>Ga0172379_10003753_pt1 | contig 23621 bp, 18 predicted proteins | sample GrowelOW334metaG_FD_119756 | JGI IMG/M metagenome (GOLD analysis project Ga0172379, IMG submission 119756) | Groundwater microbial communities from an aquifer near a municipal landfill in Southern Ontario, Canada - Groundwater well OW334 metaG | ecosystem: Environmental > Aquatic > Deep...
AAATTTTCTTTTCTTCATCTTCTTCAAAGAACGCATCAGGCCTGTGTTTTTTTCTTAAGAAAACAATTATCCGCCATTTTTCGTTTTGATATGAACCGACAACATTCATCATCGGCTCTTCGTTTTGTCCGCTGATTTCTTTCAGAGAAGAATAAAATATTTGAAAAGATTTTTCAATCTCGGACTTTGCATTTCCTTCAAACGAAATCATTTTGCGTAAACCGTCATCAATTGCGAAAACATCAACTGAATTACTCGTCGAGATTTTAACGGCAAATTTTTCTTTCAACAGATCATATTCATGATCAATGGTCATAAAATTTTTTGTTCCGGCTTGAAAATGAAGATGATCGGGAGCCGAAGCGCCGCACCTTGGACCATTGTAAAACACAGAATAATCAGGAGATAAATCTTTGCAAAAATCCATCAACACTGGAAATGAATCTTCAATATTTTGTTTTGTGTGATGAATTGAAGGAAGCGTAAAATGTTCGGGAAATATCGGAAAAGGATTTACAAGAATTAAAAAATCATCTTTATATTCAACTGTTTGCTGCTCTTGCGGCAAATTATCTTTACACAAAAAACACTTCCGCCCGTTGATTGATTTCTCATCAACTTTTGCCGAAGTTGAGATCATCCTACCGGGATTAAATTGAACTTTAATCGAAAAATTTTCAAAGTGAAAAACTTTTACTTCAACAGAATCAAGTGTTGCATAACCATTTTTACATTGTTCCCAATTTAATTTTTGATCGCGTATTAATGTTTTTACCGAATCAATAATATTGCTCCCTTCTTTAAACCACGCTTTACGTGGTTTCGTTTCACTCAACTTTCTACTTTCCACTTTTCACTTTATTCTTTCTTGCCAGCAGTTCAAACGTTCTGATTTTATCTTTATAAAAATTGTGGTTATTCATCTGTACAATAGAAAGTGCGGAATCAGTATTCCCTTCCCACCGGCGGCAGAAATACAACGGTTCATATATTCTTCCGATTTGATAACGACGCGAGATAGCAAGCACGACAGAATAATCTTCACCATAACTCACATTCGGAATTTTAACTTCGCGCAAAACGGGAGTGTAAAAAGCGCGCGGCGCGCCGAGTCCGTTTATTCTTAACGCATTGTTTCTTCCGTTCTCCGGCGTCCATTCTTTATGGTCTATTACTCCGGGAGGAAGCTGCTCTAATTGGAAATTTGTCATCAAATAACTTCCGATAACCGCAGCAACATTTTCTTCATAAAACTTATTTACAATTTTCTGCAAAGTATTTTCATCGCTGTACATATCATCGCTATCAAGCTGCACGGCAAATTTTCCGCAATTTGAGTGATGAACTGCTTCATTCCAGCAGCCGCCGATACCCAACTCTTTTCTCGCCGGAATTAAGTGAATAATTCTTGTATCTTGTTTTGCGAAAGCTTCAATTTTTTCAGTCGTTCCGTCATCAGAATAATTATCTACAATTAAAAGATTAAACGCAAAATTTGTTTTTTGTTTCAGTACAGATTGAATTGCATCGCTAATAGTTTTTACACGGTTTTTTACAGGAATAACTACAGACGCTTCAACTTTAAAATCAGTCTTATCAAAATCTATCTTTTCAAAATTTGGTTCTAAATAAGCGCCAATCGATTTCAAATGATTCGTGCAGACTTTTTCCATTTCAATTTGCGTCGATCGGTTACGCGGATCAACATAATCAAACAATTTTTCACCCGATTTCCGTTCGTCTGTTTCAATTGATGAATAAAGGAATTCACCGATACGGATGATTTTATTCTTTTGCGAAACCTTCAAGCGTAAATCATAAAGTCCGCCAAAATTATAACTTTCATTAAATTGAAGTTTTTTAATTGCTTCAGTATTAAACAAAAGCAAATAACCAAAATTAAAATCATCTCGCAGACTTCCCTCTTGATAATCAATGGTGGGATGCGGTTGTCTTACATCGTCTTTAATTTCATAATAATCCGAATAGACTAAACCGCCAGAAGTATTTTCGGCAATAGAGATGAAACGATCTAAAGCAAATTGCCCAAGTTCAAGCAAAGTATCTTGTTTAACAACTGCCGTAATTTCGGTAGTTGACCTTGCAATAATTTCTTTTATTGCTGCCGTACTTAAAAGATTTTCTACAAAAAGAATTTTACAATTCTCAATTTCCGGTACGTCTTGTTTTGTTGAGAGAAGATAAATTTCTGCAACAAGCCCGGAACTTAAAAACGAAGTAACTGTCTTTTGCGTATAATTGAAACCGTTATAAGGTAAGAAAAGCGTTATCTTTTTTGACATTTTTTCTCCGCTGAAAAATTAAAATTGATAGTTTAGAGAGATTCCCGCATGCAAATTTCTTGGGAGTCCCGGTTCAAAATATTCCCCGTTGGAACCGTTCACAAAAACAGATGAAATATATTTTTTATTAAAAATATTTTCTACCTCGAACGAACAATTGACAGAAACTGAATTCATTACCCAATTAAATAAAACTTGCAAATCAAATTTATCATAACTTCCGGCAGAGACCGAATTTGCATTATCAATATATAATTGACTGAAGTTTGAATATTGCAAATTAATAAACGGCAGAGCCGGTTTTTTATATCCAACATTCAGAAAAACCGTTCGTGCCGGCACACCGGGAATTGTTTTACCGGCATAGTTTCCTGCGGCGTTACTAAAATTAACAAAAGAATTTTTTGCCAACGTTACCGAACTTTCAAATTCAAAATAGTATTTAGTTGAAAGAGAAACGGAAGCTTCTATTCCATACCGTTTTGTTTTTCCCGCAGAAACATAATATGAAGCGCCGGAGACTTGATATGGAATTAATTCGTCATAAGTTAAAAGCGAATACCCGATAACATTGTATGAAAACGAACTGACAAAAGAATTTTCCGGTGAACAATCTCCTTTTAATCCCGCTTCAATTGTGTGTGAAGTTGAAGGCTTCAATAAAGGGTTTAATCCGGTTAAAGCAACTAAGTCCGCAGGCGGATCAACTTCGTTAAACGCAGGATTTTCAACTCCTTTAGTATAATGAACCATCACATAATTATTTTCATTTAGGGCGAAAGAAATTCCAACGCCGGGAGTTAGCGCATTCAAAGTAATTTTGTCGGAAAGTTCGGGATTTATAAAATCGTCCAGCAAATATTTTGCTTGGGAATATCTGAGAGAAATATCGATGGTGATTTTTTTATACGTATGTTCATCATGAAGATAAATTCCATAATTCAATCCGCCTTCATTTTTATTTTGCTTCAGTGTAGTTCCTCTTTCATTTGAAGATGACAAGGAATAAAAGACTGACGGACCATTCTGATATTGATTATCAATACCCAAAGAAAATTTGTTCACATCTTCTTCAGAATATTTTTTCACAAAGTTATATTGAACTTTTCCGCCGAGATGAATGCGGTTAAAGTCACGGTAACTGTTTTTTTGTGATCTCATCAATGTTTTTGGAGAAACAAAAAACGAAGCTGATATCGATTGTTCTTCATCAAAATATTTTTGATAAGCCAAACCAATGCGCAGAACTTTATTCGTGCGCCGTTCATCCCGTTGTAGAAAAGTTGGATTTGCCTGCGATTGATCGGCTTCAAGTTGAGATGCAGTAAGCGCTCCGGCAATTTTATAAATGCTTGAAACACCGACAACCGAAAGATTAAAACTTGAAAGATCGTCAAGTTGATTCTTTAAATAGAAATTGAAATTAGTTGAATAAGTTGCCGAATGCTGCCGCCATCCATCAAATTTTGTATTGCTCACGTTCACAAAAACAGAGCCGTTTTTCAATTTACCGCCGGCTTCCGTTTGAAATTTTTGGTACCCAAAACTTCCGAACGTAAACCGATTCTCGGAAAATGAACCGGGAAAATTTCTTTCACTAATAAAATTCAAATATCCGCCGGAAGCCGCGCTGAACAAGTTATAACTGTTCGTCTTGCCGATTTCAATTTGTGAAAAAGCCGAGACATCAAGCAGATCAAGCGAAGTTCTGCCGTCAGGTTCGGTTTCAGGAAAACCATCAATCAAAATTTTTATTCCCACAATTTGCGGGTCATTCGAGCGGGCGCCAAATCCGCGCATCGTAATTTTGGTCAGCGTTTCTCCCCCGCCTCTCTGCTGAAGAAAAATTCCGGGAATATTTTTTACGGCATTCACCAAACTTTTACTGCTGCCTTCATCTATTTCAACTTTTTCAATTGAAGAAGTTACTTTTTTCAAATCCCCCCTGGTACTTTTCCCAATTACCGAAACTTCGTCAAAAACATATTTTATACTATCTCCGGGAGTTGTATTTGCAAATGCCAAACAAGGGAAGAGGAAAAGAAACGCATACAAGATTTTCATCATACTATTTTTCGCTGGTTCAAATTGTTTTAAATTGATAATAGAAATTAACAAAACTTCTAAAATTCACGAAAGAAAAGATGATGTATGAACTAATTGTTTATCTACTTATTGGACTTGCAGCCGGAATTATGAGTGGATTTCTGGGTATCGGCGGAGGAATAATTATTATCCCCGCATTAACCATGCTTCTCGGCTACTCTCAACAACAAGCGCAGGGAACTTCGCTTGCTTTACTTTTGCCTCCTATCGGTATTTTAGCCGTAATAAATTACTACAAAGCCGGTAGTATGAACTTAAAAGCCGCCGCTTTTATGGCGATTACGTTTATTGTCGGAAGTTATTTTTCGTCAAAAGTTGCCGTTCAAATTCCCGAACAAATGTTGAAAAAAGTTTTTGCCGCTTTTCTCCTTTTTTATTCAATGAAATTGTTCTTAGGAAAATGAACTCTTCGGCGAGTTATACGTCAATTTGTAAAGAGATAAAAACAATTTAAATGAAATTGAAACTCATCGTCCTCCTTTTGATTTTCGCGGAAGTCATCTTTTCACAACAAGGTGATCTGCAAAACCGGTTTATGCTTGCCCAAAGTTACGAGCAGATCGGCGAATTTGTTAAGGCAAAATCCATTTACGAGGACTTGTATAAAGCGCAGCCAAATAATTTCACTTTTTTTCAATCTTTGAATAAATGTTATCTGCAGTTGAAGGAATACAACAATTCAAGTTTTCTTATCCAACAAAAATTATCGGTTGAAAAAGATAATGTTTCCCTTGTTGGTTTGCTCGGAACAACTTTCTATTTAAATGGAGAAGAAAAAAAAGCTTTTCAATTGTGGGATGAGTTTTTGGAAAACAAAAAAAGTGATGTTATCGCTTTCCGGGTGCTTGCAAACAGCGCTATCGAGCTACGCGCGTTTGATAAAGCTATCGATCTACTCCAGCGAGCGAAAGTAATTTCGAACAAGGAATTTTACTTCGGGTATGATTTAGCTAATCTTTACGCTCTCAAAATGGATTATAAAAAATCTGCCGGTGAATTTATTTCCATTTTAAAAGCAGACGAAAAACAATTCCCCGGGGTTGAAGTCCGAATTTTCACTTACGTTACCCGCAACGAAGCTTTGAACGCATTTATCAATGTTTTTGAGGACGAACAGCCCGAAAGGTTTCCTGTAATCGGAAATATTTTAGCGAAGCTTTATTCGGCAAACCGCCAATATGAAAAGGCTTTCTCATTGTACAAAACACTTGATAAAAAAGGACAATATCGCGGAACTGAAATTTTTAATTTTGCCATGAAACTATCTGCCGAAAAAGAATACGCTTTTGCTTCGGAGGTTTTTTCCTTTTTATTAAAAAATTATCCGGCCTCTCCCTTTCAACATCAAATTAAATTAAGTTTGGCAAAAAACTCAGAAGCAAAACTGGAAATTGAAACCGCCGATTCATCTCAACTTTGGAAATCTTTTCCCCGTAAGAAATATTCTCCCGAAAAATTATACGAAGAGTCGCTATCCATTTATAAAGAAATTGCAGAGAAAAATCCTTTTTCAGAGTTGGGTGTTGAAGCAATGTTTCATACGGGATACTTGTACGGAGAAAAAATTGGTGATGCAAAAGCAAGTGAAGAATATTTTAATAAGATCATTTCAAATTTTCTTTTTTCAAATTTCTACGCCGAAGCTTGTTTGGAAATGGCGGCAATAAAACTTCAAAAAGGAAATGTCGATGAGGCTTCTTCATTTTATGATAAAATTCTCGCCAACCCAAGAACATCTGAAGAACAAAAAAATAAAGCTAAGTTTTGGAAAGCCCGGATTGCGTTTTTTCAAGGAAATTTCACCGAATCGAATAAATTACTCCGTCAATTAGTCTCCGTTTCAGCCGATAATATGTCAAATGATGCGATGGAACTTTCATTTCTGCTCACTTCGGCTTTTAATGATTCATTAACTTTAGTTAAATTTGCTGAAGGAGATTTTGCTTTATTGGTAAATAATTTCAGCAAAGCGGAAAAAACTTTTTCATCTTTAGTTAAAACAGAACAAACTCCTTTTCTAATAAAACAATTAGCCGAACTTCGTATGATTGAGTCCGACATTAGTTCCGACAGGTATCAAGAAGCATTAGATCAGATTGATAGTTTATTAAAAAGAGAAGAAAAAAATATTTTTGCCGACAAGGCGAATTTGCTTGCCGCTAAAATATATCAGTACGGCTTAAGAAATCCTGTTAAAGCGATTGAAGAATATCAAAATCTTCTGCTCAGGTTTCCCGAATCGTTATATCTTGATGAAGCGCGGGAAGCGATAAATAAATTACGAAATAAAATAAGTTAGAGAATAAAATGGCAAAAAAAATAAATAATCGAATTGTTAAATGTTCATTTTGCGGAAGAGACGGCTCGGAAGTCGGCAGCTTAATTGCCGGTCCCGATGTTTACATCTGCGACCGCTGTATTTCCAGCAGCGTGGATATACTTAAAAATAATCTTGCCGCTTACAACACTGCAAAGCCCGGCAAAGCAAGTTTATTAACCCCGGACGTTATCAAACGGACTTTAGATGAACATGTTATCGGTCAAGAGCGGGCAAAGAAGACGCTCTCCGTTGCTGTTTACAATCATTATAAAAGAGTAAACTCAAAGAGCACTTTTTTTGAACTTGACGATGTGGAAATTGAAAAGAGCAATATTCTTTTGCTCGGTCCAACAGGCGTTGGAAAAACTTTGCTTGCACAAACGCTCTCAAAAATTCTCGATGTCCCTTTCGCCATTGCCGACGCCACAACAATTACAGAAGCCGGTTATGTTGGTGATGATGTAGAAACCGTTTTGGTTTCACTTTTACAAGCGTCTGATTTTAATATCGAAAAAGCTCAAAAAGGAATTGTCTATATCGATGAAATAGATAAAATTGCACGCAAAAGTGAAGGCGCAAGTATTACGCGAGATGTTTCCGGTGAAGGCGTTCAACAAGCTTTGCTGAAGATTTTAGAAGGAACCATTGCCGGCGTTCCTCCAAAAGGCGGCAGAAAACATCCCGAACAAAATTTGTTAAATGTGAACACGAAAAATATTTTGTTTATCGTCGGCGGCGCTTTTGAAGGAATTGAAAAAGTTATTGCTTCGCGAATAAATAAAAGCAAAATGGGCTTCGGTTCGGATATCAGCGGCAAACAGGAACTTTCTGATGATGAACTCATCGCGCTTGTACAGCCGGAAGATTTATTACGGTTCGGTCTCATACCGGAATTGATCGGACGCTTGCCTGTTATCGCTCCGCTCCATTCTTTAAGTGATGAAGCTTTAAAAAATATTTTAACAACTCCTAAAAACGCTATCCTAAAACAGTATAAAAAACTTTTAGCGATGGAAGGAATCGAATTGGAATTTGATCCGTTCGCATTAGATGCCATCGTTAAAAAAGCAAAAGAACGAAAAACCGGCGCACGCGCGCTTCGTTCAATTTTAGAAGATTTTATGATTGATATTATGTTTGATATTCCTTCCAAATCCGGAGTTGAAAAATGTATTGTTACCCGCGATGTAGTGTTGGAAAAAGCGGAACCGATTTATCTTGAGTCAGGCAGAAAATCGGCGTAACGGTTTGGGTGAAAGTAGAACTTGATACTTGGTTAAATATTTATTAAGGTTATTGTACACTTGCATGGATGAATGATTGTTTTACGTTTACTTTAATTATTTAAACCTTCAACCATGCATTCATTCACCCATTCCTTTAATGAAAAATATCAGTGCATGTGTCCTTACAATTTTTACAAGTAACATTTATCAATGATCGTTATCCCAATGCCGTTAAAAAAAATTCTCTTTCTCCTTTTCTTTTCATTCTCAATTCTTGCGCAGAACAAGATTCTCATTCAAATGGATCTTACACAAACCGATCATTTAAAAGCTTACGGCATCACTTTCCGCGCTTTAGAACAAGGGCTGAAAGCCGATTGGCTGCTCAACTATCGCGGAGGTTCATTTCTCTTAGATTATGCAAATCAAATTGAAAAAGAATGCCGCATCGAAGGAGTTTCTTTTACTCTGCTTACTACTTCGGAAGCGACCTCGATTTATGCGTTTGTTCAAAGCGATGACCAAAATATGGATGTCGTCCGGTTAGAAAAAGCGCCGAAAATCGGCGTTTATGTTCCACCCGGATTTCAACCGTGGGATGATGCGGTTACGCTTGTTCTTGAGTATGCAAAAATTCCGTACGACAAAATTTGGAATGATGAAATCCTGAACGGCTCATTGCAAAAATATGATTGGCTGCATCTTCATCACGAAGATTTTACCGGGCAATATGGAAAGTTTTACGGCAGTTACAGCAACGCGCAATGGTACATCGACCAGCAAATTCGCTACGAGGCAAACGCAAAAAAATTGGGCTACAAAAAAGTTTCGGATATGATGAAAGCCGTTGCTTTATCAATTAAAAGTTTTATTGCTGACGGCGGATTTCTGTTTGCGATGTGTTCGGCTACGGATTCCTATGATATTGCTCTTGCTGCCCAGAAAGTTGATATCTGCGATAAAATGTACGATGGCGATGCACCCGACCAAAATGCTCAGGCTAAATTAGATTTTAAAAACACACTTGCATTTGAAAATTTCAAATTAGAAATGAATCCTTTCGTTTATGAATACAGCGACATTGATATCCAGCCGGCAGAGATTTTAGATTTTCAGAACGATTACTTTACGTTGTTCGACTTTTCTGCAAAATATGACCCCGTTCCAACAATGCTAACGCAGGACCATGCGAATGTTATTAGAGGATTTATGGGACAGACAACAATGTTCAGAAAAGAACTGATAAAAAAATCGGTTATTATTTTAGGCGAACGGCAAGGAACAAATCAAGTGAAATACATTCACGGAAATCTTGGAAGAGGAACATTCACCTTTTACGGCGGGCACGATCCGGAAGATTATCAGCATGCAGTTGGTGATCCGCCAACAGAATTATCGCTCCACAAAAATTCACCCGGTTACAGGTTAATTCTTAACAACGTTCTTTTCCCTGCTGCAAAAAAGAAGAAACAAAAAACATAATTTCCCCTTTAAAACGAAAAAGGCGTCGTAAGACGCCTTAAATCTGAAAAGCCGTTAAGCTTTAGTTTTTCGGTTTGGCTTCGTTAACAATGATATTTCTACCATTAACTTCCGAACCGTTGAGAGCTTGCATAGCTTTTTGAGCTTCGTCGTCCGTAGACATTTCTACGAATCCAAAACCCTTTGAACGACCACTTTCGCGATCTTTGACAACTTTTGCTGAAACAACGCTACCATGAACTTCGAATGATGATTTTAAAGCATCGTCATCAACTGACCAGGGAAGACTCCCTACAAACAATTTAGTACTCACGAATGAACCTTTGAAATAATGAAATATGAATTAATTACAACCCTAAGGTAAACCTTTTTTCGATAAATGCAAAGGGATTTGACTTTTTTTTTAAGAAAGCAAAAATGTAAGCGCTTCAGCCAGGTTTCCAATTCCGATGACTTTTATCGAAGTTTTCAACCGTAATAATTTTTTATTTGCCGAAGGAATAAAGATTCTGCTAAACCCAAGTTTTTCTGATTCGACAATTCTTTTTTCAATTTGACTGATACTTCTTAATTCACCTCCCAAACCAACCTCTCCAACAACAACAGAATTCGGGTCTGCAATTTTATCGGTTAAGTTTGAAGCGATTGCACAACAGACTGCAAGATCAATTGCCGGTTCATCAATCTTTACGCCGCCTGCCAGATTAAGAAAAACATTGTGGGCCGAAACTCTGATGTTCGCCCGCTTTTCTAATACGGCAAGTAAAATTGATAATCGCCGGTAATCAAAACCGGTTGTAACGCGCTGCGGATTACCAAAATGCGAAGGAGTAACCAACGCTTGCACTTCAATTAATAGAGGACGCGTCCCTTCAATGCTTGCCGTAACCACATTTCCGCTGATAAGCGTTTCTCTATCGCCTAAAAAAACTTTGCTTGGATTTGTTACTTCCACCAAACCGGTGTCGTGCATTTCAAAAATGCCGATCTCGTTTGTACTGCCGAATCTATTTTTAATTGCGCGTAGAATGCGATAGGAATTTTTCACATCTCCTTCAAATTGAATAACGGTATCAACAATATGTTCTAAGATTTTTGGTCCGGCAATGGTTCCGTCCTTAGTTACGTGCCCGACAATAATTACGGAAAAGTTATCCTGCTTTGCTCTTTCTAAAAGAGTCGCGGTACATTCGCGAATTTGTGTAACGGTTCCGGCAGAGTTTTCGAAATTTGCATTGACCATTGTTTGAATGGAATCAATGATAACAACTTTAGGATTTTCATTTTTGATTACGTGAAGAATGGTATGTAAATCAGTCTCGGCAAGAATTAAAAGTGAATCTGAATTTATTTTTAAGCGTGAAGCGCGAAGTTTTATCTGCTGGGCGGATTCTTCACCGGAAACATAGAGCACTGTTTTATTGATTTTTGCCGCCGCTTGCAAAACGAGTGTTGATTTTCCAATTCCCGGATCACCGGCAATTAAAACTACTGAGCCGGAAATTAGTCCGCCACCTAAAACTCTGTCAAATTCTTCAATCTTTGTTAAAATTCTTTCTTCTTCAAACGATGATATTTCATTAATTTTTTTTGGAAGTGAAGCTTTGGTGAACACATTATTTTTTTGTTTAGCCGTTTCAACTATCTCTTCTTGAAATGTGTTCCAACTTTCGCACTCGGGACATTTTCCAAGCCAGCGAAGCGATTCGTTTCCGCAATTAGTGCATACGTATTTAACTTTCGTTTTTGCCATAATTTTTTTCTTCTTTAACAAGTTGTAAAATTTGAGGAAGAATTTCCCCCGCCTTCCCGATTAACGAAAGATCGGCAACGTTAGATAATTCTGTTTTTTCAATGTTTACTTCAATTAAAAATTTTCCATTCCTTTTTGCGATGTATGGAATATTTGCCGCCGGAAAAACTACCGCCGATGTACCGACAATAAATAACACATCACAAGTTTCGGCAGCCGTTTCACTTAATGAATAAGCCTCTTCCGGAAGGAATTCTCCAAACCAAACTATATCGGGACGTATCAATCCGCCGCATCCGCAAGTAGGAACTTTGTTTTCAACCGGAAGATTTACATCATCATACCGCTTTTTACAATTGATGCAATAATTTTTTTCGATGTTGCCATGCAGTTCATAAACTATCTTGCTTCCGGCACGGCGGTGAAAATTATCTACATTTTGCGTTACGACTACAACTTCATCAAAATAATTTTGAAGTTCGGAAATCGTTAGATGAGCAGCGTTTGGTGAGGCTTGATGAACTATTTTTTTTCGATACTGATACCACTCCCATACAATTTCGGGATTCCGAAGAAATGCATTAAAGTTTGCAAGTTCTTCGGGTTTCATTTTATTCCAGATTCCGTCTTTACCACGGAAAGTCGGAATTCCGCTTTCGGCGGAAATTCCGGCTCCCGTAAAAAAAACAATTTTTTTCGCAGATGCGAGAAGATTTTTCAGTTTTTCATATTGTTGAAGCAAAGGAAAAACTTTCTTTTATTTATTTTTTAAAGTTTCCAGCAATTTTTTCGATTCAACTAAATACATATCATCATCTTCATCAACTACTTTTATATAAGGAATTTTATAAAGCTCTTCTTTAGCTTTTTGATATTCATCTTCCTCAATTAAAGCTTTTGCGTAATCGAGATGATACATCCTGAAGTTCGGACGAAGTTCAATTGCTTTTTTATACTCTGCAAAGGAGACATCCATATCGCCCCAGCCTAAACCTAAAGGAAGCCGAACTAAATATGGTTTCTCACAAACCTTTGCGTGCGTTCTGCCTAAAACATAATGCGATGAAGCTTGAATTTCATTTCCACCGTTGCCAAGTTTTATAGCTTTTTCACAATCTTTTCTTACATCATTTACCAAGCCGATAACTTTGAAAACACCTTTGAACAATGCGATTCTTCCTTTAGCAATAGACCGGCGCAAATAAGCGATAGATGAATTCGGAGCCGCCTTTACAGCCTTTTCTGCATAATCAAGCGCAACCTGATATTTAGCAAGTTGAGCGTCTTTCTGGTCATCAGAACTACCGGGCATATGTTCGGCAATATCAACATAAGAACGGCTGATCCTCCAAAGAATTTCAGGATTTTCCGCATCCAGCTTTTCCGCCTTTTGAAAAGTTTCAAGCGCTTTTTGATTATTAAATTCTTTCATGGAATAATCATCGCCTTCTTTTATCAGTTCATCAACAGATTGAGAAAATGCGAGAGACGAAAAAAAGAAAAAGAAAAAGAGCAAAACGGACAACTGTTTCTGTTTCATAGACACCTCTTTAGTTTATTGGTTAGTGATTTCTTTTTTGTATAGCTGGGTCGAAATTAATGAAATATATTTTGTCCAGTCCGATTGAGCATTCACATCATTAACGATAGCGCTTTTATATGCGTTCGTTTGCGCGCTAAGTTCATCCGCATGATAAAGAGTGATTGCCTCTAAAGTTCTCGGCACAACAGGAGAAGCATTTTCCAACTTGCCTTGATGACTTAAAATTAAATGAAGAAGTTGATGCTTAAGTTCTTCCGGAAAATCCGGAATTTCTTTAATCGCTTCATTAACTTTTAAGGAAGCAAGCACAATATGTCCAAGCAATTTTCCTTTGTCCGAATAATCAAAAGCAGAATCGAAAACAAGTTCTTCAATTTTTCCGTAGTCATGCAGCATTGCGCCGGCAATAAGCAAGTCTTTATTTATTTCCTTATGAAACGTTGTCATCAATTTACAGATTTTTACAATTTCTAACGTGTGTTCTAACAATCCATGAAGATAAGCATGATGCCATTGTTTCCCCGCCGGAGCTTTTGAAAATTTTTCAAACGTTTCATTGTCGAAAAGAGAATCTACAAGTATTTTTAAATTTACATTTTCTATTGAAGCAATGTATTCATAAAATTCATTCTTCATCTCATCAAAATTTCTTTTTGATCTTGGAAGAAAAAATTCGGCTGAAATATTTTCCGATGGTTTTGGAAGTCTGATGTTTTCAATTTTTAATTGTGGAGAGTTCTGATATTCCTCAATTGCTCCTTCTACTTGAACGACAGCGCCGGCAATTAATTCCGGAAGAATGGAGTTAAAATTGTCCCACAAATTTGCCGGAAGCGAAATGCTTTTATCGCCAAGTTCAAGACTAACGAACGTCTTGTTGGCTTTTGTCTGTTTAATTTCACTTCGTCTAATCATTAAAAAATGATCGACATGGTCACCTTTTTTAAGTGTGGCTAAATCAGTTTGAAATTTCATTAACTTCCTGTTTTTGTGAGACGACCTCAAGTATTGATACCGCATGAATTCTTGCGACAACAGTTCGGTTTAAAAGCTCAATTGAAACCGCAAGAGCTTTTCCATCCGGGTCTTCTATTATTGTTCCGATAACGCCGATAAAAGGTCCATCTTTTATTAATACTTTGGCGCCTTTTATAATTCCGTTTACAACAAAATAATCTTCTTCTTCTTTTATAAACTCCATAAAATTCCGCATTTGGTCGTCGGGAATTTTAGCCGGTCTTCCGCAGTCAAAAACGCATCTTATAACAGCGTCTTGCTCAAGAGCCAAAAGACGTTCTTTTTCAGAAGAGTAAATAAAAATATAACTATTAATTAATGGTTCGGTTACTTTCTTTTTTCTGTCGCTCCATTGTTTCAACCTGGTTATTGTCGGCAAATAAACATCAAGCCCTACGGCTTTAAGTTGAAGTTCCGCTTTAAATTCCTGACGCGGCTTTGTATATAAGGCGAACCAAAATTTATTTCCAACTGAAGTTTCCATGTAATATTCACCAAACAAAAGTTAAGCTTTAAATTGAAAAAACAACAATCAATTTAAAGTTGATTTTAAAGTATATAAAAGTTCTTCTTCCTGCAAAGGCAAGTGAAGAAAATGTTTTACTCCTTGCAAAATATAAGCCTGCCGCTGTTCCAACTCGCTGACGTGTAACATAATAATGATCGGAAATTGCGTAACGCTGTTTTCCTTTTTTGTTGATTCAACAAACTGCAAACCTGTCATCAACGGCATTTGATGGTTAGCAAGCACCAGCGTAGGAATTTTATCCGAAATAATATTTAATGCCTCATACCCGTTTTCTGCGTGCAGAATTTCAAATTCATCAAAATTATTTTCTAAAATAGTATCTATTTGTTTAATAGTTGTTTTATCGCGATCAATAATTAAAATTATGTTTGAAGGAAGAGGTAAAGTAAAATGAAACTCGGTTCCCTTTCCTTCTTCGGAATATAACCAGATCTCACCATTGTGCTTTTCTATAATTTCCCTTACCAGGGCTAAACCTAATCCGGTTCCCGTTTCACCTTTGGTCCCCAAATTAGAAAAAGAGGATTCAATAGAAAATATTTTTTGCTGTTCCTCGCTGGAAAGCCCTACGCCAAAATCGCGAATAACGAATTCAACTTGTTTCTCATTAAACTGTTCGGCGGTAATTTCAATTGAAGAATTTTCAAACGAAAACTTTATTGCATTCGTCAGCAGATTTAAGATCACTTGCTTTAACAGTCTTTCGTCTGCTTGTACAAAAAGATTATCGGCAGCAAAAACTTTAATATCAATCCCTTTTCTCATTGCGTTGCCGGTAAGCGTGGAAACACAATTATAAATGAGTCCGGTTATTTTTAAACGTTGTGGTTCAATTTTAAGTGAACCGGTGCGCAAGCGAGACCAATCGAGTAAATAGTTTATAAATTCAAGTTGATTTTGCGAAGCTTCTAAAATATAATTGAGATATTCGTTTTTATCTTTTAGAGGAAGATCAGGTTCGTTAATTAGTATTTCGGCAAATCCGAGAATACTGGTAAATGGCGCCCGCAGATCATGAGAAAGAATATTAATGAACTTATCTTTCCCTTCACACGTCTCGCGCAAATCATTTTCTGTTTTTTTAAGTTCGGTAATTTGCTCAAAATATTTTGTTACATCCGAAAATAAGGAAAAGGAAGAAGTAATAGTCCCGGTCTTATTTCTTTCTACAGAAAGGCGTTCATGAATCCACTTCTCCGTTTTCCCTTGACAAAGGATCCGGTAATGAAATTCGGCAGTACTGTTTTTGGAAATGAGGAATTCATTATTCTGTTTGATTACTTGAACGGCATCGTCGCGTACAATAAGCGAAAAGATTTTCCCTTTTTGCTCAATTAGCTGCTGTTCATTCCATCCGATGATTTTGTTTACTGTTTCACTAACAAAAATCTCATCGCGGTTTTTCCTTTTATTAATTACCACAAAAAAACTATCTCCTAAAAGAGAAGCTTTTTTATACAATTCGTTTTCCACTTCAGTTTGAATATGTTTTTGGTTACTAGTTTCTTCCAATTTTTTCTGTCATTAATTGAATAATCTTTTTTTCGGAACGATTCTTTGGACAAATATACAAATCTTGAATGAATTAGTCGAATATCTTTCCATGCGAAAGTGAGCGAAACTTTCCATGAGACTATGAAATCTGCTTGAAATTAAATGAGGTTTAGTTATTCGAAATAGAAAATTGAATTTTTCAGAAAAAAACTTTTGCCACATCGAGCAGTAAAGAAGGTTTGTTCCACAAAGCAGTTTTGAATAATGTTCCAAGCGTTCTTTTTTCCATCGGAATTTTTACAAATGCGTTGGCGATATCATTAAATTTTTCATCGGGGAAATTATAAATTCCTTCTTTTATTCTATTGAAGATGTGATGCCGTTTCCCGAGCCGGTCATTCCAGGCTTTGTCATAAGTTAAAACATGATCAAGCTTATTCATCTTAACAGCTTCCGCAGCAATTCTACCGGCAATGCTTCCGCCGATCATTCCGCTTGCTATTCCGCCACCGCTTAAAGGATTAACCTGTCTTGCCGCATCACCAACAAGCATAATTCCAGGAGCAGAAATTTTATCCAACGTAAGACCGCATGGAACGCCGCCGGCAATTCTTGTTAAAACCGGAGCTTCCGGATAATGTTTCAGCATAAAATCATCAAGATATGATTGAGCAGATTTTTTCTTTCCGATTAAACCACTAATACCGATCCCGATGTTCGCTTTGTTATTTCCTTTTGGGAAAATCCAAAGATACCCTGAAGGAGAAATATTTATTCCAAAATAAAAATAAAGCGTGTCTTGAGCAACCGGAATGTTGGCAGCTGTAATTTGCACAGCGCTTTCCATGTCGCGAAAATCAACGTGAGTTTGTAATCCTGCCCAACGACCAACGCGCGATTCCACACCATCGGCGGCAATTACAATTTTGGCGTGAACTTCTTTTTGCTCACCCTGGTATTCGTATTTAACTCCGCAGACTTTTCCATCTTCAATTAGTAATCCGTTTACGTAAGTTCGCGTAACGATTTCTGCACCTGCATCCGCAGCTGTTCGCGCAAGTTCATAATCAAACAAACGCCGCTCTAAAACAAAAGCGACATCATTCAATTGAACAGTTATCTCAGACTCGTTTGGAGCTACAAATGAAAATTTGTTAATCTTTGAAGCAATCCATTTTTCATCTTTAGGAATAAATTCTTCGATACCGGCTTTAGCAACAGCTTCGCCGCAACGAACCGGGTAGCCGACATCTCTATCTTTTTCGAGCAGTAAAACGGAAATCCCTTTTTCGGCAGCACTTCTTGCAGCTATAGAGCCTGCGGGTCCTGCGCCAACAACAATTATATCATAAATATTTTTCAAATCAATTTTTCTACAATTACTTTAGGCAAAGATAAAAATTTATTTCCCTTTTACATAAATTTTTCACTGCTTCTTTTCCTTTTACTTTTCTTTACGGCAATTATTAAGTAATTTTAAATGTTCAAGAACCAATTTCAATCAGTATTAAAAAGAAAATTAGATGAGCGCTTTTACACCACAGGATGTTGCAAATTATTATGACCAGACGGAAAACCATTACAGGCGCTTCTGGAAATTAGAGAAAAGCCTAAGTCTGCATTACGGCATCTGGAGTGAAGGAATAAAAAATTTACACGAAGCCGTACTTAACACCAATACGCTTCTCGCCAAACTGGGCGAAATAAAATCAACCGATGTTGTACTTGACGCCGGATGCGGTGTCGGCGGTTCGGCAATTTATCTGGCGAAAAATATAGGCTGTAAAGTTTCAGGCATTACGTTAAGCGAAAAACAAGCCGAAACTGCAACGGAGTTCGCCAAACAACATGGGGTAAGTAATCTCGCGTCATTTCATGCGATGAATTACACAGCTACATCGTTTGCTAATAATTCATTTGACGTTGTGTGGGCAATTGAAAGTATGCAGACTGCCGTTAACAAATCTGATTTTCTAAAAGAAGCAAAAAGAATTTTAAAACCCGGTGGAAAAATTGTTATTGCCGATTGTTTCAAGTCGTACGATTATCCTTTTGAAAAAAACAAATTGATGAATCTCATGTTTAACGGTTGGGCGGTTTCTGATGTTCTGAGTTCGGAAGAATTTATCAATAAAGCGAATCAATTTGGATTTACACTCGAGAAAGAACAAGATGTTACCAAAGAAGTTTATCCATCCGTTGTAAGATTTTTTTTCGCGGCGTTTTGGGGAATGTTTGGGACTTTTCTCTATAATACTTTCGTAAAAAAAGCGAGCTATTTTTCAAGAGTTCATTACAAAACGGGAATTGCACAATTTTTTGCTTACCATAAAAAACTTTGGACGTATAACTTGTTAGTGTTAAAATGTGAAAAGTAGGCAGTCAGCAGAATGCAGTAGGCAGTCAGCAAGCGGCAGTAAGCAGTTCGCAGTAAGCAGTTGGCAAATAACATTCATTTAAAATTTAAACTCAGATATATTTTTGAGGATTCTTTAATATATCGCCTAATAGTCTTCCAACTTCTTCAGATTGGTTTAAACCAGACTTGAGTCTCATTATTTTCCATATCTAAGTCAGTTATTTTAGAAATGAAGTGAACTTCATAAATTCTTTCAGTTCGTCAATTCTAAATGCTGTCTTACGTTTGTGAATTATTGAATGACAATTTGGGCAAACAGGTCGCAGGTCTTTTATTGGATCGACTTCATAGGTTTTTCCAACAGTAGCAACTTGTTGTAAATGATGAACATGAATAAAATCCTTGCCAATTTGTCCGTATGTTTTTTCAAAATTGAAACCGCAAACGACACACGAATAACCATAGTGTTCTATACATTTTTTTCTAGTAAATGGATTTCTTTCATACTTGGTCAATGTAACTTGGTTTGGTGTTCCTTCTATATATGTTTTTTGTGTTCCATTCTCGAATGGTATAAACGGATTATGTCTAATTTTTTGTGTTGTAAGAAAGTCGAACCACAATGCTTCGAGTTCGTCGACAAGCTCAGGTCTTATTGAAATACCTGATGCTTGAGGTGTCCAACTTTGCTCAGCCAGTTTTCCCATTTTTAAAATGTCAAGAGTCAAAATGAGTTCTTTTTCTGGGTTGAGCAAAACTTCAAAGTCTATGTCAATATAATAAGCTTCTTTATTTTCTCCACTCCAATGTCTTCCGGGAAAAGAGGTTGTAGTTGCAAAACCAGCTCCTATAATTCCTTTTGGTTCTGTTCCAACTTTAACTAAGAAAATTCTTTCGCCAGGTTTAATTGATTTTGTATTTCCACAACTCCACCTAAAAGAACACTTACCTGTAAGGTCAACTTGTTCAACACTTTCCTCAATATTGTCCCAAGTCCATCGTTTAGGGTTCCATACAACTAGATATGTTTTGTTTTTAGAGGAATGCGTTAGGAAACCAATGGCCCTTTTTAAATTTTCATTCATTCTCCAACCATTTTCGGAATCATATGGACCTATTAAACTAAAATATGCAGGTGCCTTTTTACGTCCATCAAAATACATCTCCGGAATAAAAGATAAATATTCAGAAAAGGCTTTTCCTATTTTTCTAATTTGTCCACTAGCAACGACTGGGTTAGGATTAAATGGTGAAATTATTTGAGCCAATTCCTTTGCTGTTGCGCTAGAATGTGGTAATTCATACAACAGATCAAGAATATCAATCTGCTTTGCAGATAAAGAATTATTTATTGCGTCTTTGTATTGTTCTACTGTTATTTCCATTGTGCTTTCCACTAACCACCTACCTTGCCTTCACCCCGTTTTTATTGAACTTTATCACCTCTATCGGACAACTCCAAACGCACTTTGAACAATTCGTACAACGTTCATCTATGATAAAAATTTCTGCTTCTTTCAATTCGATGGCATCTTCGGGACAAACACCAACACAACATCCGCAGAAGTCGCATTTGTTTGGAAGAATCTCTATCATCAGTTTACCGTTTTTTGCCTGGCGGAAGTTCATGTTTAGTATAAAGTAATAAGTAGAAAGTTAAAAGAGCTATTTAATTAATTTGACGACTCAAAATAAGGAATTTCAAAATAGAATAATCAGAAATGACATCACGACTTGGCGTGATGCCATTTCAAAATTATTAAATTAAAATTTCCACTTAGAATCAAATGCGAAGGAAACTCTCTTTGCACTTTTAGGCATAAAGAGATACTGGAAATCTGGTGTGCCGCCGTTAAGTTCTAATAAACCGAAATCAAGTCCAATGCCGCAGCCCCAACCGAATTTATCAAACCCGCCAAATGAAAAACCGGTACGAAATAGAAACCAATTGGCGGGAATCCATTCTGTGCCAAGAGAAAGACGCGGCTTTTTACTGTTCCGGAGTTGATCATTGAAGCCTTGATTATAATCTGCAACAACTAACATTTTACCGGGAAAAGATCCTTTCAAAAATTTATCTAATTGAAAAGAAACTCCAACATGCATAGCTGAAGGAAGTGAAGTTTTAATTGCATCAATAAATTTGCTTTCATTTTTTCCGGTCAGTCTATCACCTAAATTTTTTGTCTGATTGGTGTCGGATAAATTAGTTATTAGCACTTCTGAGTTTGCCTGAAACTCTGCTACATTTTTCTTCCAGTTTACACTGCCCAGATCGGTAAACGAAAGTCCGACTGACCAGACCTCATTAATCTTTCCCCAAAAACCAAAATCAAATCCAAACCCTTTGCCTGCAGGTGAAGGAAATGGACCTGGTGAGGCTTTCGTTTTAGTTGAAGAAGAATCGAAGCTGTACTCAACTCCAAAATCCGGTGAGAAAGATGAATGCGCCATGAAATCATTTTTAATGGTAAGGGCATTATGCGCACCGGTGGTAAATTGGCTGTTCATTTTATCTAAACCGACGTAGAAAAATCCGGAAACAAGATTTAGAGAAAATCCAAAGTTGAAATCTTGAAATACTTTTGGTAAAATTTTTACTCCGTGCGCCCATGAGAGAGAATATTTTCTTAACCACCATGCTTGCAATTTTGTATCATTGAAATTAAAAACATCTCCCGGCGTATTTCCATTCATTAAAAGTTCAACTAATCCTTTTGGAAAAGTTACGTTGGAACCAAACACATCGTTTATTGCTAAAGTATAAACTCCGGCTGCCGCACTCGGTTTATAGGAAATTGCAAAAAGAGTTACTTGTAAATCAGTTTGAAATGTTCCGCCGTCGGAAAATAAATTTGTCAGACGCGTTTTATCATCGGCTGTCAGATATTTACCGACTTTTTTACCGTCGGCATTAACGGAACTTTCTCCAAAGAAATAATTAAACTCATCCACAGACAAGAAATTTGTTCCGACTTTCATTCCAAGCTGCGGTAACGGAAGCACGGTAATAATTTCCCAATTTCTTGTAGTGTCTTTTCGATTAAGAATTGTTGCAGGGTTGGTTCCTAATCCGCCTAAACCCTTTGATGCGGCAGTATAGGTTTTCCCCATCGCAACAGAGCGGGCATCGGTTATACCAACAGAGCCGGCTGATTGAGCGGAAGTATAAAAAGAAAAAAGTAATACGGTTGCAGTTGTTAAAATTGTTTTCATCGTTCATTCTCCTACGGATTAACTCGATAATTAACGCCGCCAAAACTTTCTATATGAATGTCGTCGGTCGTTTTGAATTTTACAGGAAGATTATTTGAACGACTTGTATTAAGTTTAATAAAAATCCGCATGTATTTTGCACGGGCAATTAGATCAGATTCTCCGGCTGCAATTTTTACCGTAACCGTTTGCGTAGTTTTTGTAATAACATTTCCGTTTGCATCGGTAACACCGCCGCTAACGGTTATTGCCGTGTCCTGATCGGTGTGCTTCGGCGGGAAATACATCAAAAGAGTATTAGTACTGTCGTACAGTTTCCCGGTAAAGGTAAACGAAGCAGCCAAACCGTTCGTTAAGATTAAATTCATATCAGCAGTATTGAGATCACGAATGTTCTTTTGCTTGTCGGCATTAAAATCCATTTTCACGGAGTCAACAAACAGTCCATCGCTAATGCCAAGATCGAGAGGTAATTCAATTTTAGCGCTGCCTGAAACGTAACTTGTATTATAAACAATAACTTCTTGATAATTTGCATTTAACATTCCGCCGGTATAAACAAAAATTGAATCGGGCAGACGCGAAAAACTTTTTAGGAAATTACTTACGCTGTCGGCATTCAGTTTAATAACCGAATCGGCTTCCGTAATAGTAGTTTTGTCCATCGTATTTGCATTCAAGAAGAGCGTGCTTTTTTCGCCGAGAGAATTTTGCGCTTCAAGTCTTCCGTTTATTTTGAAGTTTATTTTTGCTCCGGCAGACGGAATTAAATGCAATTCAATTAAAGGTTTGTTAAAATTGATTTGATGAAAACCGAATTTGTTTTGAACATCTTTTGTGTCCAAGTGAATTGCCGAACGTGTTTCATTAAGCACAGTTGGTTTAACTATTCCATCAAATTCTTTTATTCCCAGAGAACTAAAATCAACGGTTGCCTGGAAATTATCTGTTTTTTTAATCGACCGGTAATCGGATGAAGCTTGAGAAGTAAATGTGATTTTATAGTTAATCTTATCCGTTGGAGTATTATCCAGACTAACAAGAGTATAATCATTAAGAGAAACATTATCAAGAAACTTGGTTGTAGATCTTCTTAAAATTGTTTTGCTTACCAAAAAATCTCCGTTGGAGGGATTTTTTAGATTAATAATTTCTATCGTTACATTAGCGTCAACATCGAGATTATTTTTTAAAGTGATTCCGAGGTTACCGGTTGCAATTTTTACCGTTTTAAATTTGGTCGGTTGGGCAGAAAATTCATCCATAACAACGGAGCCGTTAACAACTATAGGTTTTTGCGCCGGAATTTTTGCGCTTGCTTCAGAAACAGCAAGATTTAAGAATTTCGTAGTAACCGAGAAAGCCGTTTGAGGTATGGTTACTAAATTTCCGTTGCTTCCACTAATAGAAACTGTGGTTTCAAATTTCAACTGATTTCTTATCGTAACATCGGTATTAAGAGAAATAGTAGGAAAGCTTTGGGTTGAATTTGGCGGAACAACGAGTTGAGCCGTAGTTTGTGCAATAATTTCATTAGTCGCACTATTTTTTATCGTTAATCCATTGATGGTCAAAGTAACATTCTGTGCAAAATTATTTTTTACCTCAACAATAATAGTTCCAGATTCAAATTTTGCGCTTTGAAATTGAGTGATCTCCGTTAAATCAGAAGAGACTGCTCGATTGTTTTCCGGCAAAATAATAATTTGCGTACCGGGAGGTAAATTTTGTAAATACTGCGACCAGTTAAACCCAATGTCAGCTTTAGTTGAATCTCCGTTTATCGTGATTCTTCCGATTTGCTCTGAAGTATTTGTAGAAAAACCGGTAACGGTAAGGTGGTCTTTCACTTCAATTTTTTCAACATCCTTTTCCGTATTATAAACTAAAAGCCCTTGCCGGGTATAATCCGGCTTTACGATGGAAGTATCTTTTTTTACCATATCCAAAATTGAATAGGTTGTATCCATAAGCGGAAGATTAAGCGCAACATCCCAGATTGGAGCAGTTGGCGATTTAATACCACAAGATTGTACGAACAAAATCAGAACCAGCAACGAAAAAATTCCGACAGGTTTCCGATAAGGAAGTGGTGAGAATTTCATATCCTACTTTCTAATAATCAAATGAGAAAAAAATTACTGAACAAGTTTTCTTTTACTTGCGAAAACATAAATAATAATAATTGATTTATCAAACTTTCGGTGTGTTCTTTTCCCCAAGTTGTTTTTCAGCACAATAAAAAAAGGCTTATCCAATTTTGAATAAGCCTT
>Ga0172379_10003755_pt1 | contig 23616 bp, 16 predicted proteins | sample GrowelOW334metaG_FD_119756 | JGI IMG/M metagenome (GOLD analysis project Ga0172379, IMG submission 119756) | Groundwater microbial communities from an aquifer near a municipal landfill in Southern Ontario, Canada - Groundwater well OW334 metaG | ecosystem: Environmental > Aquatic > Deep...
ACCCACGCTTTCGTGTTTGAGTGTCAGAAATGCGCCAGCATGCTGCCTTCGCTTTCGGTGTTCCCCATAATATCAACGGATTTCACCCCTACACTATGAGTTCCGCATGCCTCTCGCACTCCCTAGTCGTACCGTTTCCCCCGCGAGTCCCCGGTTGAGCCGGAGAATTTTACGAGAGACTAACAAAACCGCCTACACACCCTTTACGCCCAATGATTCCGGATAACGCTCGAGGCACTCGTATTACCGCTGCTGCTGGCCATTTGATTTGTCTCGCATCACTGCGAGGATCGGACTATATCATCACCCTGAGTCACTTTATAACAGAGGGGTTCGGCGTTTGATAAAGAATCTTATTGATTCTTTATCTCACTATATTGAAAACACTTTTATGTTTTCTCAAGATCAGTCTCTGAGGGGTCAAGTTACTTATTTGGTGGTAATTTATACATAAAACAAGAAAGAATATATGGTCTCACGATTTCCAAGAATCGTTCTCGACCATTTTTACCGATATACAATTTTGTATATCGTTTACCTCTTGAGCTTGGAGTTTGAATTGTGGAATTGATTCCAAAATTTTCTTTCAAAGCTTCTTGAAGTAATTTTGTTTCTTCAACAGTGAAATCATCAGCACTTATAGAAAATGAATAATGTGATTTCTCTCGATAATCGAGAGTTCCATCATCCATAAACCATACCGCTAAGGAAATCGGTGAATTCAGGATATTCTTAATAGAGTGAGGAACTATCTTTCTTCTATTCTCGTAGAATATTTTTCTGAACTCTTCCAATAACCTCAACGATCTAGTACTGAAATACCATTGAAGAGTGTCAGGTCTTTGTTTGGGTAAAGTTCTTACTAGATTAGCTAAATTTTCATATAGCCATATAACGTATTCTTTCTTCCTGTCTGCCTGCTTTATTTGCAAGCGAGAAGCTTTAAATTTGTCATACTCTAGTGATCCGTCACCAAGCAAGGTGCCAACAATTATATCTTTTTGTATTTGTGATAAATCCATTGTGCCAATTATAACTGACTTCCCTGCTGATTGTCTGCAATTCCCTTTACATCAGGGCAGCGCATTGCAGATTTCCAGCATATAAGCCGAATTTGCACTGAATCTTGCGATTCAGTGTCGCACCGCGGATTACATACGAGTGCAAGTGATTATATATTCACTATGTTGCTTAAATTTTAATTTTACGAGTTTAGCAACCTCTTATTCTCCAGGTACAATCATCCGCCGTTAGGCGAATTTTTCCCTGGCAAAAGGAGTTTACATACCTAAGTACTTCATCCTCCACGCGGCGTCGCTCCGTCAGACTTTCGTCCATTGCGGAAGATTCTCGACTGCAGCCACCCGTAGGTGTATGGACCGTATCTCAGTTCCATCGGTGGGGGTCACCCTCTCAGGTCCCCTAGGCGTCATAGCCTTGGTAGGCTTTTACCCTACCAACTAGCTGATACCGAAGAGGCTACTCCCAGAGCGTCTTACGACTTTACCACACTCCGCTCGCTGATGCTCAGCGAGCTCCGCGTGGCAAGCTCCTTTGATGAGAGCTCGCCCCGCAAAGCTCATTGCGCAGCAATGAGCGAAGTGGGGACTATCGGGAATTACCCCCGCTTTCGCGGGACTATGCCCAACTCTAGGGTGTATACCTCTTTATTACTACCTCGTCTGCCGCTCCCCTCGATTGCTCTCGGGGCGCTCGACTTGCATGCCTTATCCACGCCGCCAGCGTTCATCCTGAGCTAGGATCAAACTCTTAACTATAAATGAACGGAACAAAATAGAGAGCTGAATTTCTCCGAAGGAGAAATTCATCCAGAGGCACAAGCCTAGGAATTTCTATTTTTTATTCATTTGAGTTATACGATCTATAGCTCTATTTGGAATTCTAAATTGGAATAAATATTTTAATGTTTCTTGCACTATCCTTAAAGCTCCGATAAGAGCAAAAAAGGACAATTTTTACATTCTCTTTATTTGACTTTCAAAGTACTAGCCGTTTTTGACGGCGTCTCTACATACTACTTGAGCCAGAAATAAAGTCAAGGCGGTGTTTGCTCTCTTAAATTCTAAATCCCATCAATGATTAAAACCTATTGGACCTTTTGGTTTTATTGGTTCTTCTAAAAATTTTCCTAAAATAGAATAAATAGCATTTATATGCTTATTTTGTACCTTTTGTTCCATTTCCAACTCCTCAATCTTGTATGATAACTCTTTATTTGAAGACAAGATCTCACGAATTTTTATAAATGTTCGAATAATGAATATATTCATTTGAACAGCACGTTTACTGTTGAGTACCGAGGAAAGCATAGAGACACCTTGTTCAGTAAAAGCAAACGGTAATTGATGAGAAAATCTCAATCCAGATAGGTGGTCACAATTTGTGACCACCTCATCTTTTTCTATTTTAGTTAATTGGAACATGAAATCAGTCGGAAATCTTTGTGAATTCCTTTTTACTTGTTGATTCAATACTTTCGTAGTTACACCGTAAAGCTTCGCTAAATCTACATCTAATATTACTTTTACTTCACGGATTAATAAAATTCGTTCGGAAATCGATCCAATTGGGATAAGCGACAGATTCTTCTTTGAAGTTATTTTTGGCGTGGACAGAATTGTATCAAATACTTTTAAACAAATCTAATAAAACCAGGGAAAAATACCCACTCTAGTCTTATATTCTTCCCATGTATGGCCGAACCTATTAGCAAGAAATGATTCTTCTTTTTTGATTACATGAGATATAAAGAATATAGCTGGTATCGTCAATATTATCAGAAAATAGTTTAATTGAGCATACAAACCAATTGCAAAAAGTATTGCACCGATATAATACGGATGTCTTGATACCTTATATGGACCATTTATAAACAACAATTCCCCAGAATCATCACCCATGAATCCCCAATCACTTTTCCTCCCAAATCTAGTCCATGCCATAAGAGATAATCCAATAATTGATATAATTGTCCCTATCAAAAAGATATAAACATTTGTGGAACTCTTAATGAAACCGAATATTATCAGTATGGGTATAAAGAAAAGAATAATTATTTCGATGACTTTTCTCATCAAAAAGATAAAGAAGGTTGTTCTCTTTTTATCTCTTTTTCCTAGAAATAAAGTAAAGCTATTTCGAAAAACAAAAAACAATATCAATAATATAGCTGTAAATATCTTCATCATTAAAATTATATTACTTCTTCGCCCTCTTCCACTTCTCAATAGTCACCAGAAGTGGTGAAGCAATAAATATCGAAGAATACGTCCCAAACGCAATGCCGATGATAAGCGCTAGAGTGAAGTGTTGAGTAGTTTCTCCACCAACAAAATATAAGACAATCAGTGCGATAAGTGTAGTAAGTGAAGTATTAATTGATCGTGTAAAAGTCTGACTAATACTAGAACCTACGATCGTTGCAAATGACTTATTTGATGTAGCATTCTTGAGATTTTCACGCACACGGTCGAAGACAACTATAGTGTCATGAACAGAGAAACCAAGAATAACTAAAAGAGCTGTGATAAATAGCGTATCCACTTCATATCCAAAGAAATGTCCTAGAACAGAAAAGACACCGATTGGTATAATAACATCATGCATAAGTGAAGCAACAACTATCAAACCATATTTCCAAGAAGAGATTGGTTCTGACACCTTTCTGAAGGCAAATGTAATATATAAGACAATACCCAGAATGACAAAAATAATTGACCAATATGCTTTTCGCATTGCTTCTTCACCCAATACAGGACCGACCGAATCAAAAGTCTTCTCAATAAATTGAAGTTTATTATCAAAATTAAGAGCTTGTTTGATTGTTGCATGTTCGTCTTCATTTATCGTCTTCATTCTAATGATGAAATCTGTATCACCACTTGGGCGTACAGATACATTCTTGTCTATTGAGGACAACACTTCGATGACAGATCCTTGACTCGGCCTATCTGATGAATATGATATATCGATAAGTGTACCTCCTGAAAAATCAATACCTGGTTTTAAACCCCAAATTATTACCGATACAATAGAAGCTAGGACCAATATCCCTGAAATTGTATAAAATATTTTTCTATTATTGATGATCCACATGGCTTTAATTTATTACCTTTCTTCTCCTAAATCCATTACTGATAAGAAATGTTGTCAATTTTGTCTGTCTAATTGGAGCTACGGCATACAAAAATAATCTCGAAACAATAATTGCTGTAAACATTGAAACAAGAACGCCAATGAAAAATACTAAAGCAAAACCAGTCACAACCGAAGTGCTACCAAAGTAATACAAGATTGCACCTGTTATAAGACTAGATATATTTGAATCTCTGATAGATGTCCATGCGCGCGCAAAACCTTCATGCATTGCATCCCAAATACCGCGACCACGCTCCAATTCTTCTTTCATTCTCTCAAATATGAGAATGTTTGCATCTACTGCCATACCGATCGTTATGATAAATCCAGCAATACCAGCAGCAGTCAATGTAACAGGAATTAGTTTGAAGAGAGTAAGCATAATAGCAGTATAGATACCTAGAGCAAATACTGCTACAAAACCCGGCAATCTATACCAAATAATCAAAAATATACTTATGAGAATAAAAGCGATAATACCTGAACGAACACCTCCATCAACGGCCGCTTGTCCTAGAGTAGGACCTATTGTTTGCGTAGAAATAAGAGTGATGGGTACAGGCAATGCACCATAATTCAAATCTCTTACCAATCTCTGTGCTTCTTCCAGTTTGAAACTACCACTTATCTCACCACGACCATTTGTTATTGCATCACGAATGACTGGAACTGATATTGGACTGCCATCTAGAAATATTCCCAAATAATCACCAATATGCTCTTTTGTTATAGATGCAAATAATTCCCTACCCTCGGTGGTAAAATTCAATCCAACCGTTGGTTGATTGGTCGTTGGATTGAATTCGAGTGAAGCACGAGCAACCATCCTTCCCGTAAGACCAGTTGGCTTGAATAAAGCTAGATATGCTGCATTTTGTTCTTGGTCTGGAGTAGTACCTTGAAGTGTTGAAGTGGCATTAGAAGATTCAAATTTTTGAAGTTCTTTGGCTGTAACAAGTCGAAATTCTAGTAATGGTGTTGCACCTATAGATCTTGAAGCTTCTTGGACATCTGTAACACCAGGTAATTCTACGACAAGTTTATAAGCACTTTCTTTGGAGCTCAAGGCTGCATCCTCTTCTGTCTGGACTAATGGTTCACTTACACCAAAAAGATTGACTCTTCTCTCTACAACATCTCGGAGAGAAGACATAGATGTACTTATATCACTAGGGTCCAATTGAGACACGTCTGCTTTGTATACTAGATGAGAACCACCAGAAAGATCCAATCCCAAATGAAAAGGACGAAATCCGAGTTTTGAATCAGGAAATTGTGTAGCATATGTGAAATAACCGATCAAAACCGCCAACATTAGAAGATAAATGGCTTTTATGCGATGTTTGAACATGATTTGATTATTTTACAGATTTCTATGAGGAAAGCAAACATATATATAAAGACTAACTTCCAATCATGATTCCAATAGGGATTAGTTCTTGACATACCTATTCACACCCCTTGACGTGACAAAAGTGCTTTTGCTGTCTGAAAAGCTATCCTTATATCCAAGAATGGTGATCTATTTTTGACATAATAGAGATCATAAGAGAGTTTATCTCTCGTATCCCCTACCGCAACAGCATGATGTGGATGAGCGTGATGATATATCTGTGCCCAACCAGAAAGACCCGGTTTTACGAGGTGGCGTACATGATAATATGGAATCTCTTTCTCATATATTTTCACAAGATCTGGCAACTCTGGACGAGGGCCGATGAGAGATTGATCTCCTTTTATAACACTCCAAAGTTGGGGCAATTCATCTAAACGCATAAGACGAATAAACTTACCTATACGTGTTACTCGCAATTGTGTCTTTCCACCATTTGCAATATAAGAACCACAGTCATTCGATGTCATACTTCTAAATTTTATTATATCAATTTGCTTATTTCTCCTACCAATACGCTTCTGTTTTATAAAAGCAGTACCACCATCTTCCAGTCTTATCAAAATGCATAAAAATGGATATAAGAGTAGTGAGACTATACCAAGTGTAAGAGCTATCATGATATCCATAAATCTTTTTACAAAATCAAATACTCTTCTTTCTCCCATGGCTAAACCTGCATTTTCTACAAACCATTTCTCTCCAATCATAGCAAGTGGGATTCTATCAAATATAGCTTCATACAATTTGCTAGCATCTATTATTTGTTTACCAGAAAATGCTTGAGAATATAGAAAAGGCATAATTGATTCTATAGATTTGTCGCGCAAATCAGCAACAATTATGGTAGCCTTTGATAATTGTAGCTTTTCAGATATTAGAGAGGCTAGTGATTCATGGCTTTGCGATGAATTAACTCTATCCTTGAAAAACAAACTATATCTCATATTCGAATTTACCTCATCATAAAGGTCCTGAATATCGTCGTTATTACCTATGAGAATAGCCGGTTGCGCTCTCGATGAGCCAAATACTGGAAACATTACTATCCTCCATAGGAACAGTACTGCAGTTGAGATAATAAAGAAGATCGCCAAATTTGCCTTTGGTGTAATAGAAACTGGTGCAATATAGAAGAATGCAATTCCTACAAAAATATTGATTATTTGTGCTTTCAGGAGCAAACTTTGTATTTTGCCTCGAAAGAAAGTCGACTGTTTATTGTAAAGTCCTGCACTAAAAATGACTATGAGAAATAAGATGAAAAGTATGGAAAAGGAGGGAAGGTGACTAATAAGTAATGTTCTAGTCGGAATTTCGCCATAACGAACAGTGAGAGTCAAAATAAGCGAGAATAAATAGGCCAAAATATCGCCAATTACTAGTATTAATACCCTATTTTGATTGTTTAAATTCACGACATATACGATACCACAATTTGCCAGTAATTTCAATATGTGTTACGTTATTGTTATGAAAATACTTTATATAATAACCAAGTCCAATTGGGGTGGAGCGCAAAGACACGTTTATGATCTTGCTCTATCTATGAAAGAAAAAAGTCATACTCCTATTGTCGCTTTGGGTGGAAATGGACTTTTGATGAAGAGACTCGAAGATGCTGGAATAAAGACATATCCTATAAATTCTTTGAATAGAGATATTTCTATGAATGAAGACGCTACTTCATTTATGGATATCTTTAGGATAATAAAAAGAGAGCGTCCAGATATATTACATTTGCATAGTCCAAAAGCTGCTGGGCTTGGATCTTTTGCTGGCAAACTCTTGAGAGTCAAAAAAACAATAGTAACTGTACACGGATGGTCATTCAATGAAGATAGACCCATTTCCCAGAGAATAATCATTGCATTTTTCTCATGGCTAACTATGCTTCTATCAGATAAGACTATACTCCTTTCTCTAAGAGAATATTCTCAAGCAATGCATTTTCCTTGGGTAAAAAACAAATTAACTATTATCCCACTCGGTATAAAACAGCCCATATTTCTATCGATTGACGGAGCAAGACAAGAGATAGGTAGAAGGATTGGTCTTGACTTAAATGAGATCGGCAAAAAGATGATTCTTGGCACAGTTACAGAATTGCATCCAAACAAAGGTCTATTTTATCTCATAAATGCATTGGAACAAGTATTGCCACAAAATCCAAACCTTGTTTGTATCATTATAGGAGATGGTGAAGAAGCTACATCTCTCAATCTACTCATCAAATCAAAGAAATTGGAGAACAATGTATATCTTCTAGGATATATAGACAATGCTTCTGAATATTTAAAAGCATTCAATCTCTTTGTATTACCATCGGTCAAAGAGGGTTTACCATATGTGATACTCGAAGCAGGTTTTGCATCATTACCAGTAATTGCAACAACGGTTGGTGGTATTCCAGAAATTGTAGAAGATATGAAATCTGGTGTTTTAGTACAATCCAAAAATATTCGTGAATTGGCACATGCTATATCTTTTATGATAGAACATCCCAATATGAGACGTGAATATAGTGCAAACTTACGAGAAAGTGTTGCACAAAAGTTTTTATTCGAAAAGATGACTAGTGAAATATCAAACTTGTATTTAGGCTGATTTTGCAAAGTCTCTAGATTGGGGTATCTTTGTTTTATTAATTACTGTGGACCGATAAATTCATTCTTTGCTTCGGATTTGTGTATTGGTCTTTGGTATCTTCGCATTGCCATAAGTATTCCTAAAGCCGAAAATTCTATAAGTAAATGTGTTCCGCCATAACTCATAAAAGGCAATGGTGTACCAGTTACAGGCAAAAGGTGTATATTCATGCCTACATTTACTGCAATATGAACAATAAAAAATACAGCTACGCCCGCCCCATACAAAATCTCAAAATTAGTTGCACCTCGTGTCGCATTTACTATGATTCGCCAGATTATCACACCGTATAGTGAGAACAATATTATTACCCCTACGAAGCCCCACTCCTCGGCAAATGCAGCAAAAATAAAATCTGTTTGATATTCAGGCAAGAATTTCAAACGTGATTGTGTACCATAGCCAACTCCTTTACCAAACAATTCTCCAGAACCAACTGCAACCATTGATTGATAGGCGTTATATCCTGCACCACGAATATCTGCCAAAGGATTGATAAAGCTCTTTATACGATCTCTTTGATAGTCTGCAAAACCGAAATTCCACAATAAAATAAAAGATACTATAGCCAATGCCATCATTCCAAAAAGATGTCTTTTGGAAATACCGGAAACCATTACCATTCCAAGCCATATGAAAAATATAATCATTGCTGAACCAATATCTGGATGCATGAGTACAAATACGAAAAATACAAAAGTATATAGACCAGAAACCAATATATGACGGACATTTGCTATTTCAATATGCCTACGAGAGAAATACTTTGCCAAAATAATTATAAGAGCCAATTTGGCAAAATCTGCTGGTTGAAATGAAAACTCTCCAAAAGAAAACCAACTTTGTGCACCATGAGATACTTTTCCCAAAAGAGTAAGCGCTCCAAGTGATAAAAAAGAAATACAAAATAAAATAACCGATATAGTAGTCGATCTCAAAACACGCATATCGATCAAACTCAAACCAAAAAAGGCAATTACAGCAACAATAATACCTATAAACTGATGAGACGCATAAGTAGTGCCATCAGTAAATGAATGCATTGTCACAAGGCCAACTGCCGAGATAGGTAATATGGCCCCAAAAAGCCACCAGTCTATTTTTGTCTTCATCCTTCTATTCTGCCACAGGAAGGACTTCTATGGAAACTACTTCTCCATTTCTATCTATTGGCCAAGTAAATGGAGCCACCGCAGTACCAGAGGCTTCAATACCATCTATAATTGTCTTGGAAAATCCTATAGCATTCCCTGATCTATCATATAGGACTACATATACTGACAATCTACCAAGTGGTAATACACCATTATTCTTGAAATTTACTGTCAAAGAAGAATTACCTTCTTCTTTGTATTGTTTATCTACAATAATTAGAGAATTCAAACCATCTTCTGTTTTTAACCATTGTGGTGAATTCGTAAATTCAAATAATACTTTTGCAGGAATTCTTGCCCCAACATTTACCGCACTCTGAAAAGCAATAGTATTCCTTCGTGGAGGCAAAGTTACCATACCATTTAATTCTGTGATCAATATTCCTTTACTATCATATAATTGCATCTTATATGGTACACTTTTTGCTTCTCCACTAATATTTGGATTTTTGATATAAGCAGCAACATTATATAGACCAGGAGCAAGCTCTTCAAGCCTTGTCCAATTGACAACTGGTGGCAAGAATTCACTTTGACATAACTTTACACAACTACCGCCACAATCTATATTTTGTTCTTTGCCATTCTGTATTCCATCAAAACAATTTGGTACCTTGTAAAATATTTTCCATGCTGGGATAGCAATCAAAACTATAAGGACGATTACTAATCCGCCACCATAAGTTAACTTTCTTTGTTTGACCCAAGAAGACATTATTGCGTGACTGGCACTTCTTCACTCCCTTGCATGCCTGTATCAATCTCCTGTTGGAGTTGTTGTTGCATAAGTGTTGCCTTTATCCTTGCTTCTTCTCCTTTCATTCTTGCAGTATTCAAACTTACCAATACAACCGAAGAAAGTACCCCAATAATCACTATAGGAGCTACTATTCCTACACATAAGAAGGCTATTAACCATTTCTTGAAACTGCTAGTCATTACACCAGTAGAACGAGTAGCTTTTAGAGACTCATACAGTTTATACATATATGCAATTGCAAACGGACCAATTACTACACCCAAAGCAAGATTTATTAGAAGTATTAGTATTGTAGTTACAATTGAATCTCCTACTACACTTGCAATGAGAAAGGAAAGGATCGCCACAACAATATATACAGCAAACATGACCAATCCCAATATCAGAAAACGCCCAAGAACTCCCCACCACCTACCTTTCACAAGACTGAAACTTTCTGTCAAAGCACTAAAGCCCCTTTTATCATCTACAAAGAGCGTCATAGTGTAAAAAGATACATATATAGCGACAATAATTCCAGGGATTACAAACAAAGAAAATGATCCAAATACAACCAGACTCTCGATCAATATAACCAATAAGAATGACCAAAAATATTTGAAGCCGAAAGAATATTGTTCCTTTACTGATATTACAGCCATCGGATTTTCAGAATATTTCCTGATAGTATCGATAAGTGCACCCTGCATGTATATAGAGAAAATGATAGCCGCAACTATCAAAATAAAGGCCAATATTCCTGCTATTATAGGAATTGGTATATTTACCAATAATTGGCCAGCTATACTTATTACTGATGGCACAGCTGCAATCATTATAAACACTTTCCAGTGAGATTTGAAAAGATTCCATGCATCTTTGAGTAGGATAGTTGGTCCAGCCAAAACACCCACCGAAACTTCATTATTTGTAGTTAAAGTATTTGGTTCCATGATAATAAGACAATTATGATAATAACCTAACGACACCTATATTATAGTAGATAAATGTCAATACGCCAAATGGCGGACAAAGTATAAATGTCAATCTAGATTGAATCCTATGTTTTGGCGGCTAGCTACTTTCGCCAATAAAGACTATCATCGCCGCAACTGCGTTTCACTGCCGTGTTCGGAATGAGAACGGGTGGTGCCACAGCGCCAAACCACCAAAACAAAGGATTCAAAATCATAATTCAAGCACATAAGTAGGTAAATAAGTCCGCCGTCGTTCACTTATCGCGAACTATGGCGTGACAAAGCAAGCAGACTCACAGAGTTCCTAACAGGATCGACGGATTAGTACTTCTCGGCTCAATGCCTTACGGCACGTACACCTAAAGCCTATCAACGTGATCATCTCTCACGGGTCTAAACGATGCCTAATCTTGGGGCCGGCTTCCCGCTTATATGCTTTCAGCGGTTATCCGATCCGAACATAGCTACCCTGCGATGCCCTTGGCAGGACAGCAGGCAGACCAGAGGTTCGTTCAATTCGGTCCTCTCGTCGCATAATTTTAAACTTAGTTTAAAATATTATCCCCTATCACTAGGAGTGCAGACTATATCTTTACCCTCTTCTCTTTGAAGATTGGGTATTGGCGTATTACCTATGTATTTCTGCATTTATTATTTGAAATAAAAGCTTTCCGAAAATACATAAGTCTGTTCTATAAATATAGAACAAGTCGTTACGGGGTCAAACCTAACGGCTAAATGGATTACATTCTTTAAGTAGACAGTAGTTGGATTGATAATCCATATACTGCACAGTGACTTGCAAGAATCTAATAAATTGAAAAGAAACGATTATAATAATCACGAGTATTATTAATTTAAACCAATTTCTTTTAATTTTTTCCATAACTAAATTAGCTTTAGATCGACTTCCCACGGTATTGTCTTATTATGAATGGTCCTCAAGTGTTACATACACTATTGTACTCCTCTCGACGGACCGTCGCAAGAGAAGTTATCAACGGATACCAACAATATTAAGATTTCACCGTTATTAGCCACATTGTCATCACAGATTACTCCGTGAAGCAGCAATAATTTACTGGAATCAATTCCCCTCAAGCATCAACGCCTACAGCAGATAGGAGACCAACCTGTCTCACGCATGTTATCAACGATTACTCGTTGCATTGGACTATAGCTTATTCCTTTACGGAAATGTCGATGTTTAGTCTCTACGGGCCGACCGAGATGTCATTTGAAGACTTCTTGGAGGTTCCCTCGGTATCCTCCACCTAAATGGAATCCACCGATACCAATCGACTTGTTCTTATCTTTGATCTAGATATGACCGCCATGATTTGATTGATCATTCCTAACTTTTTCATAGATTACTAAGATTTAAATTCTCGAAGTGATTCAGACTGTCAAACAGTCGATGAATTTCATATTCATTTGGCCAGCCATCAATTGCTTGACGGTCTGAACCCAGCTCGCGTACCACTTTAATTGGCGAACAGCCAAACCCTTGGGAGCTTCTCCACCCCCGGGATGTGGTGAGCCGACATCGAGGTGCCGAACTCCGCCGTCGATTTGAACTCTTAGGCGGAACTAGCCTGTTATCCCTAGAGTAGCTTTTGTCAGATAATCTTCCGCGGCGTCTAAAGCCGACGGTCGGTTCACTTGGCTCTGCTTTCGCATCTGCTCGACATTAACGTCTTGCAGTCAAACCAGCTTGTGCCCATACACTATCGGCACGGTTTCCATCCGCGCCTAGCTGATCTTTAGGCTCCTCCGTTACTTTTTAGGAGGATAGCGCCCCACTAAAACTGCCCACCAGATACTGTCTCCCGCCGTTTATGCCGGCGAGGTTAGAATATACATTTTTAAAGAATGGTGTTTCATCGACGGATCCACTCGCCCCAAAAGGCGAGCTTCAAATCCTCCCATCTACGCTACGCATCAAAAACGTATAGTCAATATCAAGCTGCAGTAAAGCTTCTAGGGTCTTTTCGTCTAGCTGTAGGTAACCGGCATCTTCACCGGTATTGTATTTTCACCGAGCGGGTCTCCGAGACAGTTCTCCAGTCGTTACACTATTCAACGCGTCAGAACTTACCTGACAAGGAATTGCGCTACCTTAGGATCGTTCACTTTTTCTCTTTTTTGCATAAATTTTCCTTAAATTTATAAGAGTTTTTGTTAATCTTTATGTCGCCATAAAGGTCGGACTATATCATCATCTTCTATTCGTCGGTTCCAATCATTGAATAGAATCTGTCTTGCGTATAGTCTCTGAGGATTTTTCTGTTATTAATTCCTTTAAATTGTATTTTCTTTTTCTACCCTTACCCTCATTGATAATTTCTCTTAGATGTACAATTTTATTGAATCCTTCTTTTGTAAGATGTTCTTTATTAGCCATTAAATTGACTATTTTAGAGAAAATCAAGAAGTTTTTCTTTTTATTTGCCGAAAGAAAATTAAAACGATCGAAAAATGGAATAACTTTTTCTTTTAAGGAATCAACCTTCGTTACTTCAAAATATACAACTCCATCATATCTTTCTCTGAGTGTTCCGCATTCAAAGATATTCTTAATGAATGCAAGAATCACTCGATCCTTCTGAGAAATATTAAATGAAGCAAGTACTTTCCACTTTCCTACATAATCCCGCCTTTTAATCATCGAGATGTTGAAGCTTCCTTCACCATCTGTGAACCCAGCAATATAATTGCCGATATCAGGTTTTATGTTTGTGAGCCATTTTTCATTCATGGCACACATTATAACAGAAATCTTTCCTGCTGATTGCCTGCACTTCAAAATTTTCACTTCCCAATATTACATCGGGAGAGTACTTGAAGATACTCAGGGTTTCCAGCATATAGCAAGATTTATTTGCGTAACTACAACGATCAATCTTATAGTTACGACCGACATTCACCAGGGCTTATGACAATCACCATACAAGTCTTGCGACTCGCACAACGCTATCATTTGACCTTCTGGCATTGGTCAAGTGTCACCCCCTATACTTCCTCTTACGAGTTCGCAGGGAGCTGTGTTTTTGTTAAACAGTCGCCAGAGATACTTTAGCTGAGGCCCCTATTGCTAGGGGCAGGCCTTATCCCGAAGTTACGGCCGATTTTTTGCCGAGTTCCTTGGAGACCTCTCACTCGTTCGCCTAGGGCTACTCGCCCTGACCACCTGTGTCGGTTTGCGGTACGGTTTTCACGAAAATATTCTTAGGAGCTTTTCTCGGAAGCGCGCTTTGATGCTTTTGCCCTTGCGGACTTATCTATTTTGCTTGGATATCACATCTAAGTGAGACTCCTCTTTAATGGAATCATCCTCACAAAACAAACACAAATCCAATAATGTGCGCATCATACTGCACTTCGTCACTCCATCGATTTTCGCGAAAGTCACGGAATATTAACCGTGAATCCATCGGGTGCGGCGTTTGCCATCCCCTTAGGACCGACTAACCCTTGGCTGATATACATTGCCAAGGAAACCTTGGTCTTTCGGCGTGGGGGTATCTCACCCCCATTGCGGTTACTTGTGCCAACATTCTTACTTCGCAACGCTCCAGTGTGGGTCACCCCTTCACCTTCATCGCGATGCGAATACTCTCCTACCGCAGAAGTATCTCGCTATCGCTCGCCACTTCTAAAATCAAAGATAAAAAATCAAAGATCAAAGATAATCGCAAATGCGATAGATTTTTGATTTTTGAGATTTGATTTTTGATCTTAGGTGTCGAACGTTAGTGAGACACCTCTGCCCTCAGTTTCGGTACTATGTTTGAGCCCCGATTATCTGCGGCGCGAAATCTCTCGATGAGTAAGCTGTTACGCTATTTTTGAATGATGGCTGCTTCTAAGCCTACATCCTCATTGTAAAAGAAATTTCACCACCTTAAGCGCACTTAACATAGATTTAGGGACCTTAAATAGAGATCTGGGCTGTTTCCCTTTTGTCCAATGGAGCTTAGCCCCCATAGACTAACTGCCACATAATGACCTTGCGTATTCGGAGTTTGATAGGTCTAGCGATCTTTCGACCTGTCTAGACCTTCCAGTGCTCTACCCCGCAAGGGTAAATGCGACGCTAACCCAAAAGTTATTTCGGAGAGAACCAGCTATTACCGAATTCGATTAGCTTTTCACTCCTTACCACATGTCATCCGATAGTTTTGCACGGCTAAATGGTTCGGGCCTCCCTTCACCTTTCGGTGAAGTTCACCCTGCACATGGTAAGCTCATCCGGCTTCGGGTCTTATGTATACTACAAACGCCCTGTTCAGACTCGGTTTCCCTGTTGCTCCGGGCTCGCGCCCTTAGCAGAGCAGCATACATAAACTCGTTGGCTCATTCTTCAATAGGCACGCCGTGACGGGTGCACCTCGCTACGCTCGGGCACCCTTAAATCAAAGATAAAAAATCAAAGATCAAAGATAGGTGCAATCTCTGTGATAATTTTTGATTTTTGATATTTTATTTTTGATTTAAGGATGCACCGAATGCAATGAGGTGCATCCGCTCCGACTCCTTGTAGGCATATGGTTTCAGATCTATTTCACCGCCCTTCCGGGCTGCTTTTCACCTTTCCCTCACGGTACTAGTTCACTATCGGTCTAGAAAAGTATTTAGACTTACCGGTTAGTTCCGGCAGATTCCCTCGAGGTATTCGTGTCTCGGGGTACTTAAGAACAAGATCAAAGAAGATATATTATTTTCGCTTACGGGACTATCACCCTCTGGGGTTCGTCTTTCCAGACGATTGTGCTAACAATATATTTTGTAACTTCTCTTCCTTAAAAAGGAATGACCTTGCCTTGCAACCCTTATCGTATTGCTACAATAAGTTTAGTCTTCTCCGCTTTCGCTCGCCGCTACTTACGGAATGCATGTTTGTTTATATTCCACCTGGTACTGAAATGTTTTACTTCCCAGGGTACGCTTCTGTCTAGAGTAACTAAACAGATAATACGAGTTCATCGTATTGTGTTTCCACATTCGGACATCTCCGGATCAAAGGTTGCTCGGCACCTCCCCGGAGCGTATCGCCGCCACGCCGCGTCCTTCATCGCCTTTTCTAGCCTAGGCATCCACCATACGCCCTTAAATTCCCATTAGGAATTCTAAGAACCGCTTGTTTTGTCACGCCATAGTTCGCGATAAGCGAACGACAGCGGACTTATTTACCTACATACTATCTTTTTTTGTCTATTGCAATCCGACCCGGACTACAATAGATCGATACTTATCATTGAAATGATAAGTATCACTTTTGCTTGAATTATGATATTTTCAAATTACTGTCTCTCTGTAACTGTCAGTTTCCACCCTCCTTCGGAGTTTCAACATGACAATCAAAAACCGCTCTATTGAGCGGTCAAGAGTGCGCCCCAAGTGGGTGCACTATAGCCGCTTGGATTTGGTTTTTGTATTCATAATCATTCTGATGTAATTAACATACTATACTAGCCATTTTTAATGTCAAGTTGTGGATAGAATATATTGAAATATACAAAACAAGCGGTCCTATAAGGATCGCTTATTTTGTGAGAACATTCAGGCAAAATATTATTCTTTTTCAAATATATGTTGCGAGGTTTTTTCGATCCACTTTTGTGCAACTTCTTTGCCACCAAGACCAAAGGAAAGACCTATGGCAAGAGCAGCTCCTGCAAATACTGCAGTGATGATCATTTGGATCAAACCAGGTGCAATACCGAGAGTAATAAGAGCTGTTAGAACTGCGAAGATCCAGATCGCCCACTTGACGATCCTTCCTGCCAATTCAGCAGACTTTATTTGTCCTGACTTTGCACTTGCAACTACAAGCTTTTGCATAGCATTTGCAACTACTGCTGATACCATAAGTATAAGTACAGCAACAATTACATTTGGTAGATATCCTACGACACTGCCAAGGAAGATGTTAACTTGTGTCAAATTCATAATATCAAAAGACGCCATCAAGAAAATAACAATTATGAACCATTTGCAGAGTGAACCAACAAATCGACCAGAATTAAGATTGTGACCTGCTCGCTTCATAACATCTTCGAAGCCAGCACTTTTCAAGAGTGAGTCAACCTTTACCGACTTGAAGATACTTTCTACTATATGCTCTACTAGAGCAGCGAGTACCCAGCCGATTGCAAATATAACGACAGCAAATAAGAGTTTGGGTACAAAAACGATCACTCCATTGCCTACGTTGAGGAGAGCACTTGTTATTGAGTCGCCCCAATTTTGAATGAACACCATAATATTTATGATTTATGCTTATAATTAATGCCTTGTAATACTATAATTGTATCACAGGTAGAAATGACTAACTGTGGATAGGTTAATTCGTTTCAATCCCTATCCTATCTAGCAATGTTATATGTGGATAATCTAGAATATCCCTTACCAATCTATCATGAATACCAAGGCGGTATTCGAAGTCTTGTGTCTCAAAAGCAGAATAAGCTATTTCCTTTCCTATTTCTGATTCTATAATCTTGATTATTGACTCTATCTTATTTAGATTCAATTCTTCTCCAACTATGAGTAGATCAACTCTAGAATCCCAATTCTGGATGAAAACACCTGCCGCAATTATAAGTTTTACCTTTCCAACGCTAGCAAATCTGCGTGCCAATGATTCATCGGCTTGAATACTCACAATTGTAAGTAGATTTTTGAGCGATTCATGATAAGTGAATTTTTCATTCAAGAGATATGCTGAACCTTTCAGCTTCTTATACAGCAATTTCTTGCCTTTCTGTATCTCAACTTCTTTAATTGCATTCTTTTTCTTTATTAGCCCAGCTTTGACAAGGATATTCAGCTCTTTCTGAACAGCAGACTTTGCACACCTAACCCTTGTAATGATCTCTGCCAAGAAAAAAGGTGTTTGTTCATTGAACAAAAACATCCTCAATAATTTGATCTTGGTTTGACTACCAAATATTGCAGTAAGTGCATCCATAATATTATCTTACTATTTCAATTCTACTTTTCCACCAGCTGCTTCGATTTGTTTCTTCCATTTATCAGCATCTTCCTTTTTTACTCCGTCCTTGAGTAGAGATGGGGCACCATCAACTAGATCTTTTGCTTCCTTGAGGCCCAATCCAAGAACTTCTTTAATAGCTTTGATAACAGCAATCTTCTGATCTCCTGATGCTGTTAAATGTACAGCAAATACAGTCTTTTCTTCATCTGTCCCTGCACCTCCTGCTGTTGGGGCAACTGCTACTGCAACTGCTTGTGCAGATACACCAAATCTCTTTTCGAGCAATTTTACCAATTCGTTGAGATCAATTACTGACATTTTTTCAATTGACTCTACAAGAGCCTTGAATTTGGCAGGTACTTCTACCTTTGTCTCTTCTTTCTTCTCCACCGTATCATTTGTTTTTGTGTCCATATAATTAATTATTACTGATAAATCTAATAATACAACTCAAATTATTCCTTGAGTCTATCACTTCTCTTTGCAATCTCTCCCAATACCATTACAAATCCTTGTATTGGTGAATTGATCAGATTTACGAACATACCATGAAGTGTATTTATTGGTGGTATCATAGCTATCTCTAACATCTCTTCTTTTGCCATGTATTTACCATCGAATACACCACCAACTATTGATACTTGATCTTTGAGTCTCTTCTGAAAATCAAACGCTCTTCTAGCTGGGGCTATGAGATCATCTCCATAGACAAGCCCAAATTCACCCATAAGAACAGGCTTAGACCCTTCATATTTCTTATTTATAAGGGCTTTATCAGTCAATGTCTTCTTTGCAACAAAATAACCAATTCCTTCTTTTTTGAATTCTCGCCTCATCGTTGTAACATCGGAGACTTTGAGTCCATGGAAATTTACAAAGACAAGAGATTTTGCTTTATCCATTATCTTTTCAAGTTTCTCTATTATTTCTTTTTTTTGTTCTTTTGTTCTGGCCATTTTATTTGTTTGCCAATTACTAAAAGTCGACCTTTATAAGGCCAACTTTAATAAGAGTTTACCTCGGAAGGACTTACTTCACCCGCATAGTTCCGTGAGGAACGAAAGTGGGCTTTTGCCTTCTGTCTTTGGCCTTACTCCCAAGATAACATCAATCTCAAAAGAGATCAAGGCTATTCAAACTGTGACAAGAATAAATCTATAGTCTCAATGATTTGCTTTCTGTCAATTTCTGTCAATTTACCTTTCTTTATATGTCCTACATTTTTGCGAATATTCTTTGCAGATTTGATAATCTTTTTTTCTTTACCTTTCACTACAATATTTTCCAATTTGTCTATACGCTTTATCAATGATTTTGCTTTATTTGTAGAGCCGATAAGTGAAGTAATAAGCTTTTTCAATAATTCAAGATATCTCATAGAACTTTCTGTAATATCTATTGTCTTTGAAGAGGAGGTTGCCATAAAATCTACGACTCCATTACCATCAAAGTCAATAAATAAAGTCTTGGAGGAAGAAGCAATTGGGTTTGAAACTGTATTTGATTGACTTAGTGGTATTACTTGGATAGTAGTAGAAGCAATCATTGATGGTGATACTGGCAAATCGACATACTCCGCACTATCGATAACTTCTCCTCCTTTTGTCCTTTCAACATCAAGAGTGAATGTACCAATACCAGTTCCATTTACAACAATTCCATATGATTTACCATTATCCGGCAAGTGGACGAACGTTTCCCCTTCATAATCTTCACCACTCATATATTCGAATCTACTTCCTGGTATCTTTTCTTCAAAGAAAGTGAGTACATCATCTTCGACTTCACTCGGTCTTGATATCATTCCTGTATGATTTCCAGAACTATCATAGACGTGCAATTCGACTGGTGAATGAGTACTTATAACCATTTCGACTGGTTCAACTTCTTTGGTGTAATCTGGCTCACCACATGTCACTCCTTGCAATTGTGTAACACTATTACATAGAGAATTATAATTACTATTTACAATGGCACTCTCAACAATCTTCTGTGTAATTGTTGATTCAAGAATATTTGCATGATTTGTATTCTTATCTTCTATATCGGAGATTTTATCCAAGTCTATAGACAAAACATCTCCGGCTTTGTATGTTGCACTCTTCGAAACTACTGTTCCATCGCCCATATTTGTAATGCCTTCTGTATAGCCAGAATTATCAGAATAATTTAGACTTTTAGTAGTGTTTTTATTCCAACCGACTATTGCCCATCGTGTTATAGAAGATGGCCAAGAAAATGGATCTATAACAGCACGCACAATATCGGCAGCCAATATTAATGCTTGATTGCCTTTTATCGGAAAATTATAGTTGGAGATTACTGGTTCTTTTCTCACATTATGAGAATCACTGATAAATGCAGACTGTTCACTCGATGATTGAATATTCTGTGAATATGAACCGTCATTTAGTCCATCTATATTCGTAGAAGCAAATGCTATTGTCGGACCAAATATATTTGCAAAATATGTTGCAGATGGTAACAGTGAATATGCACTAGCCATATTTTGTCCCAACTGTCTTGCCACATATTGTTTAAGTATTATTCCATAACCAAGCGATTGATTGTCTCCATGGAGTATTCCTCCTATTGCTTGTGGCGTGCCGAGATATGGTACTGCTATAGATATTACAGAGTCTATGAGACTCTCTTTACCCATATCAACTAGCTTTTTTACCATATATTTTGCTACTAAGCCCCCATTGCTATGAGCAATTATTGTTACCTTCCCTGTCTTTGATCTTGAAGCTAGATCTTGCACAGTATTTATTAAATTTTCTGTAGTTGTAGTACTAGACGGATTGCGTATTTCTGGTCCTTTCACAACTTCATCTATCGGTTTTCTCCAATCATAGCCATATGGTCTCCATTCATTTATTGTCTTATCACTAGCAAGTCCGTCTAGAAAATCCATGAATTTACCTGATATAGAATAGACACCAAATACATCATCTATTGGTTTGCCAGAATATATTGAAGGATCTGTGCTTTTACCATTTGTATCCAAGAATAATTTACGAACATCATCATTTCTATTTGGTGGCCATAATGTATTCTCTGTTTTTATTCCTAGAGGCAAAGACTCTTGTTTATACAAGAAAGAAGCTTCTACGCCCGGCAAGAATAATATATTTGAACAACATTCTCCTTGTATTTGTCCGGGATCAAATGGTGGTTCAGAGACAAGCCAAGGTTCAAAATCAACAAATCCTCTCACACTATCTCCTTTCAAACTTGCAGGAAGTGGACCATCTACTCTTCCCCACCAATTATTTACTGCAATAACTGTATCTGTTGAAAGATTATCAATAGCATAGTCATAGTTGCCAGAAATAGAAGAATTGACTATTTCGATAGATGGCCCTGTACTATTGTCCAAAGCATTACCAATACCTCCAACACTATCTCCTATATCACCATTCATCATCAAAACAGGGAGACCTGCAGGACGTACCGTGATAGCTCTTCTATTCCTGCTAAACTTACTTCCTCGTATGAGAATATCACTTTCTTTTATATTTATGCCGTCAAAAGCATCATTTATTGTAGTTGTAGATATTATCCCTTTTGAATTATTGACGACAAAAAAATCATGCCCACTTATATCTGCATTTGAAATATCAAAATTACCATTGTCTATACTCAAACCAAATAAGTCATGAATAGAAACGCGATCAAAGTCAGATCCTTGGCCTTTAATAATTAAGTTGCCACCATTTACAGATATTGATCCTGTTTTATCTCCTGATACTCCTCTCACCTCTACGCCAGGACCAATGTTCAGTGTTATTCCTGTCGGAACATTCACATAATCTTCGATAATATATGGACTATTTTCTTTGGTCCAAGCGGTGTTTTGCCATATGGAGCCAGCAGATACAACGGTCTCTGCATGAACAAGCTTTATAAAACCTATGAATAAAATAGCGAGAACTACGAAAACAAAAGCGAGATTTGCAAGCAAAAAATATGTTAGTTTTTTCATCTTTTTGATACATTATTACTGATAATAATGTATCGTATCAGAACGAGATAAAATCCTGATAAAATTCTCCTAAAATTTTGATAAAATCTTGCTGAAGAAATGATAAAATCCGAGGCCTACCCTCGGATACCAATACCGAGATCGGATCTCAGTAAAAGATCTCGGTAAAATGCCCTATTCTTGGATCAATACCGCTTTTGATGAAGTATCTTCTACACTATATCGTCCGACGAAATAAAGAATAGTAAAACTGACTATCAATATAAATAAAAAACCAAAGAAAAACTTGAAGAAATTGCGATCGAATGGATTGACCATTGGTATAATTATAGCAAATCAAGATAACTTTGCCTTCTCTTTTCTCTATCTTCCTCCAAACATCTTTTGTAACATCGCTCTTGTCAGCAGATAATAAATATCACTACAACAAATCATTTGGAGTAATAATATGTGTTGTCGCTTGCGGATACAACTTCAGAAAATATGTAAAGACAACATCCGTATCGCCCCATTTGCATTCATAAGCATCTATAACAGATCCTTTCTTCTCAACCACATCCACCTCAAGTCCTTTTCTAGTCCTCCAAAACATTATTTCAGGTGGAAATACAAAATTGTTAACACCCTCTTTTATTCGTTCACTCATAAAATAGTTCTCAAAAATAAAACCTACATCATTACGATTACCAAGCGGAGTATCCATATCGACAACTGCATTTCGAACGCCAATATCCAGAAAGAAAACCTTGAAGGCTTTTTTGAGTTCAGTCCTAGGATTGTTTGAGAACGGATGAACAACTTTAATAATAAATGACTGTTCTAGTAAACGAAGGTATTTTTGAACAACAGAACGACTGATACCTAAATGAGCTGCTAATTCAGCTAGTGATACCAATGAACCAATCTGTAACGCGAGCAATCTAACAAGATCTTCGAAAATACGTGGATTTCGTATCGCTTCAAATATGAATACATCTTTATAAAGATATTGTGTCGCGATATTCTTGAGTATTATTTTTTTTTCTTCAGTAGATGACGCCGCAACAACTGCTGGATATGATCCGAACAACATTAAGTCATGTAAATCATTCATCGTAACCGGTCTAAATTTCTTGATTTCATCAAGTGAGAGCGGTAAGAGTGTAAATTCGAAGATTCTACCAGTCATTGGCTCATTTATTTTATTGGAAAGATCAAATGACGATGAACCCGTCGCGATGATTTGGGTATCCGGGTATGTATCATGAAAAACTTTTAGAATAGTGCCTATATCTTGAATAGTCTGTGCTTCATCAAACACAACAATTTTTTTACCTTTGACTAAGGGTAATAACTCATCCGGTTTCCCGACAATAAAATGTTTTCTAACATCCGCCAATTGACAATCCCAATAAGCACCATCTATTCCATAAGAATTTATAAGCTTTTTAGCTAGGGTAGTCTTACCAGACTGTCTAGGTCCAAGAATAGCAATCATCTTGTCTTTGAAGAGAGATTCCATAATTCGTGCTTCAATTGTACGTTGGAATATAAGCATATTATCTATAATATAACAAAT
>Ga0172379_10003756_pt1 | contig 23608 bp, 18 predicted proteins | sample GrowelOW334metaG_FD_119756 | JGI IMG/M metagenome (GOLD analysis project Ga0172379, IMG submission 119756) | Groundwater microbial communities from an aquifer near a municipal landfill in Southern Ontario, Canada - Groundwater well OW334 metaG | ecosystem: Environmental > Aquatic > Deep...
GGGTTTCGATCTCCTGAAAATCAATTTTCTCATTGAACTCCACAAAATAGAAATCATCCACAGAGGCCCTTCTGGCCACAATCGTCATTTTGCCGTGGGGTATGTACCAGAGCTTGTAGAAGCCGGTGGCAGAGGCAATCGACTTAAGCTTACTTTCCGATCCATCGGGATTCAGGACCACCACCTCTGCATATTCAAGCGGCTGTCCGTCCTGATCCGCAACTATTCCGGAAAGCTTGGTGGCATGGTTCACGGAAATCATTTCCGCCTTGGTCACCAGCGTATTGTTCGGTAATATCTCAATCAAAGCGGTGTAGGTGCTATATTCCTGTTTGGCAGCCTTGAGGGTATATTTGCCTGCCGGAATAGCAGGAATAGAAAAGAACCCCCGGCCATCGGTAATGACCTGACGATCCCCGACAGTGACATTCGCCTCAGGTATCGGGATTGTAAAATTGGCAAAATAGACAACCCCCTCAACCCGGCCCAATTCCGGTTCTCCGAGCTGGAGCTGAAATTGCCTTGAAACTTCATCCTCTGCATCCGACACGAGAGCCGTTATTACAAAGGTTTGTCCGGCACCGGTAACCGGCGATTTCCATTTTACCTCCTTGCCCACTGTAACCGAGGTAAAATTACCTGAATCGGCCATCCACCCGTATTTCAGCCAGTCTCCGTCCTCGTCCGTGGCTGAAACTGATAAGGTAAATATCGTCCCCGCATTTCTCTTCTCCGGAGTGCAGGTAATATCCGAAATCACTGGCGGGTGGTTCTTATCGCAGCCAAAAAACAGAAAAGAAATTGCCAGACATGCCCAAAACCCATGGTGAGGTAACTTTTTCATTCGAGAGCATATTTGCAAGGGTTGCCGGATTTAAAACAGACAACCGGAATGCGGGGGGCACAACCAAAGGTAATGATTCTTTTTCAATTTTATCCTCCCCCAATATTTTTTTTAGACTGATTATCAACCTATTAACTTGTAAGGATACTCCATTTAAACTCTCAGTACTATAACCCAGGTATTTGGACAGTTATGGTATAGACAAAAAATTAGTTCATTTAAATTTATTCCCGTATTTTTAAATTATTTTTTTATATTTGCGGTAATTATAATCGTGGTATGTATATCAAAAGAGCGATAGAAGAAAAAATGATATTGCTCCTGGGGCATTTCCCGGCAGTAGCTGTTCTCGGACCCAGGCAGGCAGGAAAGACCACTTTAGTAAAGGAGATCAGGAGACGCCTCGTTAAGGAAACCATATACCTTGACCTGGAGAATCCCGTAGATGAAGGGGCATTAACTCATCCGGTAGAGTTTCTCAATTCCGTTGCCGGAAAAACGGTAATCATTGATGAAATACAAAGGAGGCCTGATCTCTTTCCGGTATTACGGGCTATTATTGACAGCAACCGGGATAACGGAAGGTTTATATTACTCGGATCTGCCGGTCCTCAATTGCTTTTCCAAAGCAACGAGACCCTGGCTGGTCGGATCGTTTACCTGGAACTGACGCCGTTTGATTATGGAGAAATCCGCCAAATTTCAGATTTCAGGGATCATTGGCTTAAAGGTGGATTTCCGGATCCATTTATTCAGACAGACAATTACATTCGAAAAGAATGGTTTAAATCCTTTTTATCAGCCTATTTCGAACGCGACCTGCGATTGCTGGGGTTAAATACTCCATCCGCAACTCTCCAAAGACTTTTTCAAATGATATCGGCCATGCATGGTGGATTGCTCAACGTCAGCAATTTAGCAAACTCGGTTGGCGTTACTTCCCCAACTGTCAGTCATGCCCTGTCGTTTTTTGAGCGGTCCTTCATTGTCAGGCTCTTACAACCCTGGCATTCCAATATCGGGAAGAGATTGGTTAAATCCCCGAAAATATATATCCGGGATTCCGGCATCACCAATTACCTGCTGGGAATTTCGTCTTATGAGGAATTGCTCAGGCACCCCATGCTTGGTCATCTTTGGGAGGGTTATGTTATCGAAAACCTGGTCAATATCCTGGGCGACGGTTATCAGTATTATTTTTACCGGACCGCCGATGGGGCCGAATGCGACCTGTTGGTTTACCGGGGGAACGATTGTTTGGCAGCGGTTGACTCCAAATTCTCCGCTCAGCCGAAGAATACCAAATCGATGACCATCACGATCCAGGATCTGCATCCACAAAAAGCCTTCTGTCTGGTTCCCGACTGCCAGGTTCCCTATTTATTATCCAACAATTTGATGGTTGGAACTCTCGGGCAGATTTCCGACCTTATTCGTGCGATTTAAAGCGATATAAAGTAAAACTCAGCAGTTACAATTGATATCGGTACAACCTCACATAGTTCGGATATTTCTTCTCCGGATACAAGAAATAGACTGCGCGATCATAAACCGTGATACCGCTCATTCCCGGAAAATCAGGCAACGGAATCTGTTTCCCAACACGACCTTCAGAGGGGTAAAATTCACTCAATTTCAACAAGGCGGTTTTTCTTTGCAGAATGTACATCCTCTGGCTAACCCGATCAATCAGATAGGTCAGATCGAGGAAAAGGACATCCACCATACGAGCTTGCTGGTGGAAAGTAATCGGAATTACCCGTGTAAATTTCCCGTCCGGGCTATAAGTCAACAGTGAATCTTTATACAGATTGATGATGAACAATGAATCAAAGCATGTGAATAGCGGCACCCGGACCTGTTGATAGGATACGGTATCTCTGGTTCGTCGGCGTTCTGCATAAAGTATGACACATTTCATTCTCCATTCAGGATCCTTTGACATGGTGCCCAATTTGATCCACCGGTTTTCCCCGTAAACATAATCCATGATTTGCCTGACCTCCTCAACCGAATCCCTTACAATATTAAGCAGGAATGATTTTTGTTCCCCGGGAGAATAATAATAGGTATGCAGGCCCTGCTTCCAACGCACATAATCCTGAAAAACCGGTTTCCCGGCAATAGTCCCTTTAATCGGGTCCATGGTTTTAAAAAACTCCGACCTCATGGAAGCATACGGGAAGAAAATTGTTTTTCCATCGCTGTAAACCTGATAAACTGAGTCGGGCATAACCAGGTGAACATTGCCGAGAAAATCCGTGTACAGGCGCTCGGGATTTCGAACCGATATGGAGGTGATTGTATCGCCAAACATATCAGCAATCCACAACCGGCCCCGTAAAGGATTGTTTTTCAGGTATCCCAGGAGCCATAGATGATCTTTGTCAAAAGCAAAGTCCTGCAAACTAAAATCTTCCTTTTCAGTTAGATTACTTAATCTTTTTGCTGAAATTCTCACTTCACGGATTTCGCTCACCGACTCTTCCAGCTCAATGAGCACCTGATTTTTAGGATCGGAGCTCAGACTAAGCTCTTTCGACTGGTAGGTAACATGACTGATTTTTAACTTAATAGGAAAACTGACAATTTTAATGGCAAATTTCCCGTCTGCTCCTGAGGTCGTACCTATGCCATCCGGAAGAACTATATTGGCTCCAACAACAGGCTGACCGGTATTCTTATCGGTGATCAGTCCGTGCACCATGCTTGATTGTCCCTTAACCTGGGTGCTAAAAAGAGGTAAAACCAATAAAACTGCCATCGTATACCTCAAACATAAAGCAAAACGGGTTTTCATTTTCTTCAATGATTAGATACACTGCACGAAGTCACGGGGGATGATCAAATATACTATTTTTCAATAAATATTTGGTTTATTCATTTCTGCGCCTATTTTTGTACCCGCTTAGAGCGAAAAAATGAAAAACGATCAACTGACTAACAACTTGGCTAATTGGTGCTGGCGTACCCCCTCAGGGTGGCGGTAGGCAGCATTGTCGAATTGTACTCAGTTCAAAGCGGGCATGTTGTTTACAGCATGCCCGCTTTGTATTTGGTAAACTCTTAATTTTAAATGATATGACACAAATTCGAAGAATTATCCTGACTGAAGACGAGATGCCGCGACAATGGTATAATCTCGCAGCCGATGTGCACTGTCCGCCGTTTATGAGTCCGGGCGGACCGGTCCCGCCCGAAGCCTGGGCTCCGGTTTTCCCGATGAACCTGGTTGAACAGGAATACAGCACCCAGCGTTGGATCGATATCCCTGAGGAGGTGCTCAGCCTGCTCAGTCGCTGGCGCCCGGCCCCGATGCACCGCGCCTATGCATTGGACGCCGCTCTCGGCACCCCGGCCAGGATCTATTATAAGAATGAAAGTTTGTCACCCTGCGGCAGCCACAAGCCTAACACGGCTGTAGCCCAGGCCTGGTATAACAAGCAGGCGGGCACGAAAAAGCTCACCACCGAAACCGGAGCCGGACAGTGGGGCAGCGCCCTGGCGTATGCCTGTTCGCTGATCGGTCTCGATTGCAAGGTGTTCATGGTTCGCGTGAGCTTCAACCAGAAACCGCTGCCCAAACTGATGATGCAGACCTGGGGCGCCCAATGCGTGGCCAGTCCGAGCATGGAAACCCAGGCCGGACGATCGGTCCTCGAACAGGATCCGGATACCCCGGGCAGTCTGGGAATCGCCATCAGCGAAGCCATTGAAGCCGCAGTGTCCGATCCGACCGGACAAACGAAATATTCCCTCGGCAGTGTGCTGAACCACGTGATGCTGCATCAGACCATCATCGGTCTGGAAGCCAAGAAACAACTCCAAAAGGTAGGTGAAAGACTTCCGGATATCATCATCGGATGCGCAGGCGGCGGCAGCAACTTTGCCGGACTATCATTCCCGTTCGTACTGGACAAGATCCATGGTGCGAAGATGGAGATCATCCCGGTGGAACCGGCCTCCTGCCCCAGCCTGACCCGCGGTCATTATGTGTATGATCATGGAGATAATGCCAAGATGACCCCGCTTGTGGCCATGCATTCGCTCGGCCATAACTTCATCCCGGCACCAATCCATGCAGGCGGACTCCGCTATCACGGCATGTCGCCGCTGGTGAGCAAGGCTGTTGTCGACGGCCTCATGACCCCGCGGGCCATCAACCAGCTGGAATGCTATGCTGCAGGCATGTTGTTTGCCCGCACCGAAGGCATCATCCCGGCGCCTGAATCGTGCCATGCCATCGCCGCCACCATCCAGGAGGCCAACAAGGCCAAGGAAGAAGGTAAGGAGAAAGTCATCCTGTTCAACCTCAGCGGTCACGGTATGTTCGACCTGCTGGGATATGAGAAGTTCATGGCCGGTCAGCTGACCGATTACGAACTACCTCAGGAGGTTATCAATAAGAATCATGAGGCGCTGGCGGGGTACCCTTTACCGTAGGACGGGGGACGATGTAGAGACAGGGTATGCCCTGTCTCTACATCGTGCATGTTGCGGGATGCAGGGTATGGTCGGTTACCATCTCAGGAATCCAAATTCCCCTGCGGGATTTATCCAGAACTGCAACGATGCTCCGTGGGTATGCACTTATCCGGCAGTGCTCGATCCGACTAAATATCCAGCGTATATGGCACCCAAACAGATGCTGCTGAGGCCCCAGCGGGCAGTCAATCTGGTGCTGGCCACTCCGAAAATGACCTTTGACCAGCTGGTTGATTTAAAATTGAACACGGGGGTGGAAGCGGCCGAGCGGTTCCTCGATGACCTGCTGAAGGCGATTGACCGGTATCCGGATTCCCTTGCACTGGAGGCGGCCAAGGTACCCAGGCAGTGGGACCGTAAAACCGATGCAGAGAGTCGGGGGGCCATCCTGTTCACCAAATGGTTCGACAAGCTCTCCGGCAGCATATTCGCCGTTCCCTGGAGCCTGGAGAAAAAGGAAGTCCTCCCGGTCAAGACCGGCGAATTTCGCTGATTGAGTTGATATCCCTAAGGAGGTATCTTCCAAGGAAATTATCAAGAATCCATAGTTCCCTATCATCAATAGATATTTTACTACTATTTCTTGCATTTCAAATAGAAACTTTCGATCTTTGCTACAACATTACTGTGGAATAGGATGAAAGAATTGTTAAAAACAGTTATTGCCGACCAATTACAATTGGGGTGGAAAGAGACAAATGTGACCCGCGAGATACCGGACGAGATGGTTTTTAATAAAGGCCTGGTAGTGATCACCGGCATCAGGCGATGCGGAAAATCGACGCTTATGCACCAGATCAGATCCAGGTTAAGAGAGAAGGACTTTTACCTGAACTTTGATGACGAGCGGTTAATCCAATTTCAGGTTGAACATTTCCAGGTATTGCATGAATTATTCATCGAACTTTTCGGTGAACAGAAAACATTCTATTTTGATGAAATTCAAAATATTACCGGATGGGAGCGATTTATCAGACGTCTGGATGATTACGGTTATAAAATCTTCATAACTGGTTCCAATGCCCGTATGCTCAGCCGGGAGCTGGGCACACACCTGACCGGTCGGTATATCCAGATTGAGCTTTTCCCATTTTCGTTCAGGGAATACCTCGATTGGTCGCATGCCACATTAACGGAACCAGAAATTTCATCAACAACCGGAAAGGCAAAAGCGGCACGACTTTTCAATGATTACCTGACCGGTGGAGGCTTTCCGGCTTTTTTGGAAAGCAAAAACGATCAGTATCTCAAGTCATTATACGAAAGCATTTTATACCGGGATGTCATGGTCAGGAATAATCTGACCAATGAAAAGGAACTGCTGGAATTGGTTTATTACCTGGCATCAAATGTGTCAAAACTATCATCGAATAATTCTTTGACAAAGGTTATTGGAGTAAAAAATGCCACCACCATCAAGAATTACCTTGGTTTTCTTCAAGACACTTATTTACTTTTTCAGATAAACAAATACGACCCTTCACTAAAAAAGCAGCTCCATAATTCAAAGAAGACCTATTTCATTGACAATGCAATAGTACTAAAGTTGGGATTCTCGTTTTCTGCTCAGTCGGGCAGGATGTTAGAGAACCTTATCTTTATTGAACTCAAAAGACGGGGGAAAGAAGTTTATTATCACCATAACCGTGCTGAATGTGATTTCGTGATCAGGGAAGCCAGCACGATAACAGAAGTCATCCAGGTTTGTTACCTGTTTGATGAGCCGGCTGTAAGAGAGCGCGAGATAAAAGGGATTACGGAAGCGATGACCCAATATGGATTAACCAAAGGTACCATCATAACGGTTGGCACAACGAGAGAATTGGAAATTTCAGGAATGAGTATCAGCGTGAAAGAAGCTTGGTTTTGGCTCCTGAAAGTTGGTTAGCCCGGTGATATTGAAAAGTGATCCATCGTTAATGATGCTTCGATCATGCCCTTCAGGACATTGATCTCAATATCCGCTAATTTATTTATATAGAGGCATCCAACGCCTGTCTTATGCTTGCCCAGCTTTTTAAGGGCTTCGGCATGCTGATGGTTTATATTGCCGCTCATGTACAGGGAAAGATTCGCTTTGCGTGGAGAGAATCCAATCTTTAGCCACTCAACTTCCCTGCTGGTTGACGGACTTTTTACTATTATCTTTCCGAAACCGATGAGAGAACTGCCCCACATTTTTGGCTCTTCCCCGATGGCTTTTCCCATCATTTCCAAAAGCACGAGGCTGTCTTTTCGCTTTTGTTCATCCTGGATGCTGTTGATAAAATCCTCAACGCTGGCGTTGTTTTCCTTTGTTTTTATTTCTGTTAATTTTCCCATTAATTTCGAGTTGTTTCGTAGTGAAGAGCAATTACTCCGCAAGATAATGTTTTCGTTTCTAAAAGTTTCAGTTTAGTCGTTTCGGTTATGCCTTTAAATAACGGAATGCCTTGTCCAAGTAACACTGGATTAACAAATAACCAAAACTCATCAATCAGACCCTGACTTAATAATGACTGAGAAGCTTTCGGACTTCCAAAAATTAAAATATTTTTTCCGTCTTGTTTTTTTATTTTATTTATGTTGACTGCAAGATGGTCGCCAATAACTTTGGTATTGTCAAGCCCTTTTTCGCTGATTGTCTTTGATAAAACAACTTTTGAAACTTTGTTGTACCAAGCCGAATGTTCTTTGTCGTGTTTTGATGCGTTTGGTTGTTTGCCGGCATTTGGCCAATAACTCTGCATCATTTCATAAGTTACTCGTCCATAAAGCGCAGTGTCAGCTTTGTCGGTCATCGTAGCAACAAAGTCAAATATCTCATCGTCTATATTTATCCAGTCCATTTCTCCGTTAAGTCCTGCCACAAATCCGTCAAGTGAAGTATGCATAAAGAAAATTAATTTTCTCATTCTGATATTTTATTTCAATTGTTTATATTTTTTTCAAGGCCTATATGATTATTCATCGCAAATTCAATTGCCACGAAACGCCAAATTTATCTTCCACAAAACCAAATTTTTGGCTGAAGCCATAATTGTCCAATGGCATCATGACCTTCCCGTTTTCAGAGAGTTTCGAAAACAGCTTCTCAAGTTCCCCATTACTTTCACACTCCACGAAAACGGAAACAGCCGGTGTAAAAGTCCATTCATGTATTACATAGCTATCGCTGCAAATGAATGGCTGTCCGTTCAATTCAAAAGAAGCTTTCATAATGGTACCTTCTTTGGCCGGTCCGCCTTTTTCGTAACGCTGAATTTCCACAATTTTTGAGTTGGGAAATAATTCCACATAAAAATTCATGGCTTGCTCAGCATTGCTTTCCTGGAATGTCAAAAAAACCGCTATTGGCTTTTTCATATCAATCACTTTTTTAAAACTATCATTTTCTATTTCCAGTCCTTTCGCTTTCATCACCGAACTATTATCGGTTTTCAGATTCGAACAACTGGCGATTATAAAAGTTAAAAGTAAAATGTGGAAAAATCTGTTCATTTGTTTCAAAGGAGGCTCATTATCCATGTGTTTTATCGGTTCGTCTATATCGTTAAACTCCACTAGTCCAAAATCCCTAAATTCCTGCGTAACTGATTCTGAATCATAGAAAAACACGCTAAGTCCCTTCATTATCTCATATCTGTTACAGAACCATGATAGATAGGTATATCCAGTCCGTTTTCTGATCTTGCCAAATCAATCGCATATCTTGATATTTCAATACCTGTAACTTGAATGCCACTATCATGAAAAATTTTTGCATTCCTTCATTTTTTAATGTTTCAATTTGTGATGAGACGTTTGTTTTGCTTGCATTATTTTTTCAAAAATTTTGATATCCCCTTTTCGACTTTATTTGAAAGGATTATAAAATATATTGATGGTTTTAGATTGGTTACATCAATTTGATTTCTATCCAGTTGTCGTTTCAATACCTGTTTGCCACCAATGTCAATAATTTCAATTGTGGTAAATTTTTTTAAATAATATTCTGATATGTTTATAATAGTTTCAACTGGATTAGGATAAATGTCGATTCGATTTGTCAAAAATATCCCCCTACTCGAAGAAAGATCCTTCTTGCCAATCATGGTATATCTTTTAGCTTCCATGTGGTCTGCAAAACCATAAGTAAAAGAAATTGAATCTTTTCTTAGGTGACCTCGCAGGCTTCCTTGACAATTGTTCAATTCTGGATAAGATAATTCTCCAGATGAGTCAATCATTGGATAAATATATTTTTCGGGCAAATACTGTGTACACCAGTGAATGTATGTTGGACCTGGAATGGTATCAACCAGGATAACTAATCGCTTGTCTGTACCTGAAAGATATGTTCCATTAATGGTAGTATCAACCACAAGCTTTTTGACACTTAAGTTTGTAGATAGGGTATCATATATGAAATCCGATAACATAAAGCGATAATGATAGTAAAGAGTAATATTATAGTCCCCAATGTATTTATCCCTTGGGTCTGGCTGGTTTTCTACCGGTGCTTGACAGAATAGCACACCACTTAGCATAACCAATAACAGGGCGGTTGAGGTTATTTTCTTCATCTTTGATTTTTAAATACAAGCGAAATTTTATTCATTAGCAGCAGTTAAAATACATGACTACTTTTTTAGTCTTCTTTGAATAAGCGATATTTCTTCCATCTTCTTCCCCAATTAAATAAAAGAAACCAACAGCTGTCTGATCGGATTTAATATCATTCCATATTTCCTTATCTGAATAGTCCTCATCAAAAACTTCGTCTTGTTTAATGGCTGGATATGAGAGATTTTTTTCACCAAAAAAATCTTTAATTCGATTTTTTATATAATCTTCTCTGTCTTTCACCGAATTTTGGTCTCCGTCTAGCCCATATCCAATTAACAAATTGGAAGGAAATTCTTCTCTTAAAATCGTGGTCTTGTCGTGGCTAGTAATAGTAAAAATTACATTACCCTCTGCAATTGATTTACCTCGAATGCAAATGTAAAATTCATCCTTCTGTCCAACTTTAGAGAAGTCAAACCAAGCTCTTTGTTCTATGAGTATTGAATCAGTTATTGTTGCAGCTTGTAAAACATTTTTTCCTATCAAAGTCTTTCCCACAGATAATGATTGCAGCTCCGTTCCGTCTGAACCAATTGTGATTGCTGTCAAGAAAAAAGTAATTAATATCCAGTGTAGTATTTTCATGGCTTCTGTCTTTTTATTATGCTTGCTAACGAGTCTATACCCAAAATCTTTCGGCTATCAGCCATATATTGTATAGGTTCTCAGATCTCTATCAAAATCGAAATTGGTCAACCGTAAGTTACTGAATCATCTGAGAAAGAAGACGGTAAAATTGATTATTTTCCCTCTCCCATCACCATCACATTCTCCGAACCCAGCTCCGGCCTGCCCTCTACCGTTACAATCAATCTGAACATTCCCGGTTTCCACGATGGCAAAGTTTGTGACAGTTCGGGGCCTTTCAGGTTGGTGTTGGCCTCCAGCGCACCGAAGTTCCAGGTTCCGAGTTCCAGGCGCTGATCTCCGGCGACAAGGGACACCTTGATCCTGCCGGCCCCGACTTTTTCCGGCTTATCGCTGAGCATCCAGATTTGGGTGGTGAATTTCTCGCCAGGCAGCCATTTGAATTTGGTGATGGTGGCGCTGGCCAAAACGGGTCGGCAGGCATTTTTTACCCCGTAGAATCCGGGCTTGGGAAGGACAGGATAGCTGAGAATGCTATTGTTGGCGGCCGTGGGCCAGGGTTCGTTGTAACACCAGTTGACGGCCATGGCACAATAGGGTTTCTGACGGCGGGCCTCCTCGAAAATGGCCTTATAACCTTCAACCTGCAGGATCTGTCCGTGGGCCACCAACTCTTCGAGGTTGGTTGATTTTCCGAAATAGTCTTCAATCACATCCTGCATCAGCCAGGTGTTCAAACCCCAGGCTTTATAGGCATGATGGCTCTCCCAGGAGGTGCCGGGTTTCGGCGGCCATAATTCGGCTGCAGGGATGATGGTCTTCAGTATCTCTACCGATGCCGGAGCGGGTATCCCGAACTCGGTATAGGCGGTGAAATGTGCGCGGGCCATCCGGGCATAAACTTCCTCGCCCCGGTTCTGATCACGGAAAACATAGGAACCGTGAGCTACCGCGTCGATCGGCGAGGTGGGTATAAAGGGCGTAAGTGGGTCAAATTTCAAACACTGGCTGTTGAGCAGGCGCAGGGCCAGCGACTGGTCGTTCATGCCGCTCCAGCTGTTAAAAAGCTCGTTCCCGCCGCTCCAGAGGGCCATGGAGGGATGCTTACGGAGCCGCGCGATGATGGAGGCCGATTCCTGTTCCAATATTTTCAGATAGGCGGGGTCATCAGGATAGTTGTTGCAGGCCAGCGGAAATTCCTGCCAGACCAGCACGCCCTTCTGATCACACAGATCGAAGAAGGATTCCTTGTTGACAATGCCACCTCCCCACACCCGGAATATATTGAAGTTCAGTTCAACGGCCCGGTCGATGAGTTCACCGTAACGCCCGGCCGTGATGATTCCCGGAAAAACTTCCGGATTGACCCAGTTGGTGCCCCGGCAAAAAATCCGGCGACCATTGATTTCCATCTGAAACGGAGGTACGATACGCGATTTCGGAAAGGTCGGAGGATCGCCGGCGCCGGTGTTCAGCACGAGCCGTACCCGGCGGAATCCCACTTTCGATGGATAGCCGCCAACCACCTTGCCCTTACTGTCAACCAGCTGAACATTAAGGTCGTACAAATACGGATCTCCCTGATCATGCGGCCACCAAAGATTTGGTTTATCGAACACCGCCTGGTCGGTGAGTGCATTCCCGGTCAAAGGAGTCTCCTTTTCAAAAACTTTTTTGCCTTTTCGGTCGGTCAGGTTCCAGCGGCAACTCAAGCCCTGCAAACTCCTTCCGCTGGCAACCATCGTTAAGGCCACCGCATCCATGGAGTCATTCAGGCGATAATCCAGGCGGATGTCATCCAGGGCGCTCGCCGGTTCGGTAACCAGACCGGTCTCATCCCAGATCCCCGAAGGCACCAGGCGCGGATGCCAGTCCCAGCCGTAGCTCACGGCGGGCTTGACCGAATGGTTGGCCTGATTGCGGTCGGCCGGGGAAGGCACGGATTTCGGAATGGGCGCGATCAAAATGGTGAGTTCGTTCTGCGGTTTCAGCAAGCCGGTGATATCGAGCATGACCGGGGTGAACATCCCCTCCTGCTGCAACAGTTTCTCACCGTTCAGGCGGATTTCGAAAGCATAATCGATCCCTTTGGATACAAAGAAAACCCGCTCACCCGGTTGAATATCAGGCTTCCTGAAGGTCGATTTATACGTAAACTGCTGATCTTCCATCCACAGGTAATCTTTCCAGTTTTCGGCATAATACCACAATCCGTATTTCTCAGCTTTTGCAATATCGAGCTGTACGGCACCCGGCACCTTGGATGGAATCCATTTCAGGGATTCCTTCTGACCCGCCGGAGCATATCCCAGTTGCCAGTCGAGGGAACGAATTTTCCGGCCTTCAGTCTGGCCATTTGCCGGAAGCTGGAACGGTATCAACAAAATCAGGAACAGCAAGTATCTCAGGGTTTTCATGATTAAAATTCTATGGTATACGAATAATTTGTCCCGCTGCTCTTGGGTCCGGAACCGGGTTCGGGTTTTTCCGGATTTGGGGTTGCGGTTACCGAATAGGTGATACTGGGCCTGTTGAGGTTGAAATGGATGGTTGTTTTGGTTGAAATCTTCACCCGGATCCCCTGATTCCTGACTTTGTCATACCGGAGCAATCCGATGACCCGGAGGGCCTCTTCGTCGCATCCATGGCCAAGGCCTTTGATAATGTGGGTATTGATCACCTGTCCGTTATCGGTGATATCATAACCGACAATGACACTTCCTTCAATGCCTGCCTCTTCCGCCTCCGGGGGATAGTTGATATTTTTCGAGATGAATTCCTGTAACGCCTTGCTCCCACCCGGGTAGACAGGCATGTTCAGAGGGGCGTATTTTTGGGGTTTTTGGGGCATGGAATATTATTTGGTGGTTTTGAACCCGATCACCTTTGTTTCGCCTGCCTTTACCATAATATCCGTTTCTTTCCCGGCATAAACGATTTTTGCCGTGCCGCCGGCTTTTGAACTGACGGTGGCATGGATCAGTTTTCCATCGGTCCACTTCAGGTCAAATACAAAACCGCCGCGGGCACAGAGGCCTTTTACTTCACCGGTATTCCAGGCTTGGGGCAAAGCCGGGAGGAGACGGATCACGCCGCTGTGCGACTGGATCAGCATTTCTGCAATTCCGGCAGTACCCCCGAAATTTCCATCGATCTGGAATGGCGGATGGGTATCGAAAAGGTTTACCAAAGTGCATTTTCTCAATAAATTCAGCACATTCTGATAAGCATTTTCCCCATCGAGAAGCCTTGCATATTGACAGATGATCCATGCTCGGCTCCAGCCGGTTTGGCCGCCGCCAAATGATAAACGACGCTCGATGGTAGCCTGGGCGGCATTGAAAAGTTCCGGCGTTTCGGGCGTGAATTGTCCAAGCGGATAGAGCCCCAGCAGGTGCGACATGTGCCGGTGACCCGGTTCAACCTCCTCATAATCGTTGATCCACTCCTGGATCACCCCCTTGGAATTGATCTTCACAGGAGGTAGCCGTTTTTGAGCCGCATCCAGTTTGGCGGCAAAATCAGCATCGGTTCCGAGAATGTTGCAAGCCTCTTTGCAATTATCGAACATGGTGTTCAAAATCTCGATATCCACCGTAGCGGCATAAGTTAGAGCTGAATTCTCGCGTGTTTTGGTCCCGGGAATCAGGAAGGCATTTTCCGGAGAATGTGAAGGATTGGTAACCAGATAACCTTCAGGTGATTCCGCAAGAAATCCAAGAACAAATTCAGCTGATCCCTTCATCATCGGCCAGGCAATATTGCGTAGGAAAGCGGTATCCTGCGTAAAGAGAAAATGCTCGTATACCGAAAAGGTCATCCAGGGTCCGTTCAGCGGTGTGATGCCCCATACCCCGTCTGCCACACCTGTGCGGCCAAAAGGATCCACCAGGTGATGGAACACCCAGCCACCGGTTCCATACATTTCACGGGCGGTGACCATTCCCGGAACCACCAGTTTTTCCATGAAGGAGACCAGCGGATGCACGGTTTCACTGAGGTTGCAAACCTCCGCCGGCCAGTAATTCATCTGCAGGTTGATATTGGTATGGAAATCGGAATTCCAGGCGGCATTCAGGTCCTTGTTCCAGATCCCCTGAAGGTTGGCCGGAAGGGTGGCTGGACCGCGCGAGGAGCCCATCAGAAGGTAACGCCCATATTGAAAATACATGGCAATGAGGGCGTTATCCTCTCCTCCCTCTTTCACCCGGATCAGCCTGACGTCAGTCGGCAAAGTGTCGAGGACGGAACCTCCAAGGTCGAGCGATACCCGGTTGAACATCGGCTGATATTCGGCCAGATGACGTTTCATGAGGTTTTTATCCGTTTGGTCAGCTGCGGCATCTAATATTTCTGTACGGGTGGTGGCAGGATTGATGGTCCGGTCGAAATTCAGTTTGGCAGGGGAATAATCGGTGGCGGCGGTCATGCGGATCATAACTTCACGGGCGCCGGAGAGGATGAGTTGCCGGTTGTCAGTGGTTAGTTGTCCGCCGGTTTTGGAAAGGCGGAACTCGCCGGCAAATTTCATGTGGGCACCGGCAGGACCGCTGCCCGGGTCTTCGGCATCGATGATCTGGCCGGTGAGGAGTAATTTCCCATCGGGTGTTGCCGTAACCGAAGCATCTTTTTCGCGGGTCACTGAGAAGGTGGCATCTATGGCGCCCCCGTCGACGGCCAATATCTTTACGACTAAAATGTTATCCGGGACCGAAGCGAAAACTTCCTGACGGTAACTCTTTCCATCAACCGTGAATTCCGTTGCAGCAATCCCGGATTTCAGGTCGAGCGACCTTCTGTAATTTTCCGGATTGGATTTCCAGCCATATTTAATCAGCAGGTCGCCCAAAGGCTGATAGGAGCGGATCCGCGGCGGGGTACCCAGCATATTTTCATTTGCCAGCTGCCAGGCATCCTTGAAACGGCTCTCAAACAGGGCTTTCTGAATCTCGGGCAGATGAGCCAGGGAGTTTGGATTATTATTGTCTACCGGGCATCCGGCCCAGATACTCTCCTCATTGATCTGGATCCGCTCCTCCTGAGGATTACCGAATACCATCGCACCCAACCGCCCATTGCCAACCGGCAGGGCTTCATCCCAGACTTTTACGGGTTGGTTATACCAGAGGGTCAAGTGATTATCTGCGTACTTTCCGGCCGGAGTTCCGCAACCGGATAATAAGGCAATGCAGGATAGTAATAGGAAGACAATTCGGCTTTTCATGACGGCTTAGTTTGGAGTTACCCAAAGATAAGCTTTAAGCGGAATGGATCGTGCGGCTACATCGTTGCCGGCTGCAATAAACTTAGCCGGTTTGTTTTCATTCTGACATTGCTTTTTTTACTACCACCTCATCCACGAATACCCATGAAGCCCCGCCGGCCGACGGGTGCCATTTCGGGTTGGCTTTTAACCCTTTTACCGCAAACCGGACAAAACGCACAGGGATTTCTCCCGGCTTAAAATTAAAAGTCCTGGTGACTTCCTCTTTTTGCTGATCTCCGGGTATGGTAATGGTTCCAACCGGTTGATAAGATTTGCCATCTTCGGAAACCGAGCAGGAGACTGCTTCCGGATGGAAGATCCAGCTTTTTGGATCATAAAGCGTGCTCATCTCAATGGATACCGGTCTCTGAGCAGTGCCAAGGTCGGTATCCAGATTAAAATCCCGCGATTCCCATCCCAGCCAGTGCACTTTGTAATCATTGGCACCGTGAACACCATTCGTCAGATAGGCCAGATCACCACCGCCATACTTTGGCGATGGCAGGGGATAGGCCGTTACCGGCTTTTGGAAAGCCAGGTTATCATCAATCTCAACCTGGAGAAACCGCTTGGTCGACTGATAATAGTTCTCCGGAGTCAATCCACCTTCACTCAAGGTTCTGACACCGGCATCCTTGCAGGTCTGGTTAAAATCCTCGAGCATTTTAACCATATTTTCACGCAACACATATTTCTTGCCATCCACGGTATACCAACCCCGTTCGGCGAACATGTGATTCTTACCGATCTCCATCGCGGCATATTGAACCGACAGCAGATAGGTCCTAACATGGAGCAGCAGCTCCGGTTTATCTTTCACGGCTGCCCGGGCCTGGTCAAAATAGCCGAGGTATCGGTTGATATTGGACTCGGAAAGGAAAGTGTTTTCGTGGGCCGTTGGATGCCCGTAAATATCCAGCCACTCTTTGGTCTTGAGGATTTCGCCTTCCAGGGTGTCAAGATAATTACGCAGAAACGGCGCGGCTGACCCAAAATAGCCTGACATGAAATCCGTGATCACTGAATCGGCGTTGATATCAGGGTTCCATAATAATCTGCTTAACAGGTAGGACTTCATTTCCGAGAATTCATGGCCCACATCAGTATTGCTCTGCTGGAAATGAGAGAAAACGTTGTTTTTCACAAACAGCTGAATATTAGGCTGCAGCACATGAATATTTGGGAATGGCGTGGTATGGTGCGAGAAGTTGACCGTATAATCCCAAAGGTAGATGTGCCTGGCAATTTTGCCCCAGTCCACGATGTCCTTTAGAAAAGAGGCACTTCGCGGGTCGTCGGCAATCGGCTGGCTACGGTTGAGCTCAATGGTACAAAGCATGATCTGCACATTTTCCAGGGGTTTGGTCACCTTCGGCGCCTGCCGGCTGTACTGGTAAGCCAGGGTGGAAATCGTTTTATCCGGAAAGTGTTTGGCCACCTCATTTACGAAACGGATGACCGGTCCGGCGGGGCTCCCCTCCTCCTCAATGATTTTTTTACAGTCGGCACACTGACAATAGGAAAAATTATCGTTCTGGCTGACTGACCAGAGCTGTTTGCCAGGTTGCAGGGCCATATCGGTTTCGAGCTGTTTTATAGCGATTTTCAGCACTTCCGGATGGGAAAGACAGGGCTGATCAATGATCCGTTTGCCACTCATCAGGGCAAAATATTCCGGATGCTTCTGAAAATATTCCTGCCATGGAAGGAGATGGTTCATGGTGTGTACATAATATCCGTCGGCAAATACATCCTGGATCACATCGATCCGCTGCCAGTCGCGGTAGTTTTCATCTTCACCAAACCTCCCGTATACATTACGGTACTCGTTGACCGGTTGATCGGAAACATTCAACTGCGGGATCCGGATCGTATTCAATTTCGGCACAACTTCGAAGCCCGGCGCATACATCCGGCAGCCCAACTGCTTTTCAAGCAGGTCGACCACCCCGTAAATACAACCCTTATGCGTTCCCCCGGTGATAAAAACCTGCCTGCCGGTGGTGACAATACTGAATGCATCTTCATGGCCCGCCCGTGCATCGGGATTAATAACAATGGCCTCGTCGGGAATTTCAGTCAGCCCCGCCTTTATCGGAATTTCCGTTCCACCGATCTTGGCAAGATAGGTCTGTAATAATTCAGCTGCCCTCATAATCTGATGATTAGCGGTATCGGGTACGCAGATTACATAATCCGATGCACTCCCGCTCATCAGCGTAATTTTCCCATTCCCCCCGCATCCTCCCACCAGCACCACACCCAGCACCACCACCATCATTCTTAACCCTCTAAACATTCTTAACTCTCTTAACGATTTCTCTTCCCTTTCCATGGTTTTCGTGTTTTGATTGGTTTTCTCTTTAGGTAAAAGTACTTAATCCGGTTAAAATTCGGAAGTGTACTTTTCGTGATTACGAAATTGGAGGCCATACCTAACTCTTTCCAAAATGAAAAAGACCGCTGAAATCCTTCCCGGATACATTTTTCCAAGAAAGTACACGAATTACCTTTTTTCGTTGTTGTTTCTCCTATATATGTTTGACTACATCGACAGGATGGTTGTCTCGTCGCTATTACCGTACATAAAGGCGGAATTTGGAACCAGTGACACCAAACTGGGCTTGCTGATGTCCGCAGTATATTTATCCATTGTCATCCTGACATTTCCTGTTTCCCTGATCATTGACCGGTGGAGCCGCAGGCGGACAATCGGGGTCATGGCTGCCCTCTGGAGTCTGGCTACCGCAGCAGCCGCTTTAACCAGGAGTTTCGGTGCCCTGGTATTTACACGCACCTTTATCGGTATCGGGGAAGCCGGTTATGCTCCTGGCGGATCGGCCATGATATCGGGACTCTATCCCATTGAAAAACGCTCCTGGATGATGGGCCTCTGGAATGCTGCAATTCCGCTCGGAAGCGCGATAGGTGTGGCCGGAGGGGGATTCATTGCCGCCCACTGGGGCTGGCGGAGTGCGTTTGGTATTGTTGCCATTCCCGGATTAATCATTGCCCTGCTCTTCTTCTTCAGCAAAGATTACAAAACGGTTAAGCTGATCAGGAACCGGACACCAAGGATCAAGGGAGCCAAGATTGAGAAAATGAAAATGACGACCAGGGAGCTGATACAGGAATTCTCTGAAAAACCGTCACTGCTGCTGACTTATTTCGGCATGATGTTCGTTGTTTTCACCACTACCTCCCTGTTATTCTGGCTACCCAGCTATTTTAGCCGGGAGTATGGTATACCTGAGCAGCAATCCAGTACCAAGGCATCGCTGGTCATGCTTTTAGCACTGGTGGGTGCGCCGCTTGGAGGATACCTGGTCGACCGCTGGCGCCGGAAAAAACTGAATGCGCGCTTAGTTTTCCCGGGAATAACATCAGTGGTTGCAGCAGTGTTCTGTTTCCTCGCTTTCGTTGCTTTTAAAGATTCCGTTCAATATATCTTCCTCCTTCTCTTCGGAGTTACCGTCACCATGTTTATTCCGGCTGCCGGGGCAGTTACCCAGGATCTCGTCCATCCCGGACTTCGTGCAACCTCCTATGCCATTGCCGTTGTCATCCAGAATTCATTGGGTGCGATACTCGGACCGATTATTATCGGTGCCATATCAGAAAGAACCGATCTCGGAACCGCACTCTCCATATTACCTGTATTTGTACTGATCGCCGGCGTACTGTTTTTAATCGGCTCCCTGCTGTATAAGAAGGATATTGAAAAGGTGGATTTGATTGAGCTGGAGGCAGATTAGTCAGGGCAGAGGGCAGAGGGCTGAAGGTAAAAATTAGTCTTAAGATTTAAATGTTAAGATAAGAGCCTCACGTTGATGAACTTACTATTTTTTCTTAACTCTTCAGAAAAAGCAAGATGGCAGTATGCCACCCATCAGCCGAAGCACCAACCTTATATCTTAAGTCTTTAAATCTTAAGACTAATTTTTGCCTTCTGCCCTCTGCCTTATCTTAAACTGAGTCCATCGGCAAACATCCTCCCCTCCACCATCCGGGATATAAATCTCCAGTTCCGAAAAACCCTGACATTGTTGATGAGATTTTCTACGGTACTTCGTAAATTAGAAAACTTATTAAAAACCTCTTGATGAAACGTTTGACATTTGTTGGATTAGCAATCCTAACCATGGTATTGACTTCATGCAATAAGGAGGACACTACCGGAAAGAATCTGACGATTCTTACTGAAGTCATGAAGCCGTATAATTATGAAGAAAACGGGGTTCAAAAGGGAATTACGATGGAGGTGGTCCAACAGATCATGGATGAGTTAAAACTTCGTAATACAATAGAGATCATTACAGTATGGGATTCCGTGTATCATCGTCTTCAAACCGAAGAGAATATCATGGCATTCACAACAGGACTGACGCCCGACAGGAAAGATCTGTTCAAATGGGTTGGACCGGTTGGAATGTGGCATGCCTCATTTATATCATTGAAAAATAATGACTTAACTATTTCTACCATTGAGTCTGCGAAATTATTGCCGTCGATCGGAGTAGGAACCGCTTCCTTTTCGGGCGAAATTTTAAAAGATCTGGGATTTACCAATCTGGTTTATTTTGAGAACCTGGCGAAGCTTGTCGGGGGATTATACGATGGGACGGTTGCTGCCATTTTCGACTCGCCCGATCTGCTCCGGCTCGCCGCCCTGGATCAATCCCTGGATGCCTCTGAATTAACAAGCCTGCTGATCTATTCGTCCACCCCGGCCTACCTGGCTTTTTCCAAAGATGTCCCGGCGAAGGTGGTCAAGAGTTGGCAGGACAAGCTGAACGAATTGAAAGATGCCGGTATTCTTCAGGAATTGTATGACAAGTACCTTCCCGGAACCCCGGCACCCGGCCGGATCCTGATGTTTACCGAGGAGAATCCGCCCCAAAGCTTTATGGATGAGGAAGGGAACCTCACCGGTAGTTCGGTGGAGATGGTCAAGACGATGCTGGAAGGATCAAGTCTGGCCGGTCCGATAGAGCTAACCAACTGGACCGATGCGTACAATCAATTGCAGTTGGTGCCTAACACAATGGTATTCAGTACGCTCCGGTCGCCCGAACGCGAAAGCCTTTTTCACTGGGTAGGTCCGGTTTGCAAAAAGAGATATTGCTTCTTCGTCCACAGCAATTCCGATTTTCATATCGGCACCATTACCGATGCACGTTTGCTGGAATCGGTGGGCACTGTAAAAGGATGGGCTTCGGAGCAGGAATTGAAAAACCTGGGATTCACCAATATTGTCACCTGGGCCACCCCTCAGGAGGTGTTCCAGAAACTCATGGATGGAGAAATCTCCTGTGCGGTATTGAATGATATTGCCATAGCCATGCTGGCGGCTGAATCGGCCCATGCCCAAAAAGATTACCGCAAAGAGGCGGTTTTATCCGAAGGTCAAACCTATCTGGCTTTTTCAAAAGATACTGATCCAAGTTACCTCACTGCCTGGACCGATGCTTATAATTCGCTGGTGAGCAGCGGAAAGCTCGGCACTATCTGGATGAAGTGGTATCCGGATATTGAGTGGTGATACTTAAAGATCAAGGCGCAAGGCTCAAGGCTCAAGGCGCAAGTAAGGATAAAAAGTGAAATCAAGTATTCAGAAAGGATGAAGGTGGCGATTCTTCACTTCACTTTTTTCTTTCCTTGTTCACCTTCTTACTTACTTGAGCCTTGCGCCTTGCGCCTTGAGCCTTATTTGCGCCTTGAGCCTTTATCTTAATAGGGGCAGGGGGCACGTGACGCTGGTCATGTACACCGGGTTCTGCTTGTGCCCCGAAGGCGGATAAATGCATTCGTACGGACCGCCCTGATCCGGTCCCGGGATACGGAAATCGGTTCTTCTTAAATGGACTATATATTCGCTGGCAAGTTTGGCGGCTGAGGCCCGGTCGACCCTGGCGATTGCGTAACACACCCATCCGGTGGGCGTACCCCAGTAAGCACCGTTTTGGTAAGTGTTCTTGCCTGCCAGTGACTTTTCCCAGGCTGTGGCGGGATTAAAATCATCAGTGGTCAATACATGCCTGATCTGGCCTTCCATGGCAAGGGTTCCCTCCAGGTATGCCGTTGCCAGGGCACGGCATGCCGACGCCTTGTTCGACCCTTCAAGGGCGTCGGTAAATACCGCAAAGGCCGTTGCCCAAACATCCGGCTGGCAGCTCTTACCCGTACTCGCCAGCAGCAACCCCCTGCGGTCGGCAAAGACAGGAACCAGGTTGGATTTTATCTTTTTTGCCAAGTCCCGATATTTTTTTGCCTGCCGTTCATCACCCTTTTGATCATACAGGCCGGCCAGTTCCTTTGCCGCCCTGAACCTCAGCAGCGATCCAAAACACACGTTACCGGTCATTCCAATCACATCCCGGAATCCAAAATCACAGGTGGGTAATGTATCGGAAATAGTGGCCATCTCCGTTCCATGATCCGCCGGAACTGAGGCGAAAGCCAGCTCCAACCGCTCTAACAGACTGATCCCGTTGACTTGCTGATCAAGAACGGACCAGTCCTTTTTCTGTCCGATATAATACCATGCCATATGAATAAAGAAAAACTGATCACAGAAAGGCGGCCTTCTCCAGAACTCATTTCCCTGGTTCACATAATCATAAGTTCCCGGAAAGTACACCGGGAGACCATCATTGATGCGGATGTGATCGGGAATCGATCCGCGTGGGACCAGGCTGCCTGTTTGAGTCACCCAGGTGGAATCCGACTGACGGGCAGCTGTATATAAAAGAATATCAAGCTGTTCCCCGGTGGTGATGAAGCCACTTTCGAGCGACATGGCATAATCCCTAATCCAGAATGAAGGATAGCAATCACGGCCGCCGGGTTTGATCAGGGTGATGCCGGAGCGGTTGGGGCCGAATGACCGGATCGCTGGAGGCAGATCCTGGCCGGGCAGTATCCGAGAACTATCGACAACGGCACGGGTAAGGTCCTCGAGAAAAGCCAGGTCATCTGTTAAAACCAGCGGAGCTTTTCCTGATGAACACCCCACCAAGCACAGGAACAAAATCCATCGGAATATTTTCATCGGAACTCCTGATTAGTCGGTTGAGTTACCTAATTTCAAACCATTAAAATAGACAAAATCATGAAAAGGATTTCACTGGCCATTCTATTGCTCCTGCTGATAACCGGACTTCCGGTATCACCTGCAACGGCTCTTCAGTTCGCTCCGGCTGAATATGCAGCACGCCGGACAAAAATGATGGAAAAATTCACTGACGGACTGATCATTATCCAGGGTGCGGCCACACTTCCGAACTATTATGCTTTCATGCAGAATAACAATTTCCTCTATCTCTCGGGAGTCGAAATAGAAAATGCTTTCCTGGTAATCGATCCGATAAATAAGGAATCAATCCTTTTTGCAGACCGGGCTGAGGAATCCGGATTCAGCAAGGTCATGCGGCCCCGCGAGATGAAAGACTATCTGGCTAAACGCGTTATAGACGTTAAAACCTTGTATACCTGTTTCCTGCCCGAGGAGCTCGCCAGGGAGTGCTCAGGCGAAAAGGCAGGTAACCAGAGTTTTACCATGGTGAGAAATGAATGGGACGGCCGCCGGACTCGTGAATCTCAATTCGTCGAAAACCTGAAGACTAAATTTCCGGGGGTGATGGTTAAGGATTGTGCCGCCTACATCCATGAAATGAGGACCATCAAATCGCCGACCGAAATCGATCTGATGCGAAAAGCTGCGAAGATTGCGGTTCAGGCACATATCGATGTGATGAAAGCCACCCGTCCCGGTGTTACCGAACAGGAACTCGCGGCTCTTTTTGAATATTCATGCAAAAAAGCAGGAGCCGGTGAAC
>Ga0172379_10003757_pt1 | contig 23601 bp, 21 predicted proteins | sample GrowelOW334metaG_FD_119756 | JGI IMG/M metagenome (GOLD analysis project Ga0172379, IMG submission 119756) | Groundwater microbial communities from an aquifer near a municipal landfill in Southern Ontario, Canada - Groundwater well OW334 metaG | ecosystem: Environmental > Aquatic > Deep...
TCCCTTGCAAGTTTAGCAACGGACTGATTTGCACAGGCACCACTTCGGCTGACTCCAAGGAAATTTCCAAAGACGTTTGGAATAAGCTAATCGATCAGCGACTGTTAGAAATTCTTGGCCTAGAAAATGGCGCCAATTTTTCCGCGCTAGAACTTTGCAAGCTAGCGAAAGAAAAAGTCAACCGAGAAAGTATTTTTGCCGTCTGGAAAGAAAAACCAGTTGAGATTACAGAAAAAAGAGCTAATTTTTTAATGCTGGGAATTGAAAGATATCTTGAGAAATATAGTTAGGGTTCTTTCTTGCACCGATGAACTTTGCAATGTGAAATATAAAAATCATGACAAGCGATTTTATAAATTGATGAATTTTAGATATCTCAAATGGGAGAAGGTAAAAGAAAAATTAGAGATGAGGCTTTCGTAATAAATTTAATTTCAAAATAATGATAATCGATTCTCATGTTCACATTTCACTATACAATGACAATGCAAAATCTTTGCAAGATGCATTTGGTTTGTTTTTGAAAGAGATGCAAAAAAATGGAATAAGCTCCGCGATTATAGTTCCTGATAATATCGAGGGGAGTGATAATATTGCTGATCTGGATAAGGCGATTGAGCTAATTGGCGAGCGTAAAAACTTATTTCTGCTCGGCAGTCCACAAATCATCCAGAGGGGCTCAGGCGAATTGGAAAAATATCGAAAGCTTTTGGAAGAAGAAAAGATCAGGGGACTCAAGTTTTTTCCAGGACATGATCCGTATTATCCAACAGATGAAAGATGTTTGCCATATTACGAATTGTGCCAAAAGTTTAATGCGCCGGTTTTGTTTCATACTGGTGAAAATTCAGGCGATAGTGGTTGTGCGAAATGGAATGATCCGAAATATATCGTAGAAGTTGCGAAAAAATATCCAAAACTTAAAGTTATCATCACACACTATTACTGGCCAAAGATGGATTATTGTTATGAAATAACCAAGGATGTGCCAAATATTTATTTTGAAACTGCCGCTCTGGCTGATGCCGAAGTCATTGAAAAAAGTGGCGGGATGGAAAAAGTAAAAGAGATCTTGCGAAAAACTATCAACGATCGGCCGGACAAAGTTATTTTCGGCACTGACTGGCCAATGTGTAAAATTGAGGAGCATATTGGGTTGATAAAATCGTTGGGGTTGGATAGTCGGGTTGAAGAAAAAGTGTTTAGCGAAAATTCAGTAGAAATCTACAAATTAACTATTTAATCGTTTTCTTGCCCTCCCAAAGTTTCCATGCTACAATACCCTCAGAAGAAAAAAAGGGGGATAAGCTGAGAATCATATGATTGCTTTTCGACCAAATCCGAATAATGAGCAGATAATATTTGAATCACCGGTTATGCTGGTGAGTAGTTACGGTTTGAATTTAGTAGTAAATTGAATAGTTTCCCAAACGCCCGTTGTGGCGTTTTTTTGTTATTTATGGCTTATTCTCGGCCTAAAAAAGTTCATTGGCGGATATATTTTTGATAAAATGCCTTATCTAAGCCAAAAACATTTGGATCACTGGACAAGGCGGTTTTTTTAGTGTATAATGGTAGGTTATGGTTTGGGAAATTGTTCCTGAGCTAAATAACAACTTGTTATTTAAAATCTAAAAAAGAGAGGTGTTACGATGAACGATATTCTGAAAAGAATGGCCACGTTCTTCGTGGCGCTGTTTAGTATCTTTCTCCTTGGGGATGTTTTATTTTTTCTCCAAAGAGAAGCCGTCCGGATTGACGTTGTTGCTATCATAGTAATCACAACAATCGGGTGGTTTTTGCCCATAACTTTTTCCAATAATTTCCTTAGAGTAGCTATTGAAATTATTGCTACGCAACTAAAAAACTTGGAGGAGTTTTTTAGGGCGTACAGAGAAAAAATCCTCGCCATGGGAGCCTATCAGATCTGGAATTGTATTTTAGACAATCCAATCTGGCAAGCTTGTCAGTTGGCTTTCCATACGCAGGGAGTTATTCTTGTGGCAATTTGGTGCTTCCTTCAAAACGCCATAGTGCTGTATTATCACAGGAATAGGGAGGCTAAGTGGACAGGCCTAGATGATTTTGCAGGATTTTTGCAATCAAAAGAGGAGGATTTGACGGGGATGTTTTTCACGTTAACCTCCAAAAGAGCGCTGATAGTTTTTTATGCAACGGCGATTTTGTCTCCAGAACCAGTAAAAAACCTTCAGGCCCTTTTTCTTGTTTTTATTTATCTGGAAATTGCGATTTTGGTCGCGAGAAAGCGTGGTGATGTTGTGGTATTTTTTCTCCTGTCGTTTTGGCAGGATTCATTTATCACAACCGCATACTTTCGCCGCGGGGATTGCAAAAAAGGTCTCAAGGCAAGAGATTATAAGATTTTTCTCTTGAGTTCGTTTGTCAGCATCGCCTATTGGATAGTCCGCAATGGTCTTATTGCGGAGTTGATCCTCCGGCCGATACTGAAAGTGTAAGGGGCAAGATTGGATTTTCAATCTTGCCTCTTTTTACGTTTTGGTTGTATTTTGCAATTTGAGGTGGACTTATACATGGACTTAGGCTTGACAAAAGCAAACATTTTTTGCTAGAGTGAAAGCGTAAATATTTTAAACACATGCAAAAGGCTAAAAGAACAATGCAAGTTGGTTTACCAGTTCCGGCAGAGGCAGGCTCTTTTTGCGTGTTTGGAATCGGAGATTAGAACGAGATTATTACAAACATTCAAAAACAGCTTGCCTTCCGCGAGCTGTTTTTTTAATTTTAATTTAACACTATGAAGAAAAAAAATATTAGATCAAGTATAATTGGAATTATCGGATTTGGAAATATGGGTCAGGCGATTTTTAGTTTGCTCAAAAAAGAGCCAAACATTAAATTTATTATTCATTCTCTCGGGATAGAGAAAGTTTCTGGGGCAAAGTGCACTAAAAATATTCAAGAATTGTTTGATAAATCCGATATCGTTTTTCTTTGCATAAAACCACAGGATTTTTATAATTTACCAGTCCTAAAAATAGACAGCCAGAAACTAATTCTGGTTTCCATTATGGCTGGAGTAAAAATCAAAAATATTCAGCGAATATTTGGTGCGAGAAAAATAGTACGGGCGATGCCTAATATCGCTCTCCAGGTTGGAAAAGCTGTTGTTGGTTGGTGCGCTGATAAAAAATGTCTTAAACCTTCTGACTTAAAAATAGTTGAAAATATCTTTTCCAAATTTGGAACAAGTTTGTACTTCGAAAGTGAGTCGATGCTCGATGGCATCACTGCTATTTCTGGTTCCGGACCAGCTTATGTTTTTCTTTTTATTGATGTATTAGAAAAAGCAGCTAAAAAAATCGGTTTTGATGAAAAAAGTGCCAGAGAAGCAGTCATCGGAACGATTGAAGGATCATTGGCTTATATCAAGAAGGAAAAAAATACCAACCTCGAAGAGCTTATCGCGCGAGTGAAATCAAAAAAAGGAACGACTGAGGTAGCGCTCGACGAAATTAATATCACTAACTTTTATTCTCTCTGGCAGCGTGCCACGCAAAAGGCGAAAAAGCGATCAGAAGAATTATCCGCTTATGAAATCAAATGAACTCAAAAATATAATAGCAAAAACCAAAGAAGCCTCCATGGACCTCTTGGAGCTTAGTAGTTTTCAGCGGAAAAAAATTCTTCTCACCCTAGCTGATCAAATCGAGAAAAATGCTCAAGAAATTTTAGCTGAGAATCAGAAAGACATTTTAGTAGCTAGAAAAAATTATCTTAGCGAAACTTTTATTGAGCGGCTAACTCTCAATAAGGCTAGGATAGCGGAAATGGCAAGGGCGACCAGAATTATTGCCAAAGATAAGGATTATCTTTTTAAGACTATTTCCAGAATAAAACGACCAAGCGGGATTGAAATCAAAAAAATAATTTTCCCATTGGGGTTCATTGCTATCATTTATGAATCCCGACCCAATGTAACCGTGGATGCTTTTTCCCTATGCTTTAAGAGCGGGAATGCTGTAATTTTGAAGGGTGGAAAGGAAATAGAAAATACCAATAAATTTTTGATTGGATTGATTAAAAAAGTGCTCAAGGAAAATAATCTGAACCCAAGTGCAGTGAATAATCTTGGCGGAATAAAGAAAGAACAAACTCTCGAAATTCTTCATAGCCGGTGCATAGATTGCGCTATTCCCAGGGGAGGGAAAAACCTTATTGAATTTGTTTCCAAGAATGCGCAAGTCCCAGTAATTATAACCGGCGCTTCCGTCGTGCATACTTACGTGGACAAAAGTGCTGACTTGGAATTAGCCAAAAAAGTCATCCTTAATGCAAAGGGGAGACGGGTTTCAATTTGCAATGCTCTTGACGTCGTCCTATTGCATGAGAGTATTCTGAGTAAATTTTTAGTCCTCGCCGCAAAAGAACTTGCTGAGAAGAATATCGAGTTGAGAGTTGATAACAATGCCTATAAAATCCTAAGAAGTTTAAATTATCCAAACCTAAAGAAAGCCATCTTTGTTGATTTTGACACTGAATTTTTGGATTATATTTTGGCAATAAAAACTGTGAAAAATTTCGACGAAACTGTCGGGCATATTCAAAATCACAGCCTGGGACACAGTGAGGCAATTATCACTAAAAATAAAAAACAAGTAGCGGAATTTTACAAAAAAATTGATGCGGCTTGTCTCTATCATAATACTTCGACTCAGTTCGGTGATGGCGGAGAATATGGAATGGGAGGAGAAATTGGGATTAGTACCCAAAAATTGCATGCGCGTGGTCCGTTTAGCTATCGTGAACTTACCACATACAAATATTTAGTTGAAAGCGATGGTGCTATTAGAAACTAGGTGAAAATTGCAAAACGTTGCGCGTAGTAGCAATAATTAATTTAAAAAACAAATCACTATGAAGAAAAAAATTATCGGAATCAAGCTTGGCTCGGCGACACTGGTGGAGGCGGGTAAGATTAGAGAAAAATTTATCAGAAGCGTCTGCGTACAAATCGCAAAATTGATCGAGGCTGGTTATGGCGTTTTTATTGTTACTTCTGGTGCAATTGCCAGTGATTCAGAAAATAGTAGTTCAAAAAATTTGCGTTCGGCCATTGGTCAGCCAAGGATTATGCAAGCTTATCTGAAATATCTTAGTCAGCTTGGCATTGATGGGGCGCAATTCCTGCTCACGGACGAACAATTAATTGATGCAAAAAGTGCCAAAACAAAATTGACCAAAAGAACTATACACGAAGCGCTTTCGCAAGGCGTCGTGCCGATCATCAATGCCAATGATGTGATTGATAGTGAAGAGGTTGAGGCACTGCGTTATTGTGCGGACAATGATAAATTGTTCAAACTAATGTGTCTGCTTATTGACGTCAAAATTGCTATCATTGGTTTTGATCAAGCGGGATTTTTAGATGCAAGGAAAAGGGTTTTGCATAAGCTTAAAATTTTCGAGCTTGATGCGGTTTTGAAATTTGCCAAAGGCGGAAGCAAATTAGGCCACGGGCAAAATGGGATGCGGACAAAAATACTATCCTTGGCTGAGCTGGCTAAAGCGGGGATGCAGGTGCATCTGGCACCGGCGAAAGAAAAGAATTTTATTCTGCGCTCAGTGGCTGGTGAAGAGAATTTTGGGACTAAATTCTTGGCTTAGCGTTAAATTGACCCATTGGGCGGTCTATAAGATACTTAAATAGAACTGGGATTTAATTATTATCTAAGACTATTATGAAACAAACTGAGTCTCTTTCCGGGGCCAATAAAGAAGCAACTAGCAACGAAAAAATTACTCCGCGCAATGTTGATTATTCTCGCTGGTACCTTGATGTTATCGCGGCAGCGGAACTGGCAGATAACTCACCAGTGCGTGGTTGCATGGTGATTCGTCCCAATGGCTATGCCATTTGGGAAAATGTTCAAAAAACACTCGACGGAATGTTTAAAGAAACTGGCATTGTTAATGCCTATTTCCCACTGTTTATCCCTAAAAGTTTTCTTGAGGCGGAGGCTGCGCATGTTGAAGGTTTCGCCAAGGAGTGTGCGGTCGTGACGCATCATCGCCTTACCCACGATAAAAATGGAAAATTAGTGCCTGACGGAGAGCTGGATGAGCCTTTAATCATACGTCCGACCTCTGAGACTATTATGTATCATATGTACGCCAAATGGATTAAATCCTATCGCGATTTGCCGCTACTGATTAATCAATGGTGTAATGTTGTGCGTTGGGAACTGAGAACTCGTCCGTTTCTTCGAACAACTGAATTTTTATGGCAAGAAGGACACACGGCTCATGCGACAAAAGTCGAGGCGGAAAAAGAGACGTTACAAATGCTGGGAGTTTATCGAAAATTTGTTGAAGAATATCTTGCAATCCCAACCATTCCTGGCTATAAAACTGAATCGGAGAAATTTGCTGGTGCGGATTATACAACGACAATTGAAGCGATGATGCAAGATGGCAAAGCACTTCAATCTGGAACGAGTCATCATTTGGGTCAGAATTTCGCTAAAGTATTTGATGTGAAGTTTCTTGACGAAAATAGTCAAGAACAATTCGTTTGGCAAACTAGTTGGGGACTTAGCACTCGCATTATCGGTGCGCTCATTATGGCGCATAGTGATGATATTGGGCTTGTCTTGCCTCCTAAGATTGCGCCTACGCAAGTGGTGATCGTTTCGATTATGAACGGCGAAAATAATGACTTAGTCACGGTCAAATCTGATGAGCTGGCGAAAACTCTTCGTTCAGCCGGTTTTTCGGTAAAAGTTGACAATCGTGATGGTCGTCCTGGTGCCAGATATTTTGAGTGGGAACGCAAAGGCATTCCTGTTAGACTAGAAGTCGGACCGAAAGATATTGCTAATAAATCCGTGATGGCAGTCCGTCGGGACACAGGAGAAAAAAAAGTTGTCGCAGAAAATCTCTTGGCGGAGAGTGTCAAAAATCTGCTAGATGCTATCCAAGTCAATCTTTTCGACAAAGCACTAGCATTCCATAAAGAAAACACGCATGAAGTTAACTCGTACGAAGAGTTTAAAGAGACCCTGGAAACCAAAGGTGGATTTTTACTGGCGCATTGGTGTGGCGACGCAAATTGCGAAGCAAAAATTAAAGAGGAGGCAAAAGCTAGTAGTCGTTGCATTCCTTTTAATCAGCTCGAAGAAGAAGGTCAATGCGTGTATTGCGGAAAAAAATCTCAGAAGCGGATTATCTTTGCAAAAGCGTATTAAAAGACGCGAGCGAACAGAAAGTCAGATTGTGAAAATTTCTGAGCTTTTGGGGAGGTTGAAATAAAAAAACTTGACAACAAAAAACGCCTATGCTAATTTCAAAATACTAAAAAGTTCAAATAGCTATGAACAGAATCAAGCAAATTCTAGCAAACTACATCTCCCAAGAAACTTTAATTTTTTCTGCTATTTCCAATTTATGCATAGCAACCGCCTAAAGGGCGGTTTTTTTATCGTCTAAATATTTAACTTACAAAAAAATGAACAAAAGAACTATCCGCTGGTCGGAGCGAGTAGCGCTCGTCTCTCTGCTTATCATCGCCTTTATCGCTCCCAGCCCCTATGCGGTCTGGCAAGCCTATCAGGCAGATAAACACTTGAGTGAAGCGCCAACTGAAAGCATCGAACCAAAAATCGAAGAAGCCAACGATGTCGTCGTCACCAAAAACGCTCCGGTTACTAATGACGAAACGCCAACGGGAGTAACGTCTTTAGCCAAAAATCCGCCGGAAAGTATCAAAAGCAGTGACAGCGTAAAACTCAAAAAAATCCAAGAGCCAAAAAAAGTTACCGGTAAAGTTATCGCCGAAAACTATGACGGCGTGAAATATGATGAAAAAAAACAAAAGCTGACCATTGAAAACCCAATCGGTGAAATTAAAGCCGTCACATTCAACGATCAAAATCTGCCGGAAAAAACCACGGACGTGGAAGGGAACACGACCACTGCCAAATATGACGAAAACGGCAACATCACCGAAATGAAAGCGCCTAATGGCGACATCGTCCACTACAACTATGATAAAAAAGGTCGTCTGCTTTCCAGCTACACGGAAAAAGATTCAGATACTAAAAAACTGTCCTTTTGGGACAAGCTTTTCAATTCCAACTCCGCCACCGCCGATGATAAAGAGGATGTGACTAATCTCAGTTACAGCGAAACGGACGAAATTGCCAATATTGAAAATGAGGCGGGCATCGTGACACAAGAATTTACTGACGACGGAAACCTGGCTGTGAGCGTGGACGCTTCTGGTAATCTCATCAGTTACGATTATGATGAGTTAGGCAATATCATCGGCAAAAAAGCCAACGCGCCGGAAGTGGAACTTTCAATGCTTTCCTCGCTATTCGTTAATGCTGCGGACGAAACGACCCAGGAAGAAGCGCAGTTTGCCTATGACGAAGAAGGCAACCCAGAAATCAGCGATATTACCATTTCCGTGCCGGAAGAAAAAGCAGAAATTACCCCGGAAGAAGAAACTATTATGGATAAATTAGTTTCCTACATCCCCAGAGTGCAGGCCAAAAAAATGACGCTCAAAAAAATCACTAAAGACGGAGAATTTGACGCTCAAGGTAATCTCGCCGGATTCACCAATCAAAACGGTGAAGTGACTGCCTTCTATTTCGATGAAAATGATAATCCGGTTGGGTCAGCTACCGCCGACAAGGAGGGAAAACTAATCTATGAAGTGAAATATACCAAAGACGAAAATGGCTATTGGAATACAAAAATTGATTCTCTTGGGAACAATGAAACCTATGTCTACGACGAAAAAGGCCAACTGGCAAAATATCTTTCCAACGGTCAAGAAACCATATATACCTATGATGAGAGGGGCAATATCACCACAGAAGAAACTTCAATTGGAACAGTCAATTATCTCTACGACCATAACAAGCTAACCAGAATTGATAATCCCGACGGATCAAGCGTTACCTTTAACTATGATCAAAACGGCAACCTCATTGACAAAACCGAATGCCCAGATGCCGAAACTTGTCAAAGTACAATCTACTCCTACACCACCAACAACTATCTGGAATCTGTCACGACGCCGGAAGGGAAAACCATTTTCTATGCCTACGATGGACTCAATCGTCGAGTATCGAAAACTGTCGATGGTATCACCACCACCTACCTTTGGGAAGGCAACAATCTGACTGCCGAACTCGATCAGAATAAAAACGTCCAAAGACAGTTCGTCTATGATAATGAGAACAATCTGCTCTCTGTGATTAAAAACGGAATAGTGTATAATCTAATCAAGGACTCGCACGGCTCCACTGTCGCTCTGACGGATGAAGATTCTAAGATTGTAGCAAGATTTACCTATGACGCATGGGGCTCCGCCCGAGGCGGATTCGCAAGCGAAAATCCGACTGAAACTCTCAAAGATGAAATCTCCCCATTTCTCTACTCTGGCTACTACTACGACGAAGATATCGACTCCTACATTATGGGACCGCGGTTCTATGATCCGGCAATGAAAAGATTCTTTCAAAAAGATCCTGCTCCGGCTGATCTTGACAATGAACTGACATTGAACGAATACATCTACTGCGAAAACAACCCGATCAACAACTATGACCCGGATGGCCACAAGTCTCAACCAAAAAACAATGGCAAATCTGACAAGGCCGCCAAAGAAAAAGCCGAGAAAGCCAAAAGAGAAGCCGAAAAAAGAGAGCAAGAACAAAAAAAGAAAGAAGCCGAAGCGAAAAGAAAACAACAAAAAGAAGCTGAAGAAAAAGCTAAAAAAGCCAAAGAAGCAGCGGAAAGAGAAAAAAAGAAAGCCCAAGAATTAGCGGAAAAGAAAGCCAAGGAAGCCAAGGAAAAAGCGGAAAAGGAAAGGAAGCAAAAAGAGGCTGCCCAAAAGAAAGCCAAGGAAGCAGCGGAAAAAGCCAAAAAGGAACAAGCGGAGAAAGAAAAGAAAGCTAAAGCGGAAGCCCAGAAGAAAGCCAAGGAAGCCAAGGAAAAAGCGGAAAAGGCCAAAGCGGAAGCGGAAAAGAAAGCCAAAAGAGACCAAGAGAAAAAAGCCAAGGAATTGAAAGAAGCCAAAGAAAAAGCGGAAAAAGCCAGAAAACAAGCACAGGAAAAAGCGGAAAAAGCCAGAGCCAGGTCCAAAAAAGAAGCTGACCAAAAAGCCAAAAAAGCTAAAGAAGAAGCCCAGAAAAAACAAACTGCGCTAACTAAGTCCTACACCGAAGCCAAAGACATCAAAAGATCGGTCGAAAAGAAAATCCAAGAAGCCAAAAAGAAAAAGAAGAAAGTGGAAGACCTGCTGGTGCTCAAAGAACTCTACTATTATCAAAGAGAGTATCAGAAGGTGAGTGGGCAAAAACAAAGCGTCAGTGTTGGTGGCAATACAATCAGCTATACCAAATCAAACTCCAGTCTGGATGATTTGTATTTCAACGGCACAAGCATTGGCTACAAACCCAATACAATTAAAACTAATCTGGGACAGAATAATTTCCTGAAAGATTCCAATCAAAAATTAAGCATCAATAATATCACCCCGATATCTGCCGGAGACAGCCTGAAAGATTTCATTGACGGATTAGCTTATCTGGCAAAAGAAATAGCGGTTACCACCTATGACGAATCCAAGGTTTGTATCAAGAATGGCGACATCCAAAAATGTCTGTCCACTTGCGGAATTGCCGGAGACGCTGTGCCTGTGGTTGGTAGCGGAGTAGCCATCGCTTGTGACTCAGTCAATTCATTAGTCTATTTATTCCAAGGTGACTACAAACTAGCCGGACTTTCCACATTAGCAATTTTGCCCTATGCTGGAACAGTAGCCAAGCAAGGCGGGAAGACGATGGTGAAACTGGAGAAGGAGGCACTGGAAGTAGCGGAGAAATCTTTGAAAAATAGTTGGAAGCATACCGCATACAAATGTTTGATAGATAAGGACACTACTGGAAAAATTTATTCCAATCTTCAAATGACAAGTGATGGAAAGTTTAGATATTTTGTGAATGGGGAGAGATTTACGCCAAAATCCGAAATGGATTTTATTCTTCAAGATGGCAAGTTGAAATTTGGTGAAAAACATTCCTTTCTTTCTAATGGGAAAGATGTTGATTATGCCGGAAAAATATATTTTAAGTCTGATGCAACAAAAATCGACTCATGGATTCCAGACTCTGGACATTACAAGCCAAGCAACTTTGATGTAGCTGGTCAGGAAATGGTAAAAGATGCATTTAAGCAACAATTTGGCGTAGATTTACCGAAGATGACGCTCTTTAATAATTAATAATATGAGCACTAAAAATATGATTAATGTAGAGTTTATGGATTTTTATGTGCAATATTGCGCAGCAAGAACTGATGATAGAATTGCAATGCCAAAAACGGGACCAACCGATGATTGGGTCAATGAACGGATGAAAAAATATGCGGAAATGATGAGCAATAGGGAGTTTATTGACTTTATCAAAATAATAAAATCAATTGCTGAGAAAAAATTTGAAGCTCTTTCGGATTCAAGTTTTATTATTTTCGGTGTTGTTAATGAAGCAATTTACCTCAGAGACACAAAGAAAAAATCAGAAAAACATTTCGATGAAACAGCAACAATTATTGATTTGTCTGAGGAGGAAGAAAAAGAACTGGTGGAAATTATTAGAGAATTACAAAAAAAATTGCCTGATGCTCATAAGTATCGCGCAGACAGTTTTATAAAAAGAATAAAAGGAATACAGTAGTTGGGTAAAAGAGGCCGAGTACCTTTTTTGATGAAAGCACTAGTAAGCTAAAAAAAGAGCCGATCAGGAAACCCAAAAAGCCAAAGACGAAGCCAAGAAAAAACAAACCGCCTTAACCAAATCCTACACCGAAGAGAAAGACCTCAAAAAATCCGTCGAAAAAAAGATAAAGGAAGCGCAGAAAAAGAAAAAGAAAGTCGAAGACCTGCTGGTGCTCAAAGAACTCTACTATTGCCAGAGGGAGTATCAGAAGGTATCGGGGGATAAGCAGAATCTTTCGGTGAATGGGGGTGGAAAAGTGGCGGGAGTGAGTGCTGTCAACCCAAAGACCACTTCTAGCTTGGATTTTGTGATTGAAAATGGAACGGTTATGGTGCGTAAGCCCGGAACAATCAAAACTAATCTAGGACAGAATAATTTCCTGAAAGATTCCAATCAAAGATTGAGTATCAACAATATTACTCCTATATCCGCTGGAGACAGCCTGAAAGATTTCATTGACGGATTAGCCTATCTGGCAAAAGAAATAGCGGTTACCACCTATGATGAATCCAAGGTTTGTATCAAGAATGGCGACATCCAAAAATGTCTTTCCACTTGTGGAATTGCCGGAGACGCAATCCCTGTGATTGGCACTGGTGTGCAAGCTGCTTGTGATGGAACTAATTCACTGATTTATTTGTTTCACGGAGAATATAAAGTTGCTGGACTTTCCACTATAGCTATTTTGCCGTATGCTGGAACAGTAGCCAAGCAAGGTGGAAAAGCGGTGGTAAAGTTGGAGAAGGAAGCGCTGGAGGTTGCGGGGAAGGTTTCAGGGAAGGCGGTGATGAAGGCTATAAAATATGAGAGCCCATCAAAATTATGGGGGAGGCAATTAGATCGGGAATATACAAAAAGTATGGTTGATGATATCGCAAATAGTATGAAAAAAAATGGCTATGAAGGACCACCTGTTGAATTTTATGAAGTTAATGGTAGAAAAATTATAACCGATGGACACCACAGAGCCTTAGCGTCAAAAAAAGCAGGCATCGATAGTATTCCGGTCATTGAACTATCAGCAAAAGAGCTATTAGATAAATGGAGGCTAACACCTTCACAACTTGAAGACCAAGCAATTGAAGTTGTTTCAGAGAAAGGAGGGTGGTGGTAATATGGGAATGGAAAGCTATAATTTTTTATTATTTCCTATCGGAAATAAAAATAATTTAACAGATTCTGGTTGGGAAATAATTGGAAGCAAATTTGTGTTTTTTGACAAGGCAAAGGATGTATTATTGTCAAAAGAATTTGTGAAACAGGTCAGTCCAGATTTCTTATGGTCATTCGCGAGTCCTGAATGTTATTTTGAATTTAATGATGGTAGTAGCATTATCGAAATTCAACTCAACGGTGGGAAAATGCAAAAAGAAATAAGGGAAATCTCAGTGCGCATAGCTCTTTGTAATCCGGACGGAACATATGAAAAAACTCTTGTTTTCCTGAAAGATATTTCTGAGAAACTGAATTTAAATGTATTAGATATGAGATTGTCAAAAATTCTTAATTTTAATGACAATGAATCGCTAAAAGAAAGCAGCGCAATGTTTAGCAGCAAGAGGGACTCTTTTTTGGGTAAAAGAGATGAAAGATGAAAGGGGTCGATAAAAGTTGTCAAGTACCCTTTTTCTGAGCCCAAGCCGACCACAAAAAAGCTCTAACCAAATCCTACACGGGAAGTAAAGACATCAGATGGCAAAAAGTACTTTGAAAAAGAAATTAATGATCTTAAACTAAATAATTAAATCCAAATGAATAAATTAATAAACTTGCTTAAAGACAGGGGTATAAAATTTGATTTGGGATTAACTAATGAAGAATTGAAAGCTGCAGAGAATAAATATCATTTCAGATTTCCACCAGATCTTCGAGAATTTTTATCCACAGCACTTCCGATTGATTCTAATTTAAAATCAAAACGGAGCTTTCCTAATTGGAGAAATTTAGATGATCCCTATATAAAAAAGATGCTTAGTTGGCCAGTAGATGGTTTAAAATTTGATGTGGAAAATAATGATTTTTGGTTAAAATCACTTGGGAATAAGCCCAAAAACAAAACTGAGCAATTGGAGAGGCTTACAAAGGCATTCCTGAAAGCACCAAAATTAATTCCTATTTTTTCGCATAGATTTATTCCCGCAGAACCATGCGAATCAGGGAACCCAATATTAAGCTTTTATCAACCTGGAGATGTCATATATTATGGGGCTGATCTGGAAGATTATTTTTTGACCGAATTTAATAAACAAAAATGGATGAGTTCTAATAAAAAGCTAAAGAGGATTCAATTTTGGGATGAAGTTCTGGGGTATGCAGGTTGAGAACAGAAGAAAAAACAAATCGCTCTCACCAAATCCTACACCGAAGAAAAAGATATCAAGAAATCCGTCGAAAAGAAAATCCAAGAAGCCAAAAAGAAAAAGAAGAAAGTCGAAGACCTCCTGGTGCCCAAAGAACGCTACCGAAGCAGTCGAGGACCGTCCTTGATTAGCATTGCATCCACTATATTTCTTTGCTATAATAAGGTTGCTGTACTAAAGGGGGATAAGAATGAACATCATGAAAGACTTGGAGCTGGATACAAATCAGATTGGGATAGGGTTTAAATCATCGACTGAGTCGATGAATAGTTGTGGTTTTTCTGGTTTGAATTGAATATTTCCCCAAACGCCGATTATGGCGTTTTTTTGTCGGCGAGAATAGGCTTGACAAATAGCTTATTTTTTGCTAGGCTAACAAGTTATTTTAGCCAAAGTCTAATTTTTATGCTATAATTTTTATGGAAGAAAATGCTGAAAATCTGGAAGAGAGAATCAAGGGAATCTACACGCCACTGTCCGCAGCGAAGGAGGAAATTTGGCGCAGGTGGAATGATAAAGAGTTAAAAAAGAAAGTGGAGGATTTTTTAGGCGGGGATGTGCCAGAGGTTTTTAGGGAAAAACCGCAATCTGCTTGGTTTAGATTTATAGCAACGCCAAATTTTGAATTTCAGCTTGCGTATAACCTATCAGAAATTATAGGCTTGGACCTTGTTTTCTTTGAGTTTTTGAATGATAAATTTTGCACAAGAAATCAGGATAAATTGCACTTAGGTAAAATGATTTTTTTTCATGAAAAGAATGCGAGTAGATCATCATTTGTGCAGACAAAAAAAATAATAGACATTGAAAAGTGTGACAATAAGCCGTTTAGGGAAATTAAGACACTATGGGGCGAAAATTTTATCGATTTTCACAAGCGGATTTTTAATGCAAAATATGGAAAGATAGGCACATTTGATGTTTCAGAGTTCAAGACAAATGGAGAGAGCGCAGAGAAAGTTTATGAAAAAGTACTAGCCTGTTTCATTTGTCATGGAGTTCTCTTTGAAAATTACATAGCTAAAGACAACCACTATGAAAAGAACTTCACGAAAAATGTTGTCTTGACTGCTATAGGTAAGCTTGAAAGTATGTTTGGAGTAAAGCCACTAATAATTCCATTGCTTCCCATAAACGAAGAGGAAAGCGGAGAATGGATGTGCTATCCAGGACAATTGGAAAAAAACGTAGTCAATGTTTCAATAGCTAATAAATAAACTTCACGATACAAAAACAAAATGGGCAATAATTTAATTACGAACTTAAGTAACATATGCTTACCACTAGTTCTTGGTTCATTTAACGGAAATTTAGGAATTCTTTACTATTCACATGTTCCAGCGATAATAGTATCATTATTGTTTGGTTTCTTTGTTTTAACAAAAAGTGAGGGGAAAATATTGCCGAGAGTTTTTTTTCTCTTAGCTTTTTTACTCGCCACTTGGTCAGTTTTAGACTTGTTTACATGGTTGAGCTGGGATTCAAGAGTTATAATGCTCACATGGGCAATCACAACAATCATAGAGCCTCTTATTTTTACAATGAGTCTTTACTTTGTATATGTCTTTATTAATAAAAAGGACGCTCCTCTTAAGCATAAGGTCTTATTTGGAATTATCTTCTTGCCCTTAATTATTATTCTACCTACTCAACTTAATCTGTCTGCTTTTAACATCACCGAGTGTTATTCATTAGAAAATAATTATGGGCTTTATTATAAATATTTTATCGAAATAATCTCATCAATTACAATTGTTTTGTTTTCTATAATAAAAATAAAGCGGGCGGACGATTTTTCCAAAAAACAATTAATAATTTTGCTCGTTGGAATCATGCTATTCTTGTTTTCTTTTTTTTCAGCTGTATTTTTGGGAAGTTATCTCGCAGATCAAGGTTGGAATATGGCAGGTTATAGCTTTGAAATGTATGGGCTATTTGGAGCAGTAGTTTTTATGGGCTTCCTCGCCTATCTCATTGTAAAATTTAAAGCCTTTGATATTAAAATGATCGGTGCGCAAGCTTTGGTTGTAACATTAGTGATGATCATTGGCTCCCAATTCGCCTTTATCCAAAACAGTACCAACAAAATTCTCACGGCCCTCACTTTGACACTAGCGGTTATTTTCGGCTGGATTCTTATTCGTTCAGTCAAAAGGGAAGTGAAACAAAGAGAGGAGTTGGAAATCGCCAACGGTGAAATTGAAAAACGTAATGAGGCGATTTTGGAGCGCAATGACAAACTAAAAAAAGCCAACAAAGAAATCAGCGAAAGGAAAGAACAGTTGCAAAAAATGGCGGATAGTTTGGCGATTGCTAATGATAAGTTGCAAAAGCTGGATATGGCCAAAACAGAATTTGTTTCCATGGCCTCCCATCAACTGCGCACCCCGCCGACACCAATCAAGGGCTATTCCTCGATGCTTCTGGAAGGATCTTATGGCGAGCTAAATGCGGAGCAAAGAAAGGCGATTGAAAATATTTCCAACGCCAACAACCAACAAATCGCTTTTGTGGAAGATTTGCTTAGTGTTTCGCGCATCGAATCAGGCAGTTTGAAATTCCAATTTGAAAAATGTCACATTGAAGAATTTTGCCAAGAAGTGATTGATAATTTGGCGCTCAAAGCCAAAGATAAAAATCTCTATTTGGACTATAAGATTCCGGCCAAGCCGTTGCCAGAGATTACGATTGATGGAGCAAAAGTGCGCGAAGTGATTTCCAATCTGGTGGATAACGCTATCAAATATACCCTAAAGGGCGGAGTGACGCTGTATGTGGAACTTTGCGCTAAAAAAGAAACCGGTTGCCTTAAAAAACCGCATTTGCGCATTACTGTTTCCGACACCGGCATTGGCATTCCGGCCGATGAAATTCCCTATCTGTTTGCTAAATTCTCCCGTGGCAAAGACACCACTAGACTCAACACTGGAGGCACCGGCCTTGGTCTCTATGTGGTGAAAATGATTACTGAAGCTAACGGCGGAAAAGTTTGGATTGAATCTCCGGGAGCCAATCTGGGCACCAAATTCATCCTCGAATTACCTCTTGAGCCGGAGAAAGAGACTTTGGAGAGGAATGGGTAGATAATTAGCAACTAATTTTATGAAAAAAATAATGGCAATTGGCGGTGGAGAAATAGGCAGACCTGGTTTTTCTGTCGAAACTACACAAATTGACAAAGAAATAATCAGATTAACCGGCAAGAAAAATCCGAAATTACTTTTTATTCCTACGGCAAGTACTGATTCCGAGAGTTACTATGAAACAGTTGAAAAACATTTTGGCAAAAGACTTGGTTGCAAAACTGATGTATTATACTTAATCAAAAATAAGCCAAGCAAAAAAGAAATTGAAGCTAAAATTTTCAAGTCCGATATTGTTTATGTCGGCGGTGGCAACACCCTGAAAATGATGAGGATTTGGAGAAAAAATAAAGTTGATGAAATTCTACTCAAAGCCTATGAAAAAGGAATTATCATGTCAGGAGTAAGCGCCGGATCAATTTGCTGGTTTAAATATGGAAACTCTGATTCGAAAAAATTTATTGACCCAAATGCCAGTCTAATGAAAGTTGCGGGGTTGGGATTAATAAATGCACTTAATTGCCCTCATTATGATTTTGAGGCATATAGAAAAGCAGATCTCAAAAAAATGATGAAAAAAACTTCCGGCGTAGCAATCGCAATGGATAATTGTTGTGCCATTGAAATTATTGATGATAAATACAAAATAATTACTTCCAAAAAAACCGCGAACGCCTACAAGGTTTACTGGAAAGGAAATGAATACCACGAAAAAATAATCAAAAAAGAGAAAGAATTAAAACCCCTAAATCAATTACTTTCGAAATAAAAAATGGCAAAAAAAATGAGCCTGGCGGAAAAATAAAATATTCCGCCAGGCTTTTTGATTGTGTTAATATCTGCAACTCATATCATTTACGGGGAGAGCCTGTTAGGTCCTCTGTAAAGATAGGTTACTTCCCTCACGTTTTTGAGGCCAAGAAGGATCATGAGCATTCTGGTTAGGCCAAATCCGTAGCCACCATGAGGTGGGCAGCCATATTTGAAAAAATCCAAATAATGTTGAAGTGGCTCGAGAGAAAAGCCTTTTTCTTTTGCCTGTTGAACTAAAATGCCATATCGGTGCTCGCGTTGAGCGCCAGTTGTGACCTCCAGTCCATTCCAGAGCAAGTCGAAACTCTTCGTCAAGCCGGGATTGTCTTCATATCTCATGTGATAAAATGCCCTCACGCTTACAGGATATTCGGTAACGAAAACAAAATCGTGTCCGAATTTTTTCTTGATATGACGTGCAAGCACTCTCTCGCCTTCAGGATCAAGGTCGCCCTTGTCCGCCCGATTCACGACATGACCCTTGCTCGCAAGAATGGCATAAGCCTCTTCCATCGTAACTCTTGGAAAGGGAAGTTTGGGAATAGTAACATCCATTCCATACAGCCTTTTAATCTCACTTCCCAGTTCTGCCTTGATGAAAGTTAAAATATACAAAAGCCATTCTTCCTCTAAACGCATTACGTCTTCATGGGACTTGATCCAGGAAAATTCAACGTCAACGCTGGTAAATTCCGTATCATGTCGCGAAGTAAAGGAAGGATTGGCTCTGAATACTGGACCGATCTCGAAAATCCGATCGAATCCGGCGACCATTGCCATTTGTTTGTAAAACTGTGGCGACTGGGCCAGATAGGCTGTGCGACCGAAATACTCAACCTTGAATAATTCGGCTCCTGATTCGCTGGCAGTTTCCATAAATTTCGGCGAATGAATTTCAATGAAATCATGTTCCCGCCAAAAGTTTCGCATGGCATGCTCAGCGATTGTTTGAAGTTGAAATATGAGCCTATTTTTCTGACTTCTCAAATCAAGAAAGCGCCAGTCAAGACGATTTTCCTGAGCTGCATTTTCATTAATCGGTAAAGGCGACTTCGCAATTGTTAAAACATTAATCGCTTTCAACACCAATTCGATTTGGCCAAGTTTGACAACTTCATTTTTGACAATTGTGCCGGTAATCTCAACTGTTGATTCCGGAGTCAAGTTAGACAGAGCAACTGCCAATATCTCTCCTCCTTCTTTTTCATGAATAATCTGGACAAGTCCAGAATTATCACGAAGGATAAGAAACTGCCTTTTTTTCTGATTACGGATAGCGTCAACCCACCCGCAGATGCTCACGACCTCTCCGATATGTGCCGAGAGATCTTTTATCTTAAGGATTTTATTCATTGCAGTGTTCCTTTCTGATTTTATTTCATGGATAAATACGGCGACGGAAAATGCGCGGAAAAGGCATAGCATCACGAACATGCACGATATTCAAAAGCCAACGAATCAGCCTTTCTACGCCCATGCCAAATGCGATATGCGGAACACAACCCATCTGATGCACTTCACGCACCCACTCATACCTTGGGTCTTCAAATTTACCCTTCTCCTTCATTCTCTCGCTCAGCATATCAAAGTCGTGGATTTTTTCCGCCACACCGAGAAGCTCACCATAGCCATTACTAGCGATAAGGTCAGCGACCATAGTAACGCGGGTATCGCTCGGATCAATGCAATACGGGAATGGTTCAATACATCGAGGAATTCCAACCACCCAAAAGGGTCCGTCGTAAAACTTGGATAGGATTTCTTCTTCCTTCGATCCAAGTCCTTTTCCATACTCTATTTCAATCCCCTCTTTTTGAAGATGCTCGATTGCCTCTTCATAGGAAATTCTGGCGAAAGGCGTTTTCAGTCCGTCCATGCACATGTCAACACCAAGAGTTGTCAAAATTTCCTGGCTGTCCTCATGGCATTTCTCTGTCAGATAACTGATGATATTTTCAACGAGGTTGATAATATCATCCCGATTGCCAAAAGCGATTTCTGCCTTGATGTGCCAGTATTCCATGAGATGACGTTTACTTCGCGATTCTTCACCGCGGAAGCTTGGTCCCATGTTATAGACGCGTTCGAATGCGTGAACCGCCGCTTCAAGGTAGTAACCAACACACTGAGTTAAAAAAACATTTTCATCATGAACCTTAATGCCCATTGCGCTCCCGTCTTCATAGAGTGGGATAGGCGTCAAAATCGGAGCATCAATTTCGATGAATCTGTTTTTGTTAAACCAATCTCGTGTGTGCGACATCAGAATGTGCCTGAATTTGAGAATAGCCATGATTTTCGGATTACGAATATACGCATGACGATTTCTCAAAAGATGATCGGCCAGCGACGGATCAAAAATATCGAAATCACTTCTCGGTCTTGGCGAAAACTTTTTTATCGTATCGCCGATAACCTTGATTGACTTCGCATGAATTTCCATCGTGCCATTTTCCCTGTTGATTGTGCCCGTAACCTCTACCGCTGCTTCGTAATTGACTTTTTTAAAAACCTCAAAGCCCTCCACGCCAACAGCTTTTTTATTGGCTACGACTTGGATTGATCCGGTCGAATCAACAATATCCAAAAAAGCAACATTGCCGTGCCGTCTCCGTCCCTTCACCCATCCGAGTAAAATTACATCCGCATGATTGTTCATGCAACGCAAGTCTTCAATAAACAGCGTTTTCATATGCTTACTCCTTTCTGGTGTCATGTTTCGGTAACGTGACTTGATGTGAGATTATACTTTCGTAATTCTCAAGGTAATCCCTTCGAAGGATTGCCAACCATCTGCCTGCCTTTGCTTTTGCCTGATCTCCAGTTTCGGCCATAATCATTTCATAGGCTGCAGTTGGACTGCTACTTTTATCGACGAGTTTCATTATTGCCTCATCGCCTAAAATGACCTTACATCTAGCCTTAACTTCCTCAAGCGATCTTGTCATTTCCTTGTCACCTCCTTATTAGATATTAAGATTTTAAGAACATAATTCTGGAAGCCAGAATCAAGTTATACTAACAGGAAAAGATATGATTTGTCAATCTTGCGCAGTCATCTTGCGCAGTCAATCTAAATTTACATCTACAATCATAAGACCCAATTGTCTCCCCAAACCATACCTACGCATCACCGTTTCCGACACTGGAATTGGCATTCCGGCCGATGAAATTCCCTATCTGTTTGCTAAATTTTCCCGTGGCAAAGACACCACCAGACTCAACACCGGAGGCACCGGCCTTGGTCTCTATGTGGTGAAAATGATCACCGAAGCCAACGGCGGAAAAGTTTGGATTGAATCCCCGGGAGCCAATCTGGGCACGAAATTCATCCTCGAATTACCCCTTGAGCCGGAGAAAGAGACTTTGGAGAGGAATGGGTAAGCTTTAACATTAGTATCAAAAAATAGAACCAGCTAGGTTGGTTTTTTCGAAGGCAGTTTATTGCGCTTGACAAAATCCTAAAAATACGTATAATTATAGTATAATCAATTTAGCTTAATTGATACAACTATGGTTAATATAAATAGAAAGATTGAACAAGCCATGAAAAAGGCTATTGCAGGAGAAAAAAAGGTCATAATTCTCTATGGGCCAAGGCAAGCTGGGAAGACTACGCTCATAAAACAACTGCTTTCCGGCGAAGACTATGAATATTTCACTGGAGATGATCTTTATGCGCAAGATATTTTTAGTAAGCATGACTTGACATCTTTAGGGAAAGTTTTGAAAAATGAGATCTTAGTTATCGATGAAGCGCAGAAAATTGAAAATATTGGGGTGACTTTGAAATTAATTTTTGATAATTTGTCTAGGAAAATAATTGCTTCTGGATCGGCTTCGTTTGATTTGGCTAATAAGCTAAACGAACCATTAACAGGAAGAACGAAAACTTTTTGGCTTTATCCACTGGCGTATTGTGAAGTGGAGGAAAAATACAGAAAAACGGCGCCGAATATTGCTTTAGAGGAGATGTTGCGTTTTGGGATGTATCCGAAAGTGCACACGCTGGAAAACAACAAGGAAAAAGAAAACTATCTGTATGAATATCTGAATAATTATCTCTACAAAGATATCTTGACTTTTGCCGGAGTGCGTAAGCCGAAAAAAGTTATTGATCTTTTGACCCTTTTAGCTTTGCAAATCGGGAAAGAAGTGTCAATTTCAGAATTAGCTCAAACACTTTCACTGAGCCAACAGGCGGTAGCTAGTTACCTGGACATTTTGGAAAAGATGTTTGTGGTTGTAAATTTGCGCGGGTTTAGTCGAAATTTGCGCAAAGAAATATCCAAAACATCAAAATATTATTTCATGGATATTGGACTGCGGAATGCACTTATTCGGAATTTTAATTCTTTGCATGTACGCTCTGATTTTGGAGAGTTATTGGAAAATTGGTTCGTGATTGAAAAAATAAAATTAGCGAGCGCAACTGAAAAGCCCGCCAACTTTTACTTTTGGCGTACCTATGATCAGCAGGAGATAGATCTCATTGAAGAGCGTGGCGGGAAGCTTTTCGGTTATGAAGTGAAGTGGAAAAATAAGACTATCAAAAAACCAAAAGAATGGCTTGAAACATATGCGAATTCTTCTTTTGAAGTGGTTAATAGCGAGAATTACGCTAAGTTTTTATGAGTTAGGTGTATTGGAAATGCGCGATGGTATCTTGGAAACAAAAACCAGCTAGTGGGATAGCTGGTTTTTCACATTAAAACGAAGCATCTGTGCTTCGTTTTCGTATTTTTATAATATTTCAAGTGATAGTAGTGAGAAGTGACTTTGGGAGAAATTGACAGAAATTATCCCAAATGATACAATATCACCATAATAAGCTGTAATAAAAAATATGAAAAAAAGAAAGCAAGAAATTATTCCAAACAATAGTTTCACTGAGTTTTTGCTCTATACCACTCCGAATGGAAAGGTGAAGGTTGAAATTTTTTTGCGTGATGAAACTGTGTGGCTGACTCAAGAGAAAATTGCTTTTTTATTCGGTGTTCAGAGGCCCGCCATCACCAAACACCTTAAAAATATCTTTGAAAGTGGAGAATTAGATGAAAAAGTGGTTAGTTCCATTTTGGAACATACCACGGAGCATGGAGCTCTGGAGGGGAAAACTCAAACTCAGTTGGTAAAATTTTATAACCTCGATGCGATTCTCTCGATTGGTTATAGAGTGAATAGTTCACAGGCGACCCAATTTCGAATTTGGGCGACAGAGCGACTCAAAGAATATATTATCAAGGGTTTTGCGATGGATGACGAACGGCTAAAAACTCCCAACTATACCTTTGGTCAAGATTATTTTGAAGAGCAGTTGGCGCGTATCGCTTCCACTTTTAACTGGTTTGGTTATCTGGATAGTATTGCGCAAAATGGGTGATGCAATACGCTTCAAAACCGTGAAAAAGGCGTTTGGAAAATAGGGGTTTAGATTCAAAAACCAGCCTTGATGATCTGTACCCCAAAAAGTGGACACGCTAAAAAAAGCGCCTGTCCACTTTTTGTTTTGGTGTAGAATATAATTAATTAACAAACAAACCAAATGAGTAAAATAATTTTTACTAGGGAGCA
>Ga0172379_10003758_pt1 | contig 23589 bp, 21 predicted proteins | sample GrowelOW334metaG_FD_119756 | JGI IMG/M metagenome (GOLD analysis project Ga0172379, IMG submission 119756) | Groundwater microbial communities from an aquifer near a municipal landfill in Southern Ontario, Canada - Groundwater well OW334 metaG | ecosystem: Environmental > Aquatic > Deep...
CGTCCGGCATCGTTCACCGCCAATATCCCTTCGGGCAGCGCTTCTGATTCGGCCAGTAAAATAGCATTTTTGAGAAGCAAGTCCTGCTCCGCTTTTTTTTGTTCGGAAATATCACGCACAGTCGCTTGCAAAAATGGGCCATCTTTTCCAATTTGAACTCTATTCAAAAGAACGGTTGCATAAAATTCTTTCCCATTCGACCTTTTATGCGTATATTCAAAATAATTCACCCCATTATCCATTGCCTTCTGGATCATCTTTATTGACTTCTCGGAAGAGCGCATGCCATCAGGCTGAAATTCCGGAGAAATATCCCATGGACCTTTTGTGACAAATTCCGCAACTTCTTTAAACCCGAATAATTGAAGGGTCGCGGGATTACAGGAAGTAAACTTCCACGCCGGCGGCTCCAAAGTCAATATCGCGTCCTGCGACGAGTTAAACAATGTTCTGAATCGCTCTTCGCTTATTTTAATTTTTTCCTGCGCTTGCTTGATCTCGGTCATATCATGAAAAAATCCCGCAAGATATGTTTTATTATCAATTTTAACCCTGGTGGAAGAAATGTCGGCAAAAAAGACCGTACCGTCTTTTCGCTTAACCGGCAGATCTCTGCCTATAATCAACTCGCCTTTTGCCTGCTTTTCAAAAACATCAAGGACATACGAAAGATATTTTTCGGGATGTATATCCATAACTCCGATTTTTTTGATCTCTTCCGGACCATAGCCAAGCATCCGGCAGAGAGCAGGATTCCCCATGACAAACTTCCTACTTTCTATGTCCGCCAGCACAATGCCATCGGCCGCTCCATCAATAACATTCTTGAAGTTCTGATCTTTATTCCGCAGCAGCTCCCGCTCCAAATACTTGCGTTCGGTGATATCGGTAACGATCCCCAGCACAGCCACGCCTCCATCATAATTTATCAATGTTGAATTATTTATAACCTCCAGGCGACGCCCGGTTTTAGTGATCAGCGTGTATTCATAGGGAGCGATCTTTTTGGATTGCAAATGAACGGCATAAATATCCAGGATCCTCTTTTTATCTTCCTGCACAATTATGTTGAGAAAATTAAAACTTGGGGACAAAAATTCCTCGCGGGTGTAGCCAAGCAGATCGATACAGGCCTTATTCACATAAACGACTTTTTTATCCTTATTAATGAAGATCATATTGGGGGAATTTTCTGAAATACTCTTAAATTTTTCTTCCTTCTCTAAAATATCCCTGATCGATTGCTTACGCGCAGAGATATCGTTAATTATTGTTTGAAAAGCCGTTCTCCCATTAAACAAAAATGAGCTGGTAACCACTTCCACATCAATGGGCGTCCCATCCAAACGCAAATAGACCTGCTCCGTAAGAGGCGTCGGCTTGCCAGTTTCCGCAACTTTTTTCAAACGTTCAGCCACAATTACATGAAAATCCGGATGGACAAATTTAACGATCGGCTTCCCAAGTACCTGAACAAGGGAATTGGCACCTAAGAGCCTTAATCCGACTGGATTGACATACAAGAGTTTTCCTTCGCGATGGATCGCTATAGCCAGCGGCGAAAAATTAACAATGCTTTCATATACTTTTTTTACTTCCCTAAATGTTTCGGCTCTCTCGCGCGCTATTGACAAGGCCGTTACTACGGTTGAAATAGCAATAAATATAATAAATCTAATTAGGGCTTCCAACTGGATCTGCGGATTACTTGTTGAGGTTTCAATCAAAAACAAATAGAGCATCGAAAGGCCTACAGAAAAAACAAAGCCTTTTTTCGAAAAGTAAAGACAAGCAAGAATGATAGGAAAATATAAGATATTTTGAAAAATATAAAATATCTTATAGTGCAGGCAAACCAGACATATACCAACGGACAAGATCGAAGCAGATCCAACGATCACAAATGGAAAAATATCTCTTTTATTGATATTATCTTTTTGGGAATTCATAAATCCTCACAAAGTACTATCACGAATAAATATCCCAGTGGAATAATATGCTTATGAGGAAGGGGTGTCAAGCAGTTAATGCGCTATTTTTGGTGGAGCCGAGCGGGCTCGAACCGCTGACCTCCTGAATGCAAATCAGGCGTTCTTCCAGCTGAACTACGGCCCCACTAAAAATAGATAGTAGAAAATAGAAAGTAGATAATAGGGCAATGAATCTCGTCTATTTTCTAATCTCTACTTTCTACTGTCTACGTTCTAAATGGGCGGTGCTGGGATCGAACCAGCCACCTTGCGATTATCAGTCGCATGCTCTACCAAATGAGCTAACCGCCCACATAAACACGCCAAAAACTAATTTTATCAAACCCTGCCCTCTTTCGCAAGTTATGAATAGATATTGACAAAAAGTAGCGATATAGTAACATTTAACCAGTTTTTACTTTAGGAGGATCTCATGCGTAAATATTCTTTTTTCTTTTTCATCGCGGTTTTTGTCTTTATTTTTTCAACCCTAGCCTCTGCCCAGTTCGGCCAAGAGTTAATTGATTCTATCAAAAGAAACGTAAAAGAGATCGTAAATGACCCGAATGTCCGGAAAAAAGTCAAAGAAAATGCTAAATCAACCGCCAAAGAATCGGCAAAAAATGTACAAAAAAGGGTCATCGATGCTTCAAAGGGAATTCAACCCGAACAACAGACGGCTCCAACCGAAACCGTAGTCGAAGAGACGGTAATTGAAGAAACGACCGAAACGATCGAGGAAGACGGGACCACCAGAACAAATCGAAGGGTTGCTCCATCCGCAGCCGGTTCAACGGCCGTGCAGGCTGAAGACGAGACCAGTAGAGGGATCGCAAGGATCGAAAGAGGGATCGAAATTATCGAGCAGAGCATTGTTAACGACCCTGCCCATACTCATCTATATATCAAAAAAACTCGTTCTGATATCGAGTTTTTTAACCAAAAGATCAATCCGGAACATGATGTCCAGCCATGGCTAAACAAAATAAACGAGTTAGAAAATAAATAATAGGAGAATATTCATGAAAAGATTTATTGGATCATTTGTTGCTGTTATGTCTTTGTGCCTGATCCTTGATCTATCTTCTTTTTCCCAAGCGCTTAGCGCGTATGAACAGCAGGCGAAAGAATATGAAGAACAGGCTGCCAAGCATGCCGCGGAAAGAGATGCCCAAGCACAGCAAATGCAGCAAACACGAGCTGAAGAAGCTCTTCAGCAAGATGTTGAGAGCTGCATGCTCAAATTAAAGTCCGCACGGTCCTATCTTGCTGAAAATGATCTCTACAATGCCAATGATCAATTGCGCCGTGCTGAACAAGATATCGAAAGATTAAAAAGTATAAATTATGATACTACGGCGTTCGAGTCCGATTATAACGACCTGATGCAAAAAGCAGGAGCAGTAAATCAGTCGAAGGAAGATGCGGCCAGCATGTTAGAGGCCGTCAGAGAAATATATTTCAAAGCCGGATATGTCGTAACCGGATTTGATGGACTGCAATCCTACGGAGGGGTCAGCTTAGATAATGTAGAGCGGTTCAATAAATTGTGTGTCGAGTATAGCGAAAAAGTGGCCGCCGGTGAAAAATATCTGGCTCAATACGGCAAGGAGGAAGACACCGAAGGCAGGTCATTATACAATAATATTATGGAATTCAGGAATAAAAAGCTGCCGGAATTTGTCGCTGGCGATTTTGTAACAAACTTCAAAGAGTCCCTGGCAAAAGCAAAAAGAGAAAAGGATCCAAGTTATAAAACTGCCGCAAAACTCTTATGCGACTCCGTCCTTTTGCTCGATCCCGATAATGCGACCGCCAAAAAGCTAAAGGCTACGGTGAAATAGAAACAGGCCCTGTTCCTATTTTTTCAGCAAAGAAAAAGGGAGTAAGACTTGTCTTGGCCCCTCGGAATATGGGCTCACTTTATACTCGTCAAAGTTTATGATCACCCCGTCTTTTACTATATTAAACTCCGAAAAGTTTTTTAACGACTTCCCTACTCCGTTCCTAACCCACTCAGCATCGACATCCAGCCCGTTTGCCCGGGATTGTTTTCCGAGTTCTTTTACAGAATAATCGATCACTTTTTCAACGACTTTCGGATCATTTTCTATAACATCCGTGATAGAGATCGGCTTGTTTTTTGTTAGATCGTAGTTAAGGGCATAGACCATATGCCGGGGATGAGCACCAACTTTATAATCATATTCACAAAGAAAGTAAACACTAATGGCATTCGGTTCTTTATTCATGATCTTACATGGAACAAGCAAGCCATTTAGCGCATCAGGCGAAGATAATCCGATCTTTTCCGCTTCTTTCGAGTCTTTTTCCCACTCTTTTATATCCTTTTTAAATTTATCGATCTTGCTGGAAACAAAACGGCTGACATATTTATTGAACTCTTTCTGGCCGTTAATATATGGATAACTAAAATCAATAAGATATTTAGCTTTATGATCGACTTCGTTGATCTTTTTTATTGAAATATCTACCGCCCAAACCGAATTTGCAAGAAAAACCATTCCGATAAAAATTAATATATTATTTTTCATAAGTTCCTCCTTGGATCCTGCAATTATAGTAGTCCTTTCTCTGATGGTCAACGTGATGTGATATAATTATTACGATGGCCAAACAGGAAAGATGCCAGATATTAGAGCAGCAGAAGATCGGCCCAAACCATTATAAACTCACTCTTTTTTCAAAAAATATCGCTTCAACCTCCCTCCCAGGCCAATTCGTAAATGTTAAATGCTCTGATAGTGCTTTCCCCCTGCTGCGAAGACCGCTAAGCCTGCATCAGATCAACAAAAAAGATAATTCGATCGATCTATTATATGAAGTTATCGGCAAAGGGACCGAGCTATTAAAAAACTATGTTAAAGGGGAATATCTGGACGTATTAGGCCCGCTTGGGACCGGGTTTCAAGTCGATCCGGAAAAAACGATCCACATCTTGATCGGCGGTGGCATGGGAACCGCCCCTTTAATGGCGCTAACGAACAAATTAAAAGAAAAGAAAAGTGCCGTTTATGCACTCCTCGGCTTTCGCAACAAAGAATTGGTCATTTTAGAAAAAGAATATAAGAAGACCACCGATCAAGTTCTAGTTTCAACCGATGACGGAAGTTATGGAAAGAAGGGTTATATTTCCGAACTTCTATTGGCTTTATTAAACAACGCCCTTTCCGGCATCCATTATCCGCAAGCTCAAATCTACGCCTGCGGCCCGAAAGTAATGCTTAAAACGATCGCCGAGATCGCGCTTCAATACAAGATCGCCTGCCAGATTTCAATGGAAGAAAGAATGGCCTGCGGGATCGGCGCCTGCAAAGGATGCGCGGTCATGACCAAGAGTGGGTTTAAAATGGTCTGCAAAGACGGCCCGGTATTTAGCAGCGAGGAGATCGTATGGTAGATATTGCCGGAATAATAATGAAGAATCCCGTCATGGTCGCCTCGGGAACTTTCGGGTTCGGAAAAGAATATGCCGAATATTTTGACCTGAATAAATTAGGCGCGATCATTACCAAAAGCATCACGATGAAGCCGCGAGAGGGAAATCCTGCGCCCCGCATCGTTGAAACCCCGGCCGGAATGCTAAACTCGATCGGTCTGCAAAATGAAGGGATCGATTATTTTATTAAGAACCACCTCCCCTTCCTAGCCAAATACGAAACGCCGTTGATCGTTAACATCGCCGGGGAATCGCCGGAAGAGTGCGTTGAGCTGGCGACCATATTAAGCCGCGAATCAAGCGTCAAGGGGATCGAGGTTAATATTTCCTGCCCGAACGTTAAAAAAGGCGGGATGGCCTTCGGGATCGATGCCATGCTGACCGAAGAGATCATCTCTTCCGTAAAAAAAGCAACCAAACTGCCGGTCATTGCAAAACTCTCGCCGAATGTAACCGATATTTCCTCGATCGCAAAAGCGGCGGTCAATGCAGGAGCGGGTGCCATCTCTCTAGTGAATACTTTTCTGGCAATGGCCATCGACCTTGAAACCGGAAAATCAAGGCTGGGAAGCCTCACAGGAGGCCTTTCCGGGCCTGCAATAAAACCGATCGCCATCAGAATGGTGTATGAAGTCTCCCGCGCCGTAAAAGTTCCGGTGATCGGGATCGGCGGGATCATGACCGGAGAAGATGCGGTTGAATTTATGCTGGCGGGAGCTACGGCTGTTCAGGTCGGCACCGCCAACTTTGTAAACGTTGACGCCCCGCTCAGAGTTATAAAAGGAATAGAAGAATATGTATCTCGACACCCACGCACACTTAACCTTTCCTGAATTCTCGATCGATCTTCCGGAGGTAATTAAACGCGCCAAAGAAGCCGGACTCTCCGCGATCATTAACATTGCGTTGGATGACGAAGCGATCGCCCAATCGATAAAAATATCCCAGGAATATCCCGGGTATGTTTACATGGCGGCGGGGACGCATCCGCACGAAGCTTCGCAATGGAAAGAAGAACACTATCAAAAGTTTAAAGAGCTTGCTGTAAAGAATAAATTTGTCGCAATCGGTGAGACCGGACTGGATTATCACTACAAGTTATCCCCGATCGAATCCCAACAGGATGTTTTCCGCCATTTTCTAAGAATGGCACAAGAATTGGTAATCCCGGCCGTTATTCATTCCCGCGATGCGGCGCAAGATACGATAAAAGTTTTAAAAGAAGAGAACAATGGCGGGCTTAAAGGAGTTTTGCATTGTTTTGCGGGAGATATGGAGCTTGGAAAAGTGGCGTTGGATATGGGGCTATATATTTCTTTTACCGGCAATATCACTTTCCCAAAAGCCGAAATAATCCGCCAGGCAGCCAAACAGATCCCAATGGATAGAATTCTGATCGAGACCGACTGTCCTTTTCTTTCACCCCCGCCTTATCGCGGGAAGAGGAACGAACCTTCTTATGTGGTTGAGGTCGCCAAAAAGATCGCAGAAATTAAAGGTTTGTCAGTCGAAGAAGTCGCGGAAATTACAACAAAGAACGCGAAAACATTATTTAATATTTAACAATACACTTCGTGGGGCATTTTTCGATCGCAGAGGTACAATCCACATTTTTCGTATAATCCAATCTTGCCAAGTTATCCACAACCTTAAAGGCGTCAGGGACTTCTTTTTCGCAAATCTTGCAGGCGATACAGCCGACCGGACAATTCTTGCGCGTGACTGCACCGCTATCATGCGAGGAACAGGCGACAACGACCGGATTATCCATTGGCTTCAAAGATATTATTTGCTTCGGGCAAGCCGCAACGCATTTTCCGCAAGCGGTGCATTTTTTCGGATCAAATTTGGGTAGGCCTTCTTTCATTCGGATCGCATCAAAGGGACAGGAACAATAACAATCGCCATAACCTAAACAGCCGAAAGAACAAGCATGCCCCCCGTTATTGATCAAGCTTGCCGCTAAACAGGTTTTTATCCCGGAATAATTGGCGATTATTTTTCTGGTCTTAACGCCGGCCCCGCAATGAACCGCGGCAATAAATTTTTCAACTACTTCCGCATTTTTTCCCATTAACTTAGCCAGCTTTTCGGCAACCTCTTTTCCGCCAACGGTACAGCCGGATACGCTCACTTCGCCTTTGACTAATTTCTCGGCAAAAGCCTGGCAGCCTGCCTGTCCGCAGGCACCGCAATTGGCTCCCGGCAAAATCGCAACGATCGCAGAGATCCGCGGATCGATATCAATTTTAAAGTAATCGGCCGCGATCCCAAGCAGAGCCGCAAAAACAAAGCCTAATATCCCCAATATAATTATTGCAAAAATAATATAGCTCATAAGCCGAACATCCCATTAAAGCCAAGGAACGCGAGCGACATCAGCGCCGCGGTGATAAAGGCGATCGGATAACCCTGGAACCATTTCGGGATCGGCGCCAGCGCCATGCGGTCGCGCAGATGCGCAAAAAGGATGATCGCCAAAGTGTAGCCCATCGATACACCAAGAGAATAAACCATCGATTGTAAAAAATTATATTTATAATCGATCGCCAGAAAAGCGACCGCCAGGATCGCGCAGTTGGTCGTAATTAACGGGAGATAGATCCCCATCGCGCGATACATACTCGGGACCATTTTTTTCATATAGAGCTCTTCCAACTGGACCAGCGCCGCGATCACCAAAATAAATACGGCGGTCCTTAAAAATTCCAGATGGAACGGGGCCAATATCCCGTTGTAGATCAGCCACGATACCGCCGACGAGATCGTCATGACAAAAATAACCGCCGACCCCATCCCAATAGCCGTATTTATTTTTGTCGATACGCCAAAGAAAGAACAAAGAGCAATAAAACGGATCAACAAAATATTATTTATTAAAAAAGCCGAGAAAAATATACCGAATAATTCCATTATTGCACTTTGTTCTCCATTTTATTCAGTAGCGCCATAAGGATCCCGATCGTAATAAAGGCGCCGGGCGGAAGGATCATGATCGTCGCCGCAATACCGGAACTAATAAGCTGAATACCAAAGACCGAACCCGCTCCCAATAATTCACGGATAACCCCGATCGTAACAAGCGCCAGAGCAAAACCCAAACTCATCCCTATTCCGTCCAAGATAGAACTAAAGACCGGATTTTTGTAGGCAAAAGCCTCGGCTCTTCCGAGGATAATACAATTAACCACGATAAGCGGAACAAAGACCCCCAACGCGACATAAAGGGCCGGATAGTAGGCATGCATTACATAATCACTGATCGTTACAAAAGTCGAAATGATAATAATAAAAATGGGAATGCGAATTTCATCCGGAACAATTTTACGCAGCATGGCGATCACCGCATTTGAGGCGACAAGCACAAAGGCAACGGCGATACTCATGCCGAGCGCATTGATTGCACTGGTCGATACCGCCAAGACCGGGCATAGCCCGATCATCAGCCGCAGAACCGGGTTTTCTTTAATTATCCCCGATGATAGGTATTTGAACATTTGTATTCTTCTCCATAAGCATTAGATACTTCTTCAAGGCTTCCTTTGCGCCCTGACAGACAGCGGCGGTCGAGATCGTCGCGCCGGTGATCGCGTCGATATCTTCTTTGGGTCCGATCTTGTCGCTGCTCTTCTTCCCGGTAAATTGGGAGAGAAAATCTTTGATGATGATCTTAGCACCAAGCCCCGGGGTCTCTTTCTGGTCTACGATCACAACATTGACGATCATGCCAGATAAATTTATCCCCACGACCATTTGTATCGCTCCGCTGTATCCGCGGGAGGATACCGGGACCGCGTAGCCTACCAGTTGATAGACGCTTTGTTTTCCGATTGTCCCTTTATCAAACCCCTTATAGAATATTTCTCCATTAATCTCAATTTTTTCAAATTTATCCGCAGGAAGGGCGTCGCGAAGTGAACTTTCAAACGCTATCCCTGAATTTGCATCGATCTTCGGCTGGGTAAAAATAAATACGCCGGCTAAAAGCCCGGCAGAAATAATACAGAAAAGCATAAGGACCATTCCTAATTTAATATTTTTCATTGTTTTCTCCCGTAAACCCTTGGACGGATACTTGAATCAATGATCGGAGTTAAAATATTCATCAGCAGGATCGAATAATTTACTCCTTCGGGAAAGCCTCCATAAAAGCGGATCAGCACCGTCATGATCCCGCAGCCGAGGCCAAAGAGAAAGCGCCCTAAAGTTGAAACCGGTGTTGTTACATAATCGGTCGCCATAAAGATCGCACCAAAAAGAAGCCCCCCGCTCAAGACATTGAAGACAGGATCTTTGCCTAAAAGAAAACAGAGAAGTACAACCGTTCCAATATAAGCCGTCGGTGCCGGCCAATCGATAATGCGCGTTAATAATAAAAATAATGCCGCCAGCAGGATCGCCAAGGCCGAGGTTTCACCAAGAGAACCTGCTCTATTCCCAATAAATAGATCCCAATAACCGGGTACGGTTTGTCCAATTTTAGATAGATATAACGGGGTTGCGGTTGTTATCGCATCGAAGGGTTTAACCCAGAGGGTCATCGCTACCGGCCAGGAAGCGAGAAGGATCGCCCGCGCACCCAGGGCCGGATTAAAAATATTATAACCGAGGCCGCCAAAGACCCCCTTTACCAGAATAATTGCGATCGCCGCACCGATCCCGGCCATCCAAAGAGGAATCGTTGGCGGAAGGATCAGCGCCAGCAGAAGGCCGGTAATGACCGCGCTGCCGTCAAAGATCGCTATTTTCTGTTTGGCAAAATATTGAAAAAGGGCTTCAGAAATAACAGCGGAGAGAGTCGTCGCAATTATTAAGTAAAATCCCGACCAGCCGAAAAAGTAACAACCGGCAACAGACGGAAAAAGAAGTGAAAAGGCAAAGCCCCACATAATATTCTTCACCCCAAAGGGTGAACGGATATGCGGACCGGGTGAAATTTCTATTTGCATACGGTTTTTCTTATCCTCATTTCGTATTTTGCAGTTTTGAAGTATTGGACGAGATATATTCGGCTGGGACAAACATAAGAACAGCAGCCGCACTCGATACAATCGGCCAAAGCATGCTCTTCAAGCTTTTCCCAATTTTTTAGTTTGGAGAATTCGCAGAGAAAGTTTGGCATAAGACCGGCCGGACACGCTTTAATACAGCGTCCGCAGCGGATACAACCCTGCTCTTCGTAATTCTTAACTTCTTCCTTCGTCATTACCAGGATGCAATTTGTCTGTTTAACGATCGGGACTGTGAGGGAAGATAACGCAATTCCCATCATCGGTCCGCCCATAATAATTTTTGCCGCATTTTCTGTAAGTCCACCGCACTGATTGATCACATCCTCGATCGGCGTACCGAGTTTAACCAATAAGTTTTTCGGCTCTTTTATTCCCGATCCGGTCACCGTAATAACTTTCTCGGTCAACGGTTTGCCATATTTTATTGCTTCGGCGATCGCGACCGCTGTTGCAACGTTATCGACGATCACACCAATATCGGCCGGCAATCCACCGGACGGAACTTCTTTGCCGGTAACGGCTTTAATGACTTGCCGTTCTCCCCCCTGCGGGTATTTTGTCTTAAGCAAAACAACTTCAATCCTAATCTCTACTTTCAACTTTCTACTTTCTACTTTCATCTTTTCAATCGCATCCCGTTTGTTCTCTTCAATTGCAAATATTATTCTTGAAGCTCCTACCGCTTTTGCGATAATTTGTGCTCCAAAAATAATATCATCGGTCCTCTCCAGCATAAGTCTGTGGTCCGCCGTAATAAATGGTTCGCACTCACAGCCGTTGATAATGATCGTATCGATCTTTTTTCCTGGAGGAGGGGTCAGTTTGACGTGGGTGGGAAATCCAGCTCCTCCAAGGCCGACAATGCCTGCATCGTGAATTTTGTTAATTATTTCTTCGCGTGAATTTTCCTGAGCTCTGCTTTCTGCTTTAGGCTGTCTGCTCTCTTCCCCCTGCCCCTCGATCACAATCAAATCATTCTCAACTCTAGTGACTTTCCCCGCAATCGATGAATGTATCGGCGCCGAGATTTGCTTCGATGAATCCGCGATCTTTTGCCCGGCAGTAACAATGTCCCCTACTTTCACAATGGGTTCGCAAGGGCAACCCAAGTTTTGGAGAAGGGGAAGAATTATTTTAGAAGGAATATTGGCAGCTTCTATCGCTTTATTTTTAGTTTTGTTTTTATTATCTTCGAGATGAATTCCGCGCGGGAAAGTTTGCATTATTTTGTTTTGACCGCCCGATTGGCATAAATGACGGCATTGGCTACGGAAACCACCCCGGCAAAGATCCCAATATTGGTCCAATTGACCGGATTACCGGGAGAAAGGAGGACTAATATTTCACGGTCGATAAAATAACCCCACAGGGCGGCAAAGGGGAGCGTCTGCCAGAAAACAATATCGGTCTCCTGGGCAATATTGGTAGCTTCTTTTGTGGCAAGAGTAGATGCAAAAACCGGGACAGAAAATAGGGAAATAATCAGCGCAAACACAACCATTTTTCTCACAAACATGCCGTAATTATAACACAATAAAAATTGAAATATTCTTCAATATTTGACGATAATATAGTATGAGAGTAAATTCTAAAGACCCCAGAGTGCTAATATTCGCATTAAAACGCCCAGCTAGAAAAGCCACCCCTCCAAAAGCTAGGGAAGCGGCAAAGGATCCTATGAAGTCGAGGGTCCCCCTCCCAATCATTGCTGTTGCAATAGAAAAACCGGGTAAAATGGATCCGGAACGAGCAATGGCCATCCTTGGATTGCGTGAAGGTTTCACAAAGAGGGAATTAACAGTCGCTTTTAGAAAAACCATGTTGCTTTATCATGTTGAAAGATATCCGGACGCAACTCCCGCAGAGAAGCAACTTTTTTTAGATATTTCGAAGGGGATCACTTTAGCAAAACTGACATTGGAACCGCTGGCAAAATAAATTCTAAACTCTAAATGCTAAATACTAAACAATATCAAAACACTAATGATCTAATAAATAAACGGTGAGTTTTTTGTTTTGAACATTTGAATTTCGGTAATTCGAATTTGTTTAGTATTTAGAATTTAGTATTTAGAGTTTACTTTTTCTTCTTCTTCTTGCTCTTCCCGCTCATCTCTTTCTGGTACTTATTTTCTTCTTTTTTATAGATAAGGTCGTTCTTCTTAAGAACTTCCCCCCGGCAGAACGGGCAAAAAACGCTGCCAACAGCGACTGTTTTACCGCAACCGCACTTCACCGAAGCCTTGATCCTTAGAACGTTCATATACTCAATATTACGCTAAATAATGGGAAATATCAAGGCTCAATGAAATGATAAGTGATGAAATACGAAATACTAATATCGAAATCCGAAACAAATTGAAAATTCAAAGGCTCTAAATCCTAAACGACCGAAGAATGCGCAATTTAATGATTATTACCACAAATACTAAAAACTGTCACCATTGGTGACAGAAATAGGAATCTTACCAACATATCGCAAATTGCGATATGTTCAAGGTCACAAATTGTGACCTTGAAGGCTAATATCCATTTTTCTAACACTTTGCATTGTGCATTATTTGCACATTGCTTTTGAGCAATCTTCTTGCCAAAGCAGTATGTGCATTTCTTGCACCATTGGTGCAAGTATTTCATTCAAGTTAACCTATGTTAACCACTTCATTCTTGGTTAACATCATTATTTGGCTTTAATACAATATTTTTTAAAGGGTTTATATTACTCAAATAATCCATTCTATGGCAGAAACATTTCTCCGAACACACTTAGTTGATCTTGATTAACCTTTAAGGTCGCAAATTGCGACCTTAAAGCTCATAGCCCCTCCTTGGTAACAACATTGCTTGTTTATTTATAAATCAAGTCCAAGGAGGGGAAAATGACGAAAATTCCACAGTCAGATGATTATCGAAAGTTATTAGTTTCAATCAAGCAAAGGATCCGCTCCGCCCAGTATGAGGCTCTAAAAAAAGTAAACAAGGAACTTATTGAACTTTATTGGGACATTGGAAAAATAATCGTTGATCGGCAAAAGGGAGAAACCTGGGGAAAGGCGGTTGTTGCACAGCTTGCAAAAGACCTTCTAGCAGAGTTTCCCGGCATTGGCGGTTTTTCAATATCGAATCTTTGGAGAATGCATAATTTTTACCGTTATTATGCAAATAACATAAAAGTCGCACAGCTTGTGCGAGAAATAGGCTGGGGCCATAATATTTTGATAATGGAAAAATGCAAAGATGACAGAGAATGCGAATTCTATATCCGCATGACGCGCAAATTTGGCTGGTCCAGAAGCGTACTAGAACATCAAATCGAAAACCAATCCTATGAGAAAACGCTCCTAAACCAAACTAACTTTGACAAAAATCTTCCCGAAGAGGTAATAAACCAGGCAAAGTTGGCCGTAAAAGACGAATACATCTTTGATTTCCTTGAGCTGGGAGAAGAGCATGATGAGCGCGAATTGGAACGAGCAGTATTAATCAAGATTGAGAAGTTTCTCCGCGAGATGGGAGGAGTATTCACCTTTATTGGCAGCCAATATCGGCTGGAGATCGGTGAGAAAGAATATTTCATTGATCTTTTGCTTTATCATCGCAATTTACGCTGTCTTGTAGCGGTTGAGCTTAAAGTCGGTGAATTTGTACCGGAATATATCGGCAAGATGCAGTTTTATCTTGCGGTCCTGGATGATACGGTCCGATTGCCGGATGAAAACCCTTCTATTGGAATTATTCTTTGCAAGGACAAGAACAAAACGGTGGTTGAATACGCTCTAAGGGAATCTAACAAACCGATAGGAGTTGGTAAGTACAAGATCGTTTCAAAACTACCTTCAGAATTGGAAGGTCTCCTCCCTACCCCGGCGCAGATCGATGGGCTGTTGGGAAATATTTAAGCAATGAAAAACTATAAATACTAAATGCTAAATACTAAACAATATCAAAATACAAATGATCAAAACCCTAAACGTCTATACGATTTGGAAGAAAGAACGATGCTTTTTGCTAAGGAAGCAAATGCATTCGTTAGAGCGTTACAGAAAGATATAATTACTTATGAAAATGGTAAACAATTGGTCCGCTCGGCGGGTTCGGTTGCTGCCAATTACATTGAAGCTAATGAAGCTTTAAGCAAGAAGGACTTTATAATGAGGATCAAGATTTGCAGGAAAGAAGCTAAAGAAAGCAGGCTTTGGCTCAACCTCATACTACCTTCTACGCAAACAAACCAATCCAGGGATCATCTGTTGGACGAAGCGACACAGCTTATGAAGATATTTGGAGCAATACTGACCAAGACGGGAAATGCTAAATTCTAAATGCTAAATACTAAACAATATCAAAATTCTAATGATCAAATATTAAAACAAGAGATTTTTCGTTTTGGTCATTTGTATTTCGGTAATTTGAATTTGTTTAGCATTTAGTATTTAGAGCTTAGTATTTATCAACTACTTTATCATCGTCAGTACCATCTTAAACGCCTTAGCTGCCTTCAGCGCGTGCGGATCATTAGCCGGCATTAACAAAACCTCTCCTGTCTTAACAGTGATCGTAACGTCAGAGATCGTTATTTCCGCTTCGCCGTCGATCACGCTAACTAGAGCGTCATAGGGGGTTGTATGTTCGCTAATAGCTTGACCTTCAGCTAGCGCAAAAAGGGTAACACTGCCGTTTGGTTTTTGAAGCAGCATCTTGCTGACAATAGTTCCTGGCTGATACTCGATTAAGTTCGCCAAATTCGTTGGTGAAGTTAGTTCTTTGTCGTTCATGGGTTAATTCTAGGCTGTTTTGGGGAAGGTGGCAATAAGATTGCTTATTGTTTCGAATTTCGGATTTCGCCCGCCAACAGGCAGGTTCCCGCATCGGGGCTACAATGGAAAAGCTGGGAGCAAATTATTGATTCTTTTCGTAAAGCTCTTTTAAAAAATGAACTCCGCGCCTGCCATAAGTATTACAAATATCATCAGCGTCCTTTTTTAATTCCGGATATTTGTCTTTTAAATTATATAGCCTCTCTACTATTAGCTGGATGTCTTCCTGCCTAAATGTTGGCGTTGTCCCATCAAGAACCTTTAGATAAATCTTGCCGATTCGCTTTAAACTTTCATCATCCTCATACCTAGCTAAATAATCTATAAAAAACGTCATATGATGCCGCGCTTCAATGTGAGCGGCAGAAAGCATAAGCCATTCTTCATTATTTTCATCTATTTTAGGCAAGAGGATGGTTAAGTCCGCCATACGGCCCAAAAAGGAGGCATAATCTTCGCCCAGTCTTGTTTTAATGCTCTCTTTGTCTTTGACTGTCCATGCCCAGAATTTTAATATTTTTTCTTTCATTTCATCTGAAAGCCTATTTTTTTCCTCCTTAGCATTATTTTTACCAGTCATTGACCAAAAAAAGTTCGCTACTTCAAGCCATCTATTTACTTTTTCCGGCGAAGCACTATCAGTAAGCATCATAAAAAATAAGCTTTCTTGCCCATCACTGTTCATTTTTTCTAATGATTCGATATTTCGCAAATAACCAAGCGCAATGTGCTGAACAAGTCGCCGATCCACTTCTTTTTCAAACGGCATCTCTTTCAACGCTTTAATATAATGACTTCTCATCAACTGATAAATATCATCATAGACATAAGCCCCAAACAAATATCCCTCCATAAAACTTTGCCATTTTATATCGGCAACGTCCAACCTTGATATTTCCTCAATCTTTCGTTCTGCATATTCTTTATCTAAATAATTAATATTCGGTAAATATCGTCCCAACCAGGTATACGGCTCGTTCCCCTTGCTAAGAAAACGCTCATATCTATTCTCTCCCCATTTTTTCTCTTCCCATTTTTCGTCCTGCTTTTTATTAACCCGAGCAAAACACAGGGAAAAAACGATATATGATTCAACCACCTTCCCTAAAGTTGTATTTATCGCAAAAGACAAGGCGGAACGATCTATATTTGGTTCGCTATCTCCTTTAATAAGTTTAGCTATGTCATCAAATAGTTTCTCCACTGTACTAAAATTGTCCTGGCTAATCGCCCTTTCGCCATCCCTGCTCCCCTCTTTTATCAGATCAACAACACTCTCAACGACCCAAACATAGATCCATTTGGATTTCCCTCCATCTTCTCCTTGAGCTTGAAAGGCTTCATCAATAAACCATGGTTGATTAATATATTCACAAACAAAATCCAATATTTTCTTCCACTGCAACGTTTTACCGGATTTTAATGCATCACAGAATCCCCGGATAATTTCATTCACATAGATATATAATCCTTTTTGATTAAACATCCCAAGATCGTCCAAATATTTTTCAGGCTGCTCTTTTACTGCCGCTTGTAATGTATTTGCTAAACCTTCTTTATCCGGCTTGTTTTCCATCCTTCCCCAATCGTCCGCGCCTTTAAATTCGCGCATATATTTAATCTGATCAATAATTGGCATTTTTAACAGGTCTTCCACGGATAATGGCGATATATTCCCAATCCACTTAAAAGTACCAGCCGATTTATCTGGCACGTAAGGTTTATCATCTTTTATCTCCGCTCGTTTTTTCGCTTCAATATAATCGGCAGCAAATTCTGCGTTACCTTTTAAAGGGGAAAGCCATTTGTATTTCCAATAAGCGATATGTTTTGGCCCTTCTTCTTTATAATATTTTGGCACATCCTCAATTAGCTGTTTTAACTTGTTTTTAATTTCAGGGCTAAATTCCTTGTTGTGATTACGTAATATATCCTGCAATTCGGCTTCACAATCCGAATAAGCAAGAACATTTGGCTTCAATTCGACAAATCTATCAAATAAGTCAGCATATTCGCCCCAATGCTTGTCTAAACATAATAAAATAATTCTTCTAAAGATCGGAAAAGGGTATTTATCGGACAATAATGATTTCAATATTGAAGCAGCCTCGTTTTTCCTCAAATCACATCTAGAAAGCAAGACATCCCTTAAAACACTAGTTAATACTCCTGGCGCATCGTGCAAAGACACCGGATCATCGATTGACAAATTTTTAAACCAAATAGATGAATAATCGGTGTTCAATCCTTTAAGGGTTTTGCTTATTTCAGCATCTTGAATCTTAGATCGATCAATCTCAGAAGGAAGTTTTGCTTTAATTTCAAAAACAAACTCTTCGACATTCTCGGCTTTGAATCTGAAATCTTTGCCAACCACTATCTCCGGTTTAATATTACGGAATGCCAAGAGATCATTTCTATTCTGGACTTTTTTCTTTTCCTCCGGCGAATATTCCCTTATGGAGCATTCATATACTGACTGCTGATATCCAATATCGCCAGCCTTCAAGCCTGCTGTAGGAATGCGCGAGACTCTTAATTGATATAGACTAGCTTCCTGTTCCAGGTCAATCCAAGTGCTCTCATGCTGATATTCAAGCGCCGATCTTAAATTATCAGCAATCTTATAAATGACATCGCGGGAACACTTGACGGATATTGCCTCAATATTCTTTTTGAACGCTTCCCGTAGCCAATAAGGATCCCAGATCAAATCGGCCTCTTTTCTACCTATAATCGACTTTGTTTGATCGCTAGCTTTGATGCCGATTATCACTTCAATTATTGCTTCGGCATAAAGGATCATCGAATCATCGCCTAAAAACTTTGGCAAAAGATTTTTACCAACATCATCAATTGTTTGGTACTGGACACTAGACCGATCAGTCCACTCATTAAGCCAGGCACGAAATGTTTCCGGGTTTAGATGCTTTTTTATTTCTGCGTTGGGAATATTGTTGAGAATCTTTACGCAATACCACCAGATATAATAATTATTGAGCTTCTCCTGTTCGCGAGAGTATCTAACAACATCCCCTATAATATCAATCAGCTTCTCACCATATTCAGGATTAATGGAAACCTGAAGAGATACTTTCTCAAGATAATCAAACGAATATGGCAAAAGGATACTTCCCTCGTTATTTTTGGAAAATTTTTGAGGTTCAAAATAATGTTCTTTCTTCAACACATCAAACCATTCCAAAGATTCGATTTTAGCAAAGAAATACTGTTCATATGACTTATCAGAATTAATAAGATGTAATATCTGCTGTTTTCCCTTACTTAAGTAAATCACTTGTTAGCCTCAATTAATTTAATAAGGTTATAGAATTCCTTTTCTACATCTCTTTCCAACATGGCTGCCGTCCAATCAGAAAGCAATTGATATAGCTGCTCATAACCATTTCTGTCAATAGCATAAGGGATTACAGTTGTTCCCAATAAATCGAAGTAATTCTCTTCGTGCATTAAGATATCTTCTTCCTTACTAAACATCGGCATCAATACATAGCTTTTATTAATTTGGCCTTTCTGCTGGGGGCCATGCTTCTCAAGCATAAAATCAATTATCTCCATTTCATCAATGCTATAGCCGACAAACAACACCGCATAATTATCCTTAAAGAATACATGGTCTAAAAAGGCCTTTATTTCTTCTTCTCTATATCTGCGAAGATACTCATCAATGGTCATAACTAAGCTTTCAGGGACATCTATTCGACCATGCAAATGAAAACACGTTTTAGGCTTAAGTAATGAGGGATGAAACTTTTTAGAATCCATATGTACATTTCTAGAATCGAGCAAAGAAGACAGATTTACGTCAATGTTTGTAGTTATAAATATAGCGTTCAACGCGGCAAGGTTTGCAAATATGCTTGGATATTTTATCCTCTTTTCTTCGTTTGTTTGCAAGGCTCCTCTAATCCCATCCAAATATTTATCGCCCATAATACTTTTTGCAATTGTAATTAGTTTGCGCGGATTGTATTGATATTTATCTACGAGAATCTTTTTAGTCCAATGGTCAATTTTCTCGCTCTCATAGCACTTATCCATTAGATACTGCGCCATTTCAGGCCATCTTCTACATCCCCACAAAGTTGAAACCCCCGCCCCAATAAATATAATGAGCTTGCCCGCCTTGTGAGCAATTGGAATATGTGGATATTCTTTAAATAGATCGGGGACAAGTTTTATTCTTTCAGCACTCACCCAAAGCACCTCTGCATCAACGCCTGAAATTGAGTTTCTAATTCTTCGGATTGAGCTAGCATTATTTGCTTAAGAGATTCAACTCGCAAGAACGCTTTTTCAAATACGATACTTTTTTCGGGGTCAACTGGAACAATCAGATTATTTAACCTTTTCTTATCAATATTGATAAAAGTGCTTCCGTTGCTCGTGGATTGAAAAACATCATACATTTGGCTCAAAAAGACATATAAGAAGGTTCGAGATATTATATTGTTTCTAGGCCTAATAGCACATAAACCTCGACCAATAGAATACTTTTTATCAGCCCAGTTCATTCTCCCTGCAGTAGCACCTCTAACACAAAACAAAATATCATTGAATTTACAGAATTTTTTGGGATCCGTAGTCCATTGTTTTTCTTTTGGATATTTATCTCCAAATTCAGTTGGTCCATTTAACAATGGAACCCCCTCTGCTAAACAATTATAACTGTCTCCCTTTGGAGATTGCCCCATATTTATTTCTGCTATGTCTTCCATTTTAGAAACTTCCAATTTTTTTGAATTGATCCTCAAGTCCCCAAACATCTCCGAAAACACCGACTTCAAATAATCTCCCAAAAGCTCAATCGCTTGCTTTCGTTTTTGGCGAAGTGCGTCTGCCTCATCAAGGATTTTCACAATACGTTTTTGATCTTCGAGGATTGGAAGAGAAACTCTTTCCGATTTAATGTATCTATCCAGCTGAAGGTTTATTATGCCAGTGGTTTTGTTTTGATAATTCAGTGTTTTATTCTTTAAATGTAAATAATATAGACTATAGAATAAATACTTTGGGAAGACTTTTTCAGAAGGACGCAATATGGAAGTAAAATTATTGCAAAGATAAGTTTTTCCATCGTCAACATCAAAGAATACAACTCTTCCAACTGGTTGACTTGGGCTCCCGCCGGATTTTTCGATAATTATATCTCCGAGTTTTAGCTTTTTTTGCTGAACTTTTGCATCCGAGATATCTCGTTCAACAACATTTGAAAGTTTTAATTTACCTTCCTTCGTAAAGTTTGTTGATCGGATTACCCTTACACATTTATCGGAAACAGGATCGATTCCCCATTCTCCAGATATTTTATCCGAAATCAAATCTTTTATGAGGAAGGTTTTCATAATTTGATATTTATTAACACTGTTAGGCCAGTAACAATTTCTTTCTCCAACTTTTCAAGCTTTTTCAGAATTACTTTTGGATCTTCATATTTAACTTCTTCGTAATCCGTTACTTTGTAGCGGTTAATGCTTAGGTCAAAATCAGCCTTTTCAATCTCTTTCTTATCAATATAGAAGAATTTGCTGTTCCGTTTATTTTTTGTTTGCTCTTTTCTTGTTTTCCATTTCTCAACAATATCCGGAAGATCGCCTCCTCCATCAAGCTTGGTTCGCTTGTCATCCAGCGTGTAGCCGTCTGATTGCATATCATAAAACCAGACCTTCTCCGTTTCTCCGCCTTTTACAAAAACCAAAATCGCAGTACTAACTCCCGCATAAGGCTTAAAAACGCCACTTGGCATAGAAATTATCCCTTGCAGTTCACACTCATTAAGAAGCATTTTGCGCGCCAGCTTGTGCGCGTTGCTTGAGCCAAATAGCACACCATCAGGCACGATCACCCCTGCGCGTCCACCGATCCTAAGGGATTTAATGATCCGATTGATAAACAAAAGCTCGGTTTTGGTCGTTGGGAGTGAAAGCGATTCATTGATGTCGCCTTTATCAATGCTTCCCTTAAAAGGCGGATTTGCCATGATCACATCATAGTGATTATCTTCATTATATTTTTTGGAAAGAGTGTCTTTTTGATCAATATTTGGACTCGAAATGCCATGCATCATTAAGTTCATAAGACCAATGCGCACCATACTTTCATCCATGTCATAGCCGTAAAATGTTTTTTCTTTGAGATGCGTCCATTGTCTTGCATCAGTCAATTTATCCCCCAACAATCCGCGCGTAAGCCCATTCTCATCTATTATTAAATTTGCCTTGCCGGTATGCGTAGTAAGAATATGCTGATAAGCCCCAAGTAAAAAACCACCAGTGCCACAAGCCGGGTCGCAAATAGTGTCGCCTAGCTTTGGATCCACAAGTTCGCAAATAAGCTGAATAATATGGCGCGGTGTGCGGAATTGCCCTAATTTACCGGCGCTGGTGATCTCAGACAGCAAATATTCGTAGATATCACCTTGAGTATCCTGAAAGCCCTGCCCAGCAGATTCTTGCGTTGAGATTTCCTCAAAGATCTCATCAATAATATTGACGGCTTCCACCAATAGCGAGGGTTTGGAGATGATAAAAACGGCATTGCCCATGTGCTTGGCAAAAGAGGTTTCTTCCTTCCCAAGTGTTTTTAAAAATGGGAAAACTTTGTGCTGAATATGGGTAAGCATTTCGCCCCCTTCCATATGACGAAATTGGCTCCAGCGAAGATTCTTTTTATCTCCCACAAAAAAAGATCTATAGGCCTCGCCTGTAAAATCAGCGTCACGCTTCTTTTTGATATCTAGCTCGTCAATCCGTTTCATGAAAAGCAAATATGATATTTGTTCGATGGCAGTCAGCGGGTTTGAAATGCCCCCGCTCCAGAATTTATCCCAAAGCCGGTCAATTGAAGATTTAAGCGTTGAATTAAGCATTTTGCAGTACCCTCCCAGTGAATTTAAGTATTTCCTGTTGCATTTGCGCATTGAAAAGCCCCAAGAATCCTTTTTCATGCAGCCGGGTAAAAGGCTCGCTTACAAGATCTTTTTTTGTTAACTGTCCATTTTCAATAATAAATGTTTGCAGGGTGTTCAGAAATTGAATTTGTTTGGCGGTTAGCCTGTTATGCTCGGCTATAAACTCGGCAAACGCTTCGGATACTTTTTCCGAGAATGTTACTAGCCCCCCTATTCCCATAATATACCGGATCAAATCCAAAAAGTTCACCTTGCGCGCGTCATAAGCTTTTTGCAGGTTCTCTTCGGTTGGATAAGGATCATATTTTCCCAGCGTTTCAGCAAGCTCTTCCACTTCCTCTATGGTTATGCTTTCACTGCGCTTTATCTTGCGCAAAATTTCATTCTCTTCTTCCAGCTTGTTAATCAACGCCTCAACTTTTTCGCGGTATTTTTGGATAGTAATGCGTTCATGCGCCGGACCAAACGCAATATATTCCTTCTCAGCGGTAATATCGCGTAAATTCAATGAATCCTGGTCGGGCTTGATCCCTTCTTCCCTGTATTTCATAAGGGGGGCAATTTTCTCTATAATAATATCCAACCCATCTTCATCTGCTTTTGCCAGGTAGCCATTATGTAAAATGGCTTCAATAAGTTCTTTTTCTTTGGCAACAACATTCACCGAAAGGGGCAGATCGGAAACCATTTCAATGATAACTTCTTCCAGCATTTGTACTTTTTTGTCGCGATTTTTATCTTTACCCAGTTTTGCAATAGAGTAATTCAGCACTTTCAATTCAAAGCTCATTGCCTTAAAATCCTCGCCTGTACGCGTACGCATAAGGGGAGCAATCTCTTTTTGCAAATAGATCATTTTTTCTTTTGTTATTTTTTGCCAAAAAGAATCACTGATCTTATCTATTTTTGTTTTTGAATCCAGGATCACCACATTGTTTTGCGGAAGCTTGGCGATATCTTCTTTTAACTTTTGGATCATATTTTCACTAAGCGGTTTACAACTCTGCGATTCTGCAAGAGCCAATTTTTCCATTTTTGCTTCAAAGAGCCTTACTGGAAGCGGTTTTGACTGTTTATCGATTAGTCCGGTTGGGTTCATTTGAAAGTATTCAAAATTCTCCCAACAATCAATAATCAAGAACTTGTCCTTCTTTTTACACCATGGTTTCATCTTTTTCGGCTCGAGCAGCCTCGTTCCTCGGCCAATCATCTGCCAAAACTTGGTGTACGAAAAAACCGGTTTCGCAAAAACAAGATTCACAAGCTCTCTCACATCAATGCCGGTATCAAGCATATCAACGCTGATCGCTATTCGCGGAAAGTCTTTATTGATAAATTGATCAAGCAATCCGCCTTTGCCGTAAACACGGGGATCGTCAGAAACTATAACCTTAGCCAG
>Ga0172379_10003759_pt1 | contig 23589 bp, 3 predicted proteins | sample GrowelOW334metaG_FD_119756 | JGI IMG/M metagenome (GOLD analysis project Ga0172379, IMG submission 119756) | Groundwater microbial communities from an aquifer near a municipal landfill in Southern Ontario, Canada - Groundwater well OW334 metaG | ecosystem: Environmental > Aquatic > Deep...
TGATCGCACGCCGCACGGTCGCCAAGTACCGCGACCTTCTGAAGATCCTGCCGACGCATTTGAGGCGAGAAAGATAAATAGCCACAACACCGAACCGGTTGGGTTCGGTGCGGGTTTATCACTCGCCTGCCGGCTCGTGCATAAAACCGAGCTGGCGACCCGACTTGAACGGGTAACCTGCTGTTTACGAAACAGCTGCTCTACCGATTGAGCTACGCCAGCCTATGATGGGCGAGACAATAATACCCGATGATCGTCTTGCCGTCGATGATTTTTCCGCTCCGAATCATCCGCCCGATTTGCGCGAGCGTAAATTCATGAGTCTCGAGTTCCTCGTCTTCGTCCTTGGGCGCCGTCGCCGGCACCAGCTCCTCGGCCAGAAAAATATGCATGACCTCGGCCGAAACGCCCGGCGTGGGATAAAACCAAATCAGCTTCCGGAGTTTACGTGGCCGGTACGAGGTCTCTTCCGTCAGCTCCCTCACGGCGGCCCGGAGCAACGTCTCACCCTTCTCCACGCCCCCTGCCGGGAACTCCCAGATCCAACCGTTCGCCGCAAACCGGAACTGGCGGATCAGCAGATACCGGTCTTTCGCAATCCGCGGGACGATAACCACCGCGCCGGAGTGCTCGAGGATTTGCCGCGACAGGGTCTTGCCGCTCGGCATGCGAATGTCGCAGTCGACGAGATGGATGGGACCCTTGGAGTAAACGACTTTGCGCCGGCGGACGCGAAAGGACCGCGCTTTCATTCTCCCTACTTGCCGCCCGACTTGAGGACTTCCAGGCGCCCGAGCAAGGACCGCCCGTAGCGGGAAGTCAATCCCCCCATTTGCTTGCGGGTCGTCTCCATCGCTTTCTCGACCTCGGCAAGGCTCATATGAGACACCTTGATCTTTTTAGCGGCTTCCTTCACCGCCCCGTCCTCTGCCTTCGGAGCTTCCTGTGCAGCCTTGATTTCGTCCGCCATCGCTTTTCCCCCTGTTTCGTGTGAATTATTCCGTTTTACCCGCATCCTTTGAAATGATCTGCGCGGCGCCGCCGCCCATGCTTTTGGTGGTCACGCGCTCGAGATAGCTCAGGTCTTCGACGTTCAGGCGAATGTGTTCGCCCTCTTTGACGAACTGCGGCACAAGCACCATGAGGCCGTTCTCGAGCTCCACTTCCTTATAGGTCGTGTCCGTCTGGCCCTTGACTCCCGGAGGTGCGCTCGTCACTTTGAGCTCGGCGGTCTTTGGAAAAATGATACTGACGGCCCGTCCTTCCACCAGCATGACGTCAATTTCCATATTTTCCTTGAGAAAAACCTCCTGCTTGCCCACGATCGCGGCGGGAAGGCCGAACTGCTCGTAGTCCTGCATGTTCATGAACATGAACTGGTCGCCTTCCTTGTAGAGATATTGCATTTTGGCATTGACGACCTCCAGGTCCTCGACCTTGTCTTCGGCACGGATGCTCTTCTCGGCGATGTGGCCTTCATCGAGGTTTTTGACCTTGAGATGAACGGTCTTGCCGAACTTGCCGGTTCCCCGGATCTCCTGAGTCAAAACCTTCCAGATTTTCCCGTCCATTCGAATGACGTTCCCGACCCGCACCGATGTCGCATCCAGCATAGGCCACCTCGCTTTCTGTCTGTGTCATTGTACCTGCCGAAATTAAATTGCCAAGATAAAAATGGGGGCGACTCGTGTGTGTTTACGCAGAAGCGGCGGCTTGTTCGCGGCCGGCATGAACGGTGAAGATGGCCTTGAGAATACTGGCGACAGAAGTGACCTGAGAATCAAGAAGCCCGAGTTCGGTGCTCGAGATGACGACATAGGGATTATCGAGAGCTCCGACCAGCGCCTGCTTGAGGGTATCGGCAGGCAGGATTCGGTCGGTCTTGATTTGCCGGAAAGAGGAGCGGTCCGCGTCATCCCGGATGAAATTGGCCAGGCGGGCCTGGTCAAAAATAGGCTCAAAGCCCTGTTCCCGCAATTTGTTGCGCAACACCACCTGTTCGTCCGGACTCGCTCCGAAGAGAATCAATTTGACCGGCTTGATGGTCCTGCTGGCTTTGTGATGAGCGGCCGCCTTTCGATAGATCGCCATCAGAATTTCGATCTTGTCGTCAATCTTGGACGGCCCAAGATTCGCGACATCGACGTAAACCTTCGCCCGCTCGACGGTTTTCGGCGCCGAGGGAATTCCGAGAGCTTCTCGGACGCCGTCATCGGTCATAAAGCCCGCGAGGGCTTCCTCGAGGCGGATCCCCAGTGCATCCGCCCGGGCCGTTATCTTCCCAAGGCGCTCTTCCCGAGGCGTCTTCATCTCCGACACAGCGCCGACAGCTTCGACGATCGCCGGAGCAACATCTCGCGACTCGGCACGTTCGGCCTTCGTCGCAGAGGGAGCACTACTCTTGACCGCATCCACTAGGGGATCAAACCGCTCGCTTTTCAGAGAGTACGGAGCCAGCACGCGATCCCAATCTTCCTCGGTCAGCGCCGGTTCGGCTTCCTGCGGCAGGTTAAAACGGCCCGCGGCTTCCATCACCGCCGGCCCCCTGGGAATCTCGGGCGGAGCTTCACCGCGTTCGCTCGGAACAACGTAAATGGAATCTCCCATGATCATGACAAAGTGCGGAACGTCCTGATCCTGCAGCTTGAGAATAAGCGCGATGGCGTGACGCACAAGCTGATCCTTGTCCAAGCCCGTATAGACCATGGCGTGCATCGGATACCCCACTAGCTGCTCGGCCAGAATATTTCCATCGAGATTCGCAACAAAAGCACGCTCGGCCATCTCGATCGCCAAGGATTCCCGTTGTCCTTGGGGTGTTCGCTCTTCGTAAACTTCATGAAGGTGCATATGGTTGATCGAGGCGTTGGCGCCAAGGCTGTTGAAGCCCATCCAGGCTCCGGCAGAGCGAACCTTTTCGTAACGCTTAAGGGCAGCAGCCAGAACTTCTTCGGTCATTCTTTGAGGCAAGTTTTTCTCCGGTGCCGGAATCCAAAGCGCGGAGCGCGGAATAATCCAGTTCTGGTTCACGTTGAGGATTGCACCATCCTCATCGAGCTCATCTGCGGCAAACAGATTCTGCCCCGGCGATTTTTCTAGGATGGCGTTAAAATTAATGGCTTGGGGGTCCGTCCGAACAGCCATCACCGGCGTCGTGTCCACGCGAGAACCACGCTTAGCTAACTCCCGGAGTTCGCGCTGACGTCGCCCGGGATTTGTGACAACCCTGTAACCCCGATTGCCGGCGACCACACGATCCCGCACCGCTTCCGGCTCACCGTAGCCGAAGGTCGCGTCATCAACATCCTTCCGAGTCCATTCCTGCATTCTTCGGTCCCAGCGCGTCTTTACCTGCTCCCCCGTCACGCGCATTTCACTGCGTGGGCTCGTCGCAGGAATTGTTTCCCCTTCGCGACGGATTCGATCCTCCCTCATGCCGCGAATGGTCTCGCGCATCTCGTCAACGCTGGGAAGTCCGGGCGCCGGCGAAACCTTGAGACCGGTTTCCTTTTTAATGCGTGCCGGATCGAGCAACCGCTGACGCATCGCTTTCACTTTGCCCTCAAGGTCCGCAATTCCGTGAACGTCCTCAGAATTGATGAACTGACGGATCGGAAGGCCGGGATCCTCCATCCCGTAAAGCGCAAGCAAAGCGACGCCGGCCAAAAAGCTGTGCTCGGGGGCCGCGACCGCCTTCCCGTCAATCGTATGAGAGGACTCCTTGGGAAGTCCCAGCATGACGCCGTTGGCAAGGCCTGAAGCCTTGGCAATTTCATCCGACACCTCGACCATTTCCGGCAAGACCGTCGAGAACATGAGGCCGTATTGGGGAACGACGATGTCCTTTTCCCCCTGAAGCCCGGCCTTCGTGTTGTACGTCACATAGTATTTTCCGCTCTTAGGACTCTTCTCAACCGTGAAACTCGAGCCCGGGAAGTAGGAACTTCCGCCGCTTGCGACGTACTCGCGCCAATACGCCTCGGCGGTATTCCGGTATAACTGCTTGGCTAAAGGATCTTCGGCCTCCGTGCCGTTGTGGAAGAGATTGAACGCAACCCGGAACGCGTCTCCGTTCGCAGGGGCCCAAATCAGGTACTCCTTTCCTTCGGCGTCCCGGTAAACGGAAATCTGCAAGGAGAGATGGTCCATGACCTTGGAGTCCCAGCCGTAATAAGCCGCCAGCACAGGAATGATAGACCTCACCTCGTCGCCCACGATCGTGCGGTGCCACACAGGCACACCCGTCATCCAATTGACATCCCCGGCAATCCGGCCTTCTTCGTCGATCATGACCGCAAAGCCGGGCTTCATGGTTTGCAGCAGACCGTTGACCCGGCGCGCCATCACCGGATCCAACACCCCCATGGCATTCATATATTGAGCGGCCATACCCGCAAAGTCCTCGAAGCCGCGAACCTGCATGGCCGGTTTTTTGTCGGCCTTCACGCCGTCCGGCCGGACCTGAAGCCATGGAATGAAACCGAGGCTGTATGGAACTTCGCTGCCGTCCTCAGTCTGGGTCTGGCTGTAGTAACCGTGCATATGCTCCAGAAAGGCCAGAAACTTCTCGAGTTCGACGCGAGCATCGTAGGCCTGCCGGTCGTAAGGATCCCCGGCAGCCTGGTGTGCGAGGATATTCAGCCACATGCCCAGCACCATCGGTTGAGAGTATCGCGTATCCCTCCCGAAAGCGACAGCATCCCCTTTGTCGTTGATTCGATCCAAAGGAATCAGCGCGTCCATGCCTTCGGCATAGGTGACCCGCATCAAACCGCGCCCCTCCCGGAAATAGGCCATGTGACTGTTCACAGTTTCCCTGCGAACCCTGTCAGCACGGTCCTGAGGGGCAGGGAGACTCAACGCTTTTGCTCCGGTATCCGGTGCAGGCGCCGCGGCTGCCGGAGGCGCTTGGGCATCGGGTTTAGACGGCAACGCAAGTTTCGCAGCGATCGCGCCAAGAATTGCTGCAAGCGCCATGACGCCCGCCATCGCAAACCGCAGAACCGCGCCCGGCGTCCAGCGCCAGGCACTCGGAAAAGAAAGCGGCGGTGACTGTAGTTCGTCCCGAAGGCCCGCACGTCGCTCGGCGGGGATCTCATAGTTCCAGCCTCTTCCGGCACGCCATTCCCCGTAAGCATAGCGAAATTTTCGAACCTCGACCACCATGCGCCGACGGATAGGAACCAAGGTAATCAGGACCGAAAAGAGCTTGTACCAAAGCTTTGGGCTTGTCAGGAAATAGACCAGGAGCATTCCCGTGCCCATGCCAAGAGGCATTGAGAAAGAACCCGTGACAAAGAACATCACCGTGGCATAGATAAGGGCAGCGCCAAATAACGGCGAAACTTTGAAAATCTTACCGGTCAAAATCGGGCCGGCAATGGCTGTTGAGACGGCGGCAATGATGTAGGACGCCAGGTCGATGCCCTTGACAACCGGCTGGGAAGGCACCAACGCGTAAAACCGGGTGATATCCGCAAGGGCCGCATAGGACAGAACGACGCCGAGCGCAAATCCCGTGAGTTGCGCTGTGTCGTGGGCGAACTTCGAAATCGCCAGGAACCAATCAATCCAGCCCTTCTTACCCTGCTCTCGAATGTCCGAACGTCCCTCCCTGGCCCAATGCTTTCCGAAGTGCCACAGATTCGCGATATTGGTGTAGGCGAGCAAAACGGTAAAAACGAGAGACATCAGCATTCCCGCCGTAAATCCGAGAAGGGTCCGCAGCGGAGAGGTCAGAAAATAAACCAGGTCCCCGGCCCAGCTTTGCCGAACGGCCGTGACGGCATTCCGGAGCCCCGCAGGAAGCTTCTGCACGACCGGAGCCCATACGCCCCTGGGAAACATGGCGCGGTATCTCGCGTAATAGATATGGTCGACCCACCAATTCGCGGTTCTGGTCGGCGTTCGGACTTCGCGAATCTTCTGTGACGTGATCCATCCCAGGTAAGGCCCAAGGAGCCAGGCCACCATGAGCGGAAAAGTAAATACAAGCCCCCACTGGGAGGACCAGAAGAACATGCCGGAAATAATCAGGAAAAGCGCGGCCAGCGGCGACGGCTCGAATTTTTCTGCGAAGAGGTTGAGGTTCAGGAGTTTTTTCCCGCCAGCGATGAGAAACGTCGTCCAGGGCATGGTATCGGTCAAATAGCCGCCGGACTGCCAGAATATTTTATAGGCCAGATTGAACCCATAATTCAGGAGAATGACGGAACCTGCCGCAACAACGAGCCATTTTGGAATAAACGCGAATGAGACCGGCGTAAAGTAAAGAGTCGAGAGCAGGAGGTTGATCTTAGCCGTCAGGAAGAGGAAAACAGGCCAAGCAAACTGGCCGGAAACAATGAACGGCAGGGCCCAGATCGCCGCGGCACCCACCATCGCCGTGATAAACCAGGGGACCGGCGTATAACGACCCGACAAACGGTGAGCCAGAAAGAACCCGGTGAAGAGCGCTAGGCTCCAATAGGCCGGGCTGAAGGGCGCCAGGTACGCCGCTCCGAAAACCATCAGGAGCCCCGCCATAAAGGGCGTCGCATGGCTGTAGCGGAACGAAAGCAAGGCCGTCAGAAAAAGCAGCGGCGCCGCAATCCACCACGCCGCCGACAGGGAGATCGAAAGGCCGAGGAACTGAATCGTCGTCGGCACGGCGAGCGCAGCAAGGAGCTGAGGGAAAAACACCATCAAGGGAACCGAAACCGCTCCGACCGCGATGCCCGCAAGCTTGCTCGTCGCCGGAATCGCGGGAGTATACTCATAGGGCTCGTGGTCCACAATGTAGTAGCGCCATTGAGTCCGGATGAAATCGAGACCGAGGATGATGGGAAGGCTCAGGAAGATTCCCGTCGAAAGCAGTACCGCCCAAACCCGCTTCATCGTCGAGACACGGTTCATTTCTTTCTGGGCAGAATAACCCCACCAGCGGCCCGCAACGAGAAGGGCTGAAGCCGTCAGCACGAGCAAAGCCCAGCCGGCAAACCCGCCCAGGAAGTAAAGAACGCCCGCAAGCGCGGCGCCTCCCGCGACAGTCCAAATGCGGTGGGTTTTGTCCTGAATCGCCCATTCATTCAGGGGTTTCAGGAAGTTAATCAGAAAGACGACGGTCACCAGCATATACATCATCAACGAAAAAGACATTTCAGGATGATGGAACTCGAGGAGCGGCTGGAGGTAGGCGAAGGTTTGTACAAAACCCGAATACGTGATCGACAAAACCAAGGCAAAAGGCAGGAGCCAGGTCAAAAACAGCAGCTCCCGCAGATAGCTCGTCCAGGCCATGCGGTGGTGGTGACGACTCGACATGAGAGCCCCGATCATGCGCTCCATCTCGACCGTATACTTTTCTCCGAGCATCCACCGAACGGCGCGGCTGATATGCTCCTCGATGTTGGCGCACGCCGGCTCGAAAACAGCGGACCGGACCGAGGCAATGCAAAGCGCAGCCGCTGCCTGAAAGCTGTCATGCGAAAGCATCCGGGCTCCCATAATCCCCATCTCGCCGCTAAAAAACCGCCCTTCCCAAATGCCCGCGAGGCGGCCGAACTGAGTGCCCACAATCCCCCAGAAAAGGGCCGCCCACAATCCTGGACCGAAGCCGGTAAATCCGAGCATCCCCAAAAAGGGAATCCCCAAAAACAAAGCCCCGAGAATCCATCCGCCGATCAATCCCAGGGACGTGCCCATCAAGTACTTGCCAGGCATCCGGTTACCTTCTTCCGGTTCGGTCCCGCGCCCCAGGCGGTTGTTGACGCCGACCGCTTTGCCATATTGGCTGTCGACGCCTCTCTGCATTTGCGCAAGGCGATGAGACGCAAACCATTGATCCGACAATCCAAGCGACCTGGCAAAGCGGTAGGCCCACCGTATGGACCAGTCTTCACCATCCATGATCGTCTGCATTTTGTCGGCAAAGGCCGCCCCGGTCTTCGGCTCCTGGCTGTTCTTATACTGCCACAGAGTCTCGCCTCCCCCGACCTCGATATACTGATTGATGTAGCCCGCCCACTGATTGTCCGGGTGGGACCCGACTTCCACGGCCTTGACATAAGGCATCCAGTGAGTGGCTTTCTCGTACATAAAATTCATGAGCCAGTTATTGCGGTCGCTGAAGTCGCCGATCGTGCCGTAAGAGGGGTCCTGACTCCTCTCGAAATCGTTCGCGGGCTCCTCAAGCTGCGTGATATCACCAATATTGAATAGTCCCAAAAACCAGAACAACGCCCGAAGGAACCATCCCACTTGAAGGGGCGTTTCGCGAATGTCTTCGGTTTCGAGGACGGGATAAAAATCGTCGAGGCGCGTGGCGTCGGGCAAGCGTTCGTCGAGTACCAATCCAAAGCGCAGGATGACTTGACGGATCACGGCATCCTGATTGTTCCTGCGAATGTCGCGCAGGCCGCCGTCATAAAGGCCGTGAAAGGTCATCATTTCGTTCTCAACCAACCGGCGTGCGATCACGGCCTCCAAAGCGATACGGGAAAGCTCGTCCCGGTCACCGGCTGCCACAAGAGCCTGGATCCGGGCGTGGGCCGCTGCCAACTCGGCAAGAAAAGCGTCCGACGATGTCACGGCGGGGTCCAGAAAGGCTGAACGGAACGTCACGGTCGGATCGGTCTGTCCGAGCGCGCGCACAGCCTCGGCCATCGCCCAGGAAGTCAAAGAAGCCTCCCTCGCAACAGTCAGCGGCAGGGTCGCGATCAAAACCTCCGCCATCCTTTGAGCCGCTTCGCGGCGAAGAGCCGGTGTCTTCAGAGCGCGATCGTCTTGCGTGGCACGGCTGATCAAACCCTGGCGGATCGCCTCGCGGATTCCCCACTCTCTGCCCGTCATCTGGATCGTCACGCCGTTGTCTTCGGAAATGAAGCCGCTGTGGTTTTTATCGTCGCGAGTCTGGTCGCCGAACACGCGGTTGAACCCTTCCTCGAGCTCGTCAACGAACATGAGATCGTTGACTTTGACTTCCTCAGCTTGAGCCCCCGCAAAAAGAGGCATCACTTCAAAGCCCGCGCTCTGACGCGTAAGCGGTCGAAGGAACGGTATGGCGTGCGCAAGCCGGACGTACCAGGGATAATCCGCCGGACTACTGTCGGGCACGAACTTGTCGAGGTTAGCGGACCCGTAGTTTTCGATAAACGCTTGCCGCTGAGCCATGAAACGCCCATCCACTTCCTGATAATCGCGGTCCCAAATTCTCAACGCATTCACGACAGTCCGAAACGTTTCGGAGGCGACCACTTCAGGGGTCAGATCCTCATAGTCCTCTCCGAGAATCGCCCGGATCACAAAACTCGGAAGTCCGTCGATCTGCGCGGCCGTCAAAGGGGCTTCGCCGATCCGGTCGATATAATAGGGCGTCAGGCGGGCTCTCTGTTCCTCCGTAAGCGTATGCCCCTCCAGCTTGGCCCTTCCCTGAATCCTGAGATTGGCCAACGGAAAAACAACTTGAGGATGATCGAGGATGAACTCGCGGTCTACCGGGGAGTCGTTCTGCTGACCCCGGAATTCGTTCCACTGCTGCTTGTAGCGGGCAAAATATTCGGGGTAGTCCTCCATTCTCATACCGTAGTAAGTCAAGTCGGCGTACACCTGGTGCTGAATGAAAACCGACCGTTTGGCGTGTGCCTCCACAATGGTCTCATTGCTCATTCCCGAGAAAATCAGTGAAAGGAATCCGGCGAGCACCATGGTCGCCACAAATCCCCAAAGGGCGAAGGTCCATCCAAAGATGAAATATCCGATGAGCGACAAGACGCCCCCGGGCAGCGCGACAAAGGGCGCAAGCAAATAACGCTGCTTTCGAGGAACCAGGAGATCATAGGCCGTGGTCGGCGTCCCGATCCCGAAGGCCGCCCACTTGATCCTCTGGATGATGCTTCCAACCTTCTTGTTCAGATTGATCGCCCAGTCATAAACGCCAAGGTCCTTTTCCGTGCTCTTCCCTATGATTTTTGTGTCGGCGTCTTGATTGAAATCCGCAGGCTTGTTCCTCGGAAAAGTTTGAATGCGGATACCCATCACGGTTTCGATATCCATGATCGCTTCGCGAATCGCTTTCAAATCCGCTTCAGAGTGATCGCCGATGTCTCCGAGGAGGCCGACGATATTGATATTCAGGCGTTTATTGATGGCTTTGACCCGATCATGAAGACGCACCCCCTCATCCTGGCGCAAGGCCCTTGCATCGACCAGCAGAATATCGCGAATCGCCCGGGTTTTGCGGCTCTTCGCTACTTCCCGCGCTACGCGCATCAGGCCCGCTTCGTCGCCAGCTGCGATCCACTCGTTGAGCCGGCCCCGAGCCTGAACTCTCGCCTCTTCAGGAGTGAGAGCCGGCTGATCCTTTCGAAGCATTCCGGCAAAAACCGCTACCCACCCCTCCGTCCTCTGCGCCGGAGTACTGATCACGTTCGGCGACGGTGTCAGTATTTCGCGAACGATGAAAAAGGCAATTTGATCAATGTTCCAGCCAAGGGCCGGGGTCAGCTGAACCCATCGTCGATAGAGTCCAAAGGGCTCTAGGGCATTGCCCAAATCTTGGACCGACTGGGGATCAAGATCTCCGGCGGCAGAATTTGCAATGCGCCACAGGACTTCGTCGATAATACCCGCTTTCCCCTGATTGGTCGGCACATAGACGGTTCCCTTCCTGTTTGCGGGAATTTTATCCTTGGCCATTGCAGCGGGCGAAGGAGCGGATGTCCGCATTTCCCGGCGTTCCGGAGCTGCGGGGGATTTCGATCCCGGAACCGGCGCAGAAACTTGCGGCGCGGGAACATCTCCGGCCGGCGCCAGAGGCCCTTGCGCGGGGCCGTTGCCTTGCACCGCGCGGGGTGCCTCCAGCCGCTTAATGCGCCGCCAAGGTGTTCTCTTGCGCAAGTTGCCGAGGAAATCCGCGACGATCGATGCCGAGGAAAAAGAGATTGTGACGAAGAGCCACAAATAGAGCGCGGCCAGAAAGGAATCCACGTTGGCCCAATCCAGAATCCATTTTGCGACGACAAACCCGATGGCGCCAAACTGGAGCCGGTGCAGAAAAATGTAGGACAGGAACTTCTTCGTGGCACCCAGCGGGAAAAATCTCGTTTTGATCCTGTGAGGTTTTTGTTTGCCGATCTCACGATACGTATAAGGGTCCGTCAGCGTCACATCGGCTTTCCTGCGCTGAGACGCCTGAATCGTCGCCCGGAAAGCCGTAAGGACGTGATGCACGCCTACTGCGGTAAAGATCGCAAGTAACGCTTGGATGCCTTTCTCGATTTTGGGCTTGGCTTTATCGGCTTGCATGCGGCTGATGACGTCCCGGGGCGTGTCCCCCGTTCCCATGCGGACACGGATGGTAAATTCGTTTTCGAACTGCCGGGTCGCGTCGAAGCGGCGAGCGCCCTTGACTTCGAGGGCGAGCTGCTTTTCCCGCTCGTTTTTAGGCTCCTCGTCGAGGGGGTCCACAAAACCGTTGGCCTGCAGCCCGAGCTTCTGCACGTTGTCGATCAAGCGGATAAAGTCCACGAGCTTTTCGCGGTCCAGCACTCCCTTTTTGCGTCCAAGGATCGCCAACTCATGTTCCTCGCGCTGAAAGATCTCCATCATGGCGGCCAGATCGAGCAGGAGCCGCTTGGCCGTTACGCGGTTCAAGCTCCCGGTGGCCAGTCCTTCGACCAGCCTGTCCCGGAGCCACTGCCGGTCAGACTTGCCCTGCGCGTCCGAACCCAGGCGTGCCGTGATCTGGTTCGCGTCGAGCCAGCGATCGATCAGGTCTTCGGGCAGCGTGCTGTTCTGCTCCTCCTCGAGGATGACGGTCGGCTTATGGTCCCGCTTCTGGGTCAGAAAATATTCCGTGATGCTGTATTTCATGGAGAGGATCTGGGGGATATTGCCGTTCATGCGCTCTTCCACGACGAGTGAAAAAACGCGCGCTCGGTTGATTTCCTGGTCTTCCTCCAGGTCGTACCCGTACCGTTCTGAATTGCGGAACAGAAGGTAATCGACCGCCATAAAATCCTCGAAAATGGCCTTGATCTCTTCGGCGGTCACCGGCTTTCCATTGTCCTTGCGGGTCCGAAGGACCAGCTTATTTTCAAAATCGTAGCCGATCCCCTCGAGCTTGAATTTTTTAATGAAGTGCCGGGCCAGAGCACCTGGATTTTCGCCGTTTTCGGCGATCTCGAACTCTTCGTGGGTCAGCATTTTCCGGGGCCCGCGGTTGGAGAGCTGGCGAATCACAAGGTCCTTGACGATCTCGGGATTGGCGCGCAGCGTCTCGGAGCTGATCGGCTCGGCGCGGCCGAAAATGACCCGCTCGAGGTCTCTTGGAATTCCGGACAGGTTGTCGAGAATGTTCATGTAATCGCGGAGGATCTCCTGATTCTGCCGTTTCTTTTCCTCGTTCCTTTTCCGGACACGGTCTTGTTCGGCCGCAGGCATTCCGTCATCGATCGCCTCCTCCCACTGCCAGGACCGGAACCCCTCAAGCAGGACCCCGCGAAACCGCAGGAAGATATCCGTCTCCGAACGCCCGTAGACGCCGCTTTCGCGAAAATCGTAATCGGGAGGGAACATGTGCATTTTTTCCGAAAATTGCTGAAGGGCCATCCGAAGCACTTCGAGCTGCTCCCCCATGTACGTCTCGGCCACCTGGTCGTCAGGAGCAATCGTGAGCATGTCGGTGAGCTTGGCTTCGACGGCCCGGTCGCGCCGCGAAAGGCGCGCATCTTCCCTCAAATCGGTAATCCAGTCGGTCCTTCCGCCGAGGCTGCGGTGCCAGATCCTCTGGCTCGTCTCGGCCATCGAAATCGCGTTGATCAGCGAATCGAACGGCAGGGTCCTTTGAAGGTATTTGCGGTACCGCAAAAAGACCTTGGCCCCGTCGAGGAAGAACTGCTCCATCATATCTTCAGGCGTCACCTTGTGCAGACCCAGGCGCGACGCAAGCTCCGGCGTCCCCCGCCACGCCATTTCGGCGACAAAGGAAATCTCGCCGGTGTTCGCCGTAAAGCCGATCGGGTCCCAGTGTTTGCGGTACAGAGCCCAGGCCAGCTTCCGAAAACGGATCTTGTCCGGGACCTCCTCCATCGTAAGTAGTTTTTTGTCGTAGGGCTGCTTGACCATCGTCCGGACGTACCACTGGCTCACGGAGACCTGGAGCATGTTCATCTTGTAGTATTCCTCGAGGGCCTTGACCGTCTCGGGGTGGGCCGCAAGGTCCCCGTCGTTGTCAAACACCCGCTCCTGGATCATTTCCTGGAGAAAATTCGAGAACTGCTGCTTCATCCCGGCATCATACTCTTCGTGAACCGGATAGCCGCTCAGGCCTCCGATCAAGCTCCGGTATTTAGACACGAGCTCCGCCACGGCATCAGCGTAGCGAACCCCCGGCCGAGGATAGCGGCGCAAGAGCTCATCAAAAACTGAGGCCTGCATCTGAAAGAAGTAAGATTGAAAATTGTGACGCTCGCGAGTGATCGCTTCGCCGTTCCACACGCGCTTTTCCCGCTCATACTTCGTCTTGACCTTGAAAAGGTAAAGGGCTTCATTGAGATCGTAAACGTTGTCCGCGGTCCAATCTCCGAGGGTAACGGGGCGGGGAAGCTTCAGTCCCGTAAAGAGCCCCTTGATGAATTCCGAAGAGCTTTGAGGCGAGCGCGCGTCCGCCATCCGGGCATCCGGAGCCGGATGTTTCGCGAGCTCGGCTTGCGCGGCGGCGATGCGGCCGGGGTCCTTCGAACCTTTGGCTTGTTCCACCGCCTTTGCCGCGAAGCGGTGGACCTCCAGCATTTCCTGATGAAGTGCCGGGGCGAAGCCCTGAAGCTGCGTCATCATGACCATCCGCTGTTTGAGAAGCTTCTCGAGGTCGCTGACTTTCGAATACTGACCGACATAATAGGAAATCAAGCCCATCAGGTCGTAATAGCGCTCGACCAGCGTCTGATCGTAGGGTTGATTCAGCGCTTTCTTCTCGATCTCCCTGAAATAGAGCGCGAGATCCCGCCGAAAATCGTCCGAAAAGCCGATTTTCTTCAGATACTCTTTAAACACCGGCGACTGAAGGAGGTCCCGGTAACGCTCGAAAAGCGTCTTCGCGTATCCGGAGTCCACGCCTGCGTTGATCTTTTGAGAGACCCAGTTGCCGAGAAATCCGAGGTCCCCGGCATTATCCCGCACGTTCATTTTCCGGCCCGGCTCGCCCGCGATCAGTGCGAGCAGCGTCTGGACCTCGAGCTTGTTTGGATAGGAGCCGTCCTTGGCACGGTCGACCGCCAGCAAAAGCACCGTGTGGCGCGTCCGGACCTTTTCCTTCGGGCTCAATGCGTTGAAAGTTTCGAAATTCGGCGGCAGATCTTTCGTCAGGCCTACGGCAAAGCTCAGTTCACCCATCAGCCATCCCATGGCCCTAGGGTCGCCCGCATTAAGGGGATATCCCTTCGGTGCCTTGCCTGACTGCGGCGCCTCAGCGGGACTCGTCAGGTGAGTGTAGATCTGCCCCATCAGAGAATCCTGAAGGCCGGTGCTGCGGGGCGTGAAAAGTTCGGGATCATTGATGAAGCCGGCCTTGACCAGTTCCAACATGTTGTTGATCTTTGTCAGGACACCGTCCTGTCCGTCCCGGTCATCTCTTTCAGCCAGGAAGCGCTCGAGAATGCCCTTGATCCCAGCCGCGTCGAGGGGCTTGTTCTCCATGCCGTACATTTTCGCAATCCCGGTCGCCAATCCGCAGACAAGTCCGATGATATCGGCGTTCATCTTGACCTTCGTTTCATCCCCGTAAACGATGCGCGCCGCAAGCGCCTTCGTCGGCGCGGCAATTTCACGGACGATGGCTGCCACCAGCTCGGCATGCCCCACGGTCGGCCCAAAACCGGCCCCTTCGCCTTCCCGGATTCTGCTGCGCGCCCAGGCCGTCCTAAACGGCGTTTCCGTCCCGGTACCCTGCGCGTAGCCGAGGGCGTTCATGAGCAACCGGACATCCGCGTCAAGTTCCCGAGAAACTGCGGGGCTCATGGCGGCATTGATTTCATCGTCGATGCGATCACTCGACATCGTGGCATAATTCGCGGCAGCGGGAAGCTTCGCCGCGGAAGCGTCGGCGGGCACTGCGGCCACCATAAGCGGCTGTTGCCGCACCGGAATCTGTGTCCCGCTCGGGGCCATAGCGCCGCGTCCAAATATTTCAGGGCCGGTCATTCCGGCCGGCACGGTCTGTGTGCCCCCCAAATCGGCTGCAACCGCTTCACCCGCCGCCGTCAGGGACCCAAGGCCAACCGCCGCCGCTCCGATCGCTCCGGCCTTCAGCACGTCACGGCGCGTGAATTGCAAACCTTCCTCTTTTGACCTAATCTCTTTTCGCTGCACCGGTTCTTTTTGCCAAGGCTTCGGAAGATTCTGCTCCGCGGGAACCTCGTCGGGGCGGAGATTGGAATCGCCCACCCGGGTCATCAACCTGCCTTGGAGCTCTCCCATCATCTGCTCGCTGTAAACCATCTCGGCAGTAGTAAAAGGCTCTCCGGCCAGAAATTTCTGCCAGCGCTCATTCCATCCCCCGGGATACTTCTCCTTCCACTTCGTTTCCATTTGCGCATTCGGCCAATTGACGCGGTAATCTTCCGGGTTCAGCTCGGGCTTCTTCCGGCTGCGTGAGAGAAGGTCCCGGTTCAGCTGATCCACCATCGCTTGCGCGCCCACTCGTCCGCCGACCATCGCCAGACGCTTCATCTGCTGGGCAAGGAAGGCATTCCAGTCTGACGCCGCAGCGGCTTCTTTGAGAAAAATCATGAGGCGCCCCTGGCTATTCGCATCGAGATCCAGGAAGGATTTGCCGTCGCGAAGAATCCTCGGCATCTCGACGCCGAACATGTCCGCGATTTGCTGCCAATAGTCGTCCGCGGCCTTCATGACGTCACGAACCCCGAGGCCGGACCTTTGAAGAGTCTGAAGCATGCCGAGGAAATCAGCCGTAAAATCCCCGGAGGGATTCCTCGAGTTTTCGACGAGGGCGTCGTTTTCGAACGAGAGGAAAAACCCGACGACATTCGACCCGATCTCGGGATCGTTATAGAGTTCCGTCACGAGCTTGCCGGCAATCCGGGCATCGTTGTCCGTCAAATATTGGAGGATCCCAAGAATCTGCTTCTCCTCCTTGGAATCGACGCGTTTTCCGGTCGCAGGCTCAATCGCTGTCATTCGGCCCATCAGCGTGCGGATCAGCTCGGGGGTTTTGCCCCGACGGTACATGTCGGAAACAGTCGCCTGGAGGGCGCCCGCCTTGGTGGGCTTATCCGGATCATAAGGCATTCCGTAGAGGAACATGCTGACATGGTCCATCATGAGCGTCATGGGATTCATCAACCCGGCCAGATAGCGCTGATCGGCAGTCCATTGTTCCTTCCTGCCGGTCGCCCGGCTGACAAGGTCCGCGTCTTCCACGACGCCCGCCGCTTCGAGCTCCCGGGAAACGCGCGTATAATTGCGCAGATCGCTCAGAAGATCGCCGAGCATTCCCTGCAGGATCGTCAGAACGAACGCGTATTCGACCTCGGAGCGCTCAACCGGAACCTCTTCGGTGAGGAATCGCTCATTGTAACGCAATCCGTATTCGTCGAGTTCCGGAGGATATTCCGAGCGCCGAACGGTCGCCGGCATATTACGAAGGAACCCGATAAAATATTTCATGCTCGCAAGCCAGGCCGGCGTTCCGAGCCCCGCTTGGACGCGCGCTTCCGTTTCGGCAATAAGACTGCTCACGGAGTCCGCAACTTTTCCGGGATCCAGCGGCCGATGGTCTTCCTTAACTGTCGTATCGGGTTTCAAGCGCCCTTGAGTGAAATCATCCAGAAGTCTTTTCGCCTTCGGGCCCCACGTCGAGCGGCGCAGCAGTTCGATATCTTTTTTACGCCTCGGGCTCAGAAGAATTGGCTCGAGCTGACGGTATTGCAGGTCTAGGAAAATTTGTCCGACGTCTGAGGCGATCGGTCCTTTCCGCCACCATTGCGCCGAGAGCGTCCATAGGAGCGCCATGATATCGGCGTGAGCGCCCATCAGGAGAAGGTTCGTGTCTTTGGAGGAGAACATCACTTTGTTGACGACCCTTCCATCCCGGACGACCTCCTCAGGAAACAAAGCAGGAAAAAGAGCTTTGATGAATTCGAAGGCATACTGTTGAGGCCGCAGGCTCTCATATCTCGGCACGGCCCACGTCAGCGGCCCTGCCCCGAGTATTCCGAGTTCGATCGCCATCGTATAGGCCGCGCGTCTCAGCCGGTGTTGCAAGGGGGCCGATGGGTCGTAGGGCTCATTCATCGCTCGGGACAGATACTCCATCGTCTGGACGAGATCGGGGCCCGCCTCATCGAACCAAGTTCTCCTGAAAAGCAGGCGATTCGGACGGCTTGCGCGGTCGAACCAGTAGTGGATCTGCCTCGACATAATTCCGACGGAGCGGGAGAGCTTGTCGAGCTTCGCGACTTCGGCGTGATCAATTGCCAAATGCGTAAATTCGGAGTCCTGGTGAACCATGGCTTGCCAGGCAAAAAGGAACCCCATGCCTAAGATCTTCTTGAGTTCGACCGGCGGGATTCCTTCCCCTGCCTTCGCCTTTTCCCGCCTCACCTTGCTCCAAGCCCTTTCGAGTTCTGTTTTTTCGTGCTCCATGAATTCGCCGGCCAGGACGCTCGTAAAGAGGTCGGCCACTTCCAGATCGCTCTTGGGTCCCGCTTTCTTGAACTCCGCGAGGCTTGTCCGGACCGCAGAATCCCACAGCCGCATCAAGCGGATCGCACGAAGCGGGATTTTCTTATCCTCCCTGAGCATAAGGTTGTGGCGAACTAAAAGCGGAAGCACAAAATTGCCGTACAGGGTCGCCACCGAGACAACATCCTCCTCGCCGGACCCGATGGGAAGCCCGAGCCCTTTCGGACCAAAAATAGAGAGGATGAGCTGTTCCATTTCCCCCCCCGGATTCATGGAGTCGGGAAGCGGTTCGATCCCGAGGCGACGAGCGGAACGGTTCAATTTCGCGTTAGCAATATCCGCGGGTCTGAGGACGGCATCATGAAAGGACTTGAACTCACCTGTGACGAGAGAGTTTTTCAGGGCCGTAATCGCTGCACGGAACAATTCGCCCTTCAAGTAAGCTTGGATCTCCTGGATCTCAGCGTCTGTCACGCCCTCTCCGGCTCGGCGCGAATCGATCACTCCCCGCGTGACCTGCGCCGTCACCATGCCGTTAATAATTCCGGCATACGACTTAATCGCTAAAAGTTTCTCGGTCACGAAAGGAACGCTGTACGACAGCTTACCCGATGTGGCTTTAGAAAGTCTCCAGAGAATATCTTCCGCATAGCGGTCGAAATTTGGAAGATGATCTGGATTGACCGGTGAAAGATCGGAATTCGTCATGACCTCATAAATCATCCGGTCGATCGGATCCTTCGAAGGATCATAAACCTCGGCGCCCGGTGCCGGCCTCAGGTCCTTGAGGACGGCGCGCGCATCACGGGGGCTAAGAGCCTGCAGAGCCGCCACGAATCCGAGGCTTCCAACGGCTTTCATAAATGTCCGGCGCGTGACCTTCCCCGCGCTACGGATTTCGGAGCGGCGCGCGCTTGTCCGAAGCTTGAGCGGCTGAACGGGGATCCTCATCGGGTCGCGCCTGGCGTCGCCGATCATGTCCGTCAGCTTCCCGAAGAACCGACCCATCAGGTCGGCACTTGAGAGAATTTCGGAAACATCGAATGGTTTACCGTCTTGCAATTCACGCCACCGGTCGGGAGAGATCGAAAAAGGCCTCGCCTGGTCGCCGGAGCGCGCGTCCGCATCCAGGCGGTCGTTGATCGCTTTAACGAGGGCTTGGACGACCCCGGGTTTAGACAATTCGGCGAGTTTTTCTTTCAGGATGGCCTGATAGCGCCCGAGGTCCCCTTCCTTTGCGGCCTCACTCAGAAAGATCGTCAAACGGCCCTGAGAGACAGCATCCAATTGGAGGAAATTCCGGCCGGCCAGGCCCGGAAGGGGGACCTGGAGAAGCCCAGACATTTCTTGCCAATAATCGTCCGCGTCGCGCACCAAAGCCGGAAGTCCGCCGGGAACGGCTTCGATAAAGCTCAAAAGCCCTCCGGGTGTCGAGCGGTCCACCATAAACTGCCCGGCCATCGCGAGGACGAATCCTTCCGCGTTCGATCCGAACTTGCCTGTATAGATGCCGGGTGCGAGCGGCCTCGAGGGATCCATTCCTTTGAGCAGCTTCCCTCTCGACAAAAGATCCAGGAGGAGCAACGAGTCTTTTTCAAAAGCCGACTCGACGCGGACTCGGCGGCTTCGAGTGCCGGAGTCCCCCGGGCCGCTTCCGAGATTTCCCAAGAAGACATAGAGGAGGTTCAGAGACCTCGGGTCGAGCCCCGTCATAAAACCCGTAAAAGAAGCCGCCTCGACCGAGCCGCGCATTTCGGGGTCGCCGGGGTTGAATTCCCTGCCGGAGCGGAACCAGCTTGCGGCGCCCGCGATGTCAAACCCGTATTCGCGGATGCGCACGAATTCCCGCAGCGTCCGGTCATCGAGCGGTTGGGCGCGGTACTGCGAGTAATCCACGGCATTTTTGACGATGTCCTGGAGGCCGTTGAGCTTCATCTGGACCATCATGCGCAGGACGCGGTCCAGGAACCCTGCCTGGATGCCGCGGCGCCGCTCGGCGACGGTCGTCGTCAACTCCCAGGGATAAGGATCGTCCAAAACCGTTTTTCCGCCGTCGAGCAATTTTCGGATTTTATTCAGTGTGGCATAATCGGGAGACATCGTCGGATACTTGGACCCGGGAGGCCCCGGCGGAAGATTTGCATAGATCCCGAACATCTTCGCCTCGCGCACAAAATGCTCCAGCGTCACGCCGATGATATTGTATCCGGAAGCATCCCCCACAGACTCGAGCAGGCCCGGGCTCCGGGGCGTTCCCATCAATTTCATCCGGGACACACCGTTCAGCTGGGCAGTCAGACTGTCGAGACTGATCGCCCGGTAGGAGACTGTTTTGCCGGCTCCGTCCGCCACAGGCTCCAGATAGTTTGCGACCGTTTTCCCAAAGACCCGAAAAGAATAGCGAGCGGCCAGACGGCGCGCTTCTTCGGCCTTGCCGCTTGTGAGAAGCGCGTTAATCTGTCCCACCGATTCGCCCGCTTCCACCCAGCGGTAGAATTCCTTGTGCAGAATAAACTGATCCATCTCGTAAGCCTTGCCGATCCCCTGATAATGAAGACGCATCTGCGTTTCATAAACCTCGTTTCCGGTCATGACCAGCTCATCCGGCCGTCTTCCCGAAAGGTCCTCCCACTGGGCGCTGAAAAAGTTCATCCAGGACTGCCACTCCGGCGTTCCGAGCCCTTCCCGGAGCATTCTCTGCGCTTCCACCCAGACGGCGTTGAAACGAGCCTGCAGATCGGGGGCAACAACCGCCTCCGCGTTCAGAGACGTTTCAAACTGAGGAAGCCCCATTTCATATTTTCCGGCGTTGAACTCCTCAAAAAAATGCATGGCGGCGGGCCCGAAACTACGTCGGAGCTCTCGGTCCATCATGTCCTGGAACGGGCGGTGAAGCAAAAGATCGAAGACCCGCCGGAGCCTCGCGTCCGAAAGGACCCCGTTTCGAATACCCGCGGCCCGCGTATCGAGGACGTCGGACGCATCCTGAAGGTTCACCGGCTCCCCGGGCCACCAGAGCGCCGGCGTGTGCAAGATGAAGCGAATGGTGGACGCGGCAAGACCCCGAAGGACCGGCGGAGTCCACGACACATTGTCGGCCGCGTTGGGCTGAGGCAGCGCCGGAAACATCCGGACCATGAATTCCTGAACGGCCTTGTTCGCCGCCTCCCGCAAATCGCCGATGAAATAATAGTAAAACCGGTTCATGTCCGTGGCCACGTCAATCGCATAGAACTCCCAAAGGGTGCGGTCCTCGACGGTCATGGGCCTGCCGGCTTCGAGTTTGTCGATGATCCGGTTGTAATCGCTCAAGTCGGGCGTCTTCCCCGGAACCTCCTTGCCCAAACCAAGGAGGCGCGCGATTTCCATACCGTTCTCGTCGTCTAGAACTTCGGGGACCGCCAGCAGGAATGCCACTTGATTGCGTACGAACCTCTCCGTCTCGCCGAGGAAGGCGTGGCGCGCGCCGTCACGGACCTTCTTCGCCTGCTCAGGGCGCGAAAAGTCATGATAGCGGTAAAGATTGCGGCTCCACTCCATCATGTTTCCGGCGGCCATTACCGCGAAGCCAAGATAATTCTTCAGTTCCACCGGATGATCCGGATGACTTTGCGCGAATTTTTCCTGCAGGAGCCTCATATCGCTCCCTTTGAGCATATTTCCCACGACGTCGGAAAAAAGCAAATGGACCTGTGAGTTCCGGGTCAGTGTCTTCGACTTGACCGAAATCTCGAGCACTTTACGCAGGGACAGCACCAGGAGGCGGAGGAAATCGTTGGCGTTCCGGGGACCCTGCAACGCCAGGTTGAATTCCTTCGTCACTTCGTCCCGGCCTACGGTCTGCAAGGCCCAGAAATTCTCCTCGGGATGCTCCGCGAACATCGCGTCCACACGCGCTTCGTCGCCGAGGCCGATCACGCGGCCCTCTTGCGCGATCACCTGCGGCATCGTCTCCAGTCGGCCTTGGTTTCGCTCTCTCTGAAGCTTGCTAAAGCGATCGCTGCAGTCCTCGCTCGTCAGTCCGTCACCAAACATCTCCCGAGGGTTGTACGTTTCGATCACATACTGCCGCCACGCGGGATCCTCATTCGGACCCAGCGAGACCCCCTGCCCGGCGGCCCGCTGCATTTCATGCTTCATCGCCGCCGCCGCGCGCTTCATGTCGCCGGCAAATTTTCGATCAAACTCATCGTCCGCCATCCCGTAAACTTTGCCGTTCACCTGACGAACGCGGTAGGCCTTGCGGAGAGGCTCGAAGATCTCCCGCGCTCTCGTTTCGAAATAGGCATCGTCCCCCCAAGCAAATCCTAGTCGCGTCATCAAGGGAGCGATGAAATTTTCCGTCAAAGTCTGCTCATTCCACATCCCGTCCTGCCCCGGCTCGAATCCCAGGGTCTGCAGGATCTCGCGCGCATACGTGAGCATGGGTTCGCTATAGCCCGTCGCGCGCGCCGAATCTTTGAGCGCCGGCGGCGTGAACGAGTTTTTTCTTTCGAAGTCCAAGGCGACCTGAGAACCCGCCGCTTGTTCGGCCAAAAACCGTCCATCGCCCGTGAGAAGAGTCTCGCGGAAAGCCGAGACCATGGAGGCGTACGCACGGCGCGTTTCCGGAACCCGGCAGGTCATCATCTGTCCAGGCGTCGCTGCGGTGAACCCATTCTCGCGGGCCAGCCGGTGATCTTCGCGCAGGAGTTCCCCCGCGCGTCGTTTGGCAATCGCGATCATCGACTGGGCAATCTCGTCCGGATAACCGGGATAGAGTCCGATCAAGTCCCGGTCCGCCACGGCCGGGCCGCCGGACCGCCTCTGCTGCTGCTGACGCCAAACGGTCATCAGGAAGTTGCCCTCGGTGCGTGCCTGCAAACCGCTCTTGGCAGCCAGGGCCATCCGTTGAAGCTCTGAAACCCGCGCATAGCGGGGCGAGGCCCTCTCTCGGCGCAAAAATTCGACGGCTCGCCCTCCGGTCGGCATAAGCAGAAGGTCCAAAAACACCTCCACATCGTTTTCCATATCGATTTCTGCCGCTGCAGCCGCTATCCCCTCGTCTGACGCCGCGCCCATCGTGGCCATGACCGCAGGGCCCGCACCGGCGACCGCAGCGACATGGGAAAGAAAATCCCTGCGACTGATTCCGGTTGACCGCATTTCCTGGCGCTCTCCGGCGACTTCCGGCATCGACCAGGATTCCCCGAGCCCCGTCTCCGGCTCGCCGAATGCGGCGTTCACGGCGGCCTCGTAATCGATGCCGGGGCCTTGCGCCGGCAAAAGATGACCGTCGGAATTGATGTCCTGCACCACAGCGTTGAATTCGCCGGCCGGCGTTTCCTCGTAATTCCCAAAGGTGAATCCAAAATCCGCAAAGACGCCGTCCCGGTATCGCGCTCGGACGTCCTCGTCCGCTTGTTCCATAAATGCCGCTGTGGTCTCTGAAGGGATGGGCTCGGCGCCGATCCCTCGCCCCTTGCCGTTGGAAGGAATGATTCCGATACTTTTTGCCTCAGTCACCTCCCCGTCAACCCTGACAAGTTCGACGACCGCGTACCCGTCCGCGACCGGAATCAAAACGTAACGGTCCTGCCCGAAGGGCCGGACGCCCGCTTCGATCGCCGCGACAAGCCTCGCATCCGGCCGCTTGGCTTCCTCCTCGGTAAAAATCAAACTGGGTAGTTGGAGCGCAAGCTGCGTGATATTCATATCGGATAAACGGGCCGCGGCCGACGCCTGCGCTTCGACCCCGTGGCTGTCCCGCGTGAGCGTCAGAACGTACAACTGCCCGGTCAGGGCATCCAAATGAATCAGCTGGCGGCGGTCACCTAAAGGCTGGGCGAGCGTGCTAACAAACTTCCGGGGAACCTTTGCGCGCAAGCCGCGCTCATACCGTGCCGCAGGTTCGGCCAGTAAGACATTCCA
>Ga0172379_10003760_pt1 | contig 23585 bp, 18 predicted proteins | sample GrowelOW334metaG_FD_119756 | JGI IMG/M metagenome (GOLD analysis project Ga0172379, IMG submission 119756) | Groundwater microbial communities from an aquifer near a municipal landfill in Southern Ontario, Canada - Groundwater well OW334 metaG | ecosystem: Environmental > Aquatic > Deep...
CGTCGCCGGGGGCTGCTTCACCGGCGGCTTCATAAAAAACATCTGGTAGATGAGAATGACCGCCACTGATAGAACAATGGCAAGGATGGTCCGCTTATCCATTCATAACCTCCCGTATTTCAATTATCTTACAGGGTCGTAACCACCGGGGTTTAGGGGGTGACAGCGACCGAGACGCTTCAGACCGGCTAAAGAGCCCTTCCAGGGTCCATGACGCCGAATAGACAGAATGGCGTACTCAGAGCAGGTCGGGTAAAAACGACAGGATGGGGGCAGGATCGGGGAGACAAACAACTGATATAGACGTATAAGCAAAACAAGTATGTTTGCCGGGACATGTGAAAATATATTATTATTCATCCCTGGTTCTGATTAAAAGCCTTTCCAGCTCCCTCCGTACCTCGTGATGTGTCGGCAACGCCGTACGAACCTTCACCATGATCACGATATCAAGAGAAGCCGGTAACCTCGGCTTATGCAAACGATAAAATTCCCGAATGAGACGTTTGATCCTGTTCCTCGCGACAGCGTTTCCCACCTTTTTTATAACGGTGATCCCCAGCCGTCTGACGCCTGCCGGGTTCGGGCATACGATACAGGTGAAATGCTCAGAATGTGTGCGAACCCCCTGTTGATAGACCGTCAAATAATCTCGTCTTTTGTGTACCCTTTCCAGTTTGCCAAAGGTCGAATTTTCCATGTGATATGCAGATACAAGCGCGCCGGGGCGCACGGACCTGTCTTTTGGCAAGGCTAAACAGCCAGTCTTTTTCTTCCTTTTGCCCGCCGACGGTTAAGGACGAGCCTGCCGTTTTTCGTAGCCATGCGGACGAGGAAGCCATGGGTTCTTTTCCTGCTTGTATTACTTATGGTCCTTAGTGTCTTTTTCATCTTTTCAAGCCTCAGTGAAGTAAATTACCATGCGAAGGCGCGACATTAATCATATCCGGTTGTAATTGTCAAGACAAAACGTCCCACCTGTATCACCTCGGCAGTGCCCATGTTCCGGGAGCGTCCCCCGTGGTTTTAGTCCCCTTTCCAGGGCTCCCATCTCCGGAGGCGCTGCCTGACCGGTATAATGAACTGGAATGCTACCAGAAATAATGAATATCAAGGTCCGATTATTAACGCTTTCGTAATAATAATCATACCATAGCGATGTTGTAACAGGACAACAATTGCAATTTAACACCCCTTTCTCGACGTTCCTTCATCTTTACATTATTATTTTGTTGACAAGTAGAGTGATTTACATTACGAGTCCAAGCACTTATATATCATCTGAATGGGGCGGCTGTTTATGGACGAACGGTTTCAGAATTTTCTTGCTCACTTAAAGTCATTTAAACGACTGCCGACCCTGCCTCATATCTTGATCCGCCTTGTTGATATCTGCGGTGATGATAACATCAGCTTTCAGGAGCTGTCCCGTATTCTGGCAACAGACGCCGGCTTGACGAGCAGGGTGTTGCATCTTGCCAATTCATCTTATTACCGAAATCAGGAAAAGATATCCCATATCGATCAGGCCCTGCTCCGGATGGGGCGGAACACCTTCAAAAATCTTGTCTTCAGCGCCGCCGTTCATCAGGTATTCAGCGGCAACCACGGCCACAACGCCTTCCACCTGAAGAGATTCTGGCGCCATTCCCTGCTCACCGCCATCCTGGCCCGGATGATTGCCGCAAAGACAGGATACCGGGAAACGGAACAGGCCTTTTTCGCCGGTATGATCCACGACATAGGCAGGCTGGTCCTTAGCGCCAATTTCCCCGAATTGTATGCCAAGGTTCTCGATAACGCTTCCGCAGCTCATGAATCAAAGCATCTTCTGGATGAGGAAAGGAAAATCGGGGCGCCTCATCCAGAAGTGGGCGCCTGGCTATTGAGTCAATGGAATCTCGATTCCTTAACCGTAGACGCCGTTCTTTATCACCATGAACCTGCAGGGCGAATTGCCACCGCATTCCCCCTGGTCAAGATCGTCTATGCCGCCAATATCCTGGCGGCAATGACCGAATCCCGCAGTGTTCGGTGTGAAGACGTCATGGGTTTCTTTTCCTTCAGTCTCGATGAAACGTCGGAGCTGATCGTCCAGGCAGAGGGAGAGATGGAGACCATGGCCCAATCCCTGGGTATCGACATCGGAACAAAAGACCATCTGCCACCCAGCGAAGACGACGATGGCGTGAAAAGTCGCGAGCTGATGAGCGATGTCGAAGACATGGCCATGCTTTTCGGCCCCCTGAAGAGCCTGACGGAGGCGGCTGATGAAGAGGGCATGCTTCACGCCATCCATGAAGGTCTCCGGGTCCTCTTCGACGCTCCGGAGGTCCTGCTGTTTCTTTATGACAGCGACCGCCAAGTCCTTGTCAACTACGGTGACCCCTGTTCAGACAACCTTACCCTGTCCATGGAACAGAAAGCGGGGATTTCCGTAAGATGTCTCTTGGAGGGGTTGATCCTCTCTTCTCTCGATCAGGATAACGGCGTCAGGACAATTATAGATGAGCAGCTTGCCCGGCGCCTGGGCAAGAAAGGGCTGATCTGCGCCCCTTTGATCACCCGCTTGGAGAAGGTGGGCATTGTGGCCGTCGGTCTCGATGAAGAAGAAGCGGTTTGTCTGAAAAAGAGACTCCCCCTCTTGAAATTGTTCACGAATGTTGTCGCGGCAGCCTTGCATGCCGATCACCTGAAGCGGGATCATGCTCGGAAGGTGCAATCGGAAAGAATGGCGGCGGTGGTGGCACTGACCCGCCGGGTAGCTCATGAAATCAACAACCCTCTTGGCATTATTAAAAACTTTCTCCAGATTATTGCTTCAAAGCTTGGCGAAAACAACGACGTTCAAAAAGAGATCCAGATCATCCGCGAGGAGATCGATCGCATTACCCGCATTCTCCCGGAGCTTTCCGACACGGAAAAATCAAAAGTCCGGGTAAAGACACCCGTCGATCTCAACACACTCATTTCCAACATAACCAAGATGATCGGCAGTGCATCAGCAACGCAGTGGGGGATCAATTTTCATCTCCAACTGGAACCCGACCTGCCGAAAGCAACGATAGACAAAGACGGCATGAAACAGATTCTGATCAATCTTCTCAAGAACGCCGTCGAAGCGATGGACCAGGGAGGTAATATTTTTATAGAGACGGCAAGCATACCGATGATAGGAGCGGGCAACGTCGCCATGAAACAGGCAAGTGACAAGCGGGAGATCCGGATCACGATTCGTGACGACGGTCCGGGCATCGACCCTGCCGTTCTGAAAAAGATCTTTGAACCCTGCGTGAGCACAAAAGGGGAAGGGCATTCCGGTATCGGCCTTTCCGTTGTCTATCAAATCATGAGGGACCAGGGGGGAACTGTGACCTGCGACAGCACACCGGGCAAAGGAGCAGTCTTTATCCTTACCCTGCCGGTAAAGACATAAGTGGGTAAACTTTTCTAAAGGGGGGACCTAAAGAAAAATGGATGAGCAGCGAATTCTGGTTGTGGACGATGAGATTCGCATGTGCGAAAGCCTGGATACTCTCCTGAGCAGCCGCGGTTATAAAATTCAGTGCTTCACCGACGGCCGGAAAGCCCTTTCCTATATTCAGGATCAGGGCTGTGATTTGGTCCTTCTTGATCTGATGATGCCCGACATGGATGGGTTTACCGTCCTGTCGCGTATTAAGGAGAATTTCCCCGGTGTGCAGGTCATCATCATGACCGCTCAGGGCTCCGCCGAATACGCCGTGGCCGCCCTGAAAGGGGGAGCCGATGATTACCTCTGCAAGCCCTTTGAGTTCGATGAACTAATCAAACGGATCCAAAACATCCTGAACACCCGCAGGTTGTCGAAAGAAAACGCCCTCATTGAGGGGAAGCTGGCCATGACGGAAGCACAGTTGCGACAGGCTCAGAAGATGGAGGCCATCGGCACCCTCTCCGGCGGTATTGCCCATGATTTCAACAATATCCTCATGGGCATTCAGGGTCACATATCCTTGATGCTTTTTCAGATTGATGCGAACCATCCCTTTCATCCGCGCCTCATGACTTTGGAAAAACTCGTGGAAAGTGGTTCCAGGCTAACATCTCAACTCCTGGGATACGCCCGCAAGGGGCGATATGAGGTGAAACCCATCGACCTCAATAGCATCGTCAGAGGCAACGTGGAGACCTTCAAGCGGATGAGGAAAGATGTTCTGTTCATATTCGATTTTGCCGAAAATCTTTCCCTCGTCGAAGCGGACACCGGACAGATGGAGCAGATTTTAATGAACCTCTTCGTCAATGCCGCAGACGCCATGCCCAATGGAGGCGAGATCATTGTCCGGACGGAGAATGCGACGATAGAGGCCATGCCCGTCCAGTCCTTTACGCTAAAACCGGGCCGCTATGTCCTTCTGACCATCAGCGATATGGGTACAGGCATGGATGAGGCCACGAGGGAGAGGATATTTGAGCCCTTCTTCACCACGAAGGAAATGGGCAGGGGTACCGGTCTCGGGCTCGCATCCGTCTATGGCATTGTCAAAGGCCATGATGGGTATATCGATGTCAAGTCCGAACCCGACAGGGGCACAACCTTCCGGATCTATTTCCCCGTTTCGCAGCAGCAGGCCGTGGCGGAAAGCAGGCCCTCCATTGAACATGTCTTGCGGGGGGTGGAAACGATTCTCTTTGTGGACGATGAAGACGAGATCGTGAAGGTCGGCAAGTCGCTGCTGGAGGTCATGGGATACCGTGTGATCACCGCCAGAAACGGTCATGAGGCCCTTAATATTTACCGGCAGCAAAAGGATGCCATCGACATCGTCCTCCTCGATATGGTTATGCCGGGGATGAACGGGGACCGTGTCCATGAAAAACTTAAGGAGATCAACCCCGACGTAAGGATACTCCTGCTCTCCGGTTATAGCAAGGACAGGGAGGCAACGGCTGTTCTGGCAAAACAGTGTGACGGCTTCATTCAGAAACCGTTCAAGCTTAATGATCTTTCACGCAGTATCCGCCAGGCGATGGAATTCCGGACGGTCGCACAGCAGTGATTCTAAATCCGGGCACCTTTCCGCCGCGAAGCCCTAATCGAGACAGACTTACTTATTGACATTTCATTAAAACGGGGTCAGGCTTACTAATAGACATTTAACGCCAAATGTCTATTAGTAAGCCTGACCCCGTTGGAGTATTATATGCCCCCTTTTCGTATTGTTTCTGAATATGAGCCCCAGGGCGATCAACCCCAGGCGATAGCTAGGCTGACTGCGGGGATCGAACAAGGTCTTCCCCATCATGTTCTCCTGGGGGTGACCGGCTCGGGGAAAACCTTTACTGTTGCCCAGGTTATCCAGGCCGTCCAGCGCCCCGCTCTCGTGATCGCCCACAACAAGACCCTGGCGGCCCAGTTGTACGGGGAATTCAAAAGCCTTTTCCCCGATAACGCGGTGGAGTATTTTGTCAGTTATTACGACTACTATCAGCCCGAGGCCTACCTTCCCAGCACGGATACCTACATCGAGAAGGATTCGGCAATCAACGAAGAGATCGACAAGCTGCGTCATGGGGCGACACATGCCCTTTTCGAGCGTAAGGATGTAATTATTGTGGCCAGTGTATCATGCATTTATGGTCTCGGTTCCCCCGAAGCCTACCAGGGGATGATGCTCTATATCGAAGAAGGGATGGAAATCGGCCGTGACGCCATGCTCCGGCGCCTTGTGGAAATCCAGTATGAACGAAACGATATCGATTTTCACCGGGGGACCTTCCGGGTCCGGGGTGATGTGGTGGAAATATTTCCCGCCTATGAACAGGAACGGGCGGTCCGGGTGACGTTTTTTGATGATGTCATAGAAGAGATCCTGATTGTTGATCCCCTGAGAGGAAAGAAGATCGAGAAAATTAGCAAATTAGCGATTTATCCGGGAAGCCACTACGTAACGACCAAGGATAATCTGAAAAGGGCGATGTTGGAGATCCGCACGGATCTCCGGGAAAGACTTGTCCACCTGAAAAGTCAGAACAAACTGCTGGAAGCACAACGTTTGGAACAGCGTACCATGTTTGATCTCGAGATGATGGAGGAAATGGGCTATTGTCAGGGAATCGAAAATTATTCCCGCCATCTGACCGGAAGGAACTCGGGACAACCGCCCCCCACCCTCATGGAGTATTTCCCGAAAAACGCCCTGATTATCATAGATGAGAGTCATGCGACGATTCCCCAACTCATCGGCATGTACCGGGGGGATCGTTCCCGTAAAGAAACCCTGGTGGAGTATGGTTTTCGTCTCCCCTCGGCCCTGGATAACCGGCCCCTCCGCTTCGAAGAATACGAAGCCTTTCCCCAGCAGCGCATATATATCTCGGCAACGCCGGCGTTATACGAAATAGGGAAGGCAAATGGACAGGTTGTCGAGCAGATCATCCGTCCCACCGGTCTCATGGACCCGGAGATCATCATCAAGCCGGTTAAGGATCAGGTTGACGATCTCCTCGGGGAGATTCGGAAACGGGTGGAAAAAGGGGAACGGATCCTGGTGACCACCCTGACCAAGCGCATGGCGGAAAATCTCACGACCTATTACCAGGAATTGGGGATCAAAGTCCGCTATCTCCATTCGGATATCCATACCCTGGAACGGGTGGAGATTATCAGGGATCTGCGGCTGGGGGAATTTGACGTCCTGGTTGGGGTAAACCTCCTCCGGGAGGGCCTTGACATCCCCGAGGTCTCTCTGGTGGCTATCCTTGACGCCGACAAGGAGGGTTTTCTCCGCTCGGAACGATCACTGATCCAGACCGCCGGCCGGGCGGCGCGGCATGTCTCCGGACAGGTCATCATGTTTGCCGATGTGATAACGAAATCTATTCAGGCCTGCCTCACTGAAACGAAACGCCGCCGGAAACTGCAATTCCGGCATAATAAAAAGCATGGAATTACGCCTGAGTCCATCAGGAAAACCATCTCGAATGTCCTGACCTCGGTCTACGAGGCGGACTATCTCACCGTGCCGCTGGTCCGGGAAGGGAAGGCGCCCTATGGGAAGGAAGATGAATTAGTTACCTTGATTGCACGTCTGAAGGTGGAAATGAAAAAGGCCTCGGAGGATCTGGAATTTGAAAAGGCGGCGGGACTCCGGGACGAGATCAGGGATCTTACCTCGCTTATGATTGAGCTTGGGGGTGAAATGTCATGATGGAGAACGATTACAACTTCTCAAGAACTCAGGAAATTCCCATCCCAGAAGTCCAGAAATTAATCCTCCCCCTTGACGGGGAACTACGATATTCTCTCTCCTTTGACAGGTTAGGGGTAGGGTAGGGGTGAATAGTGGTTCCCATGGATGTTGATGAACAACCGCTGGATAAGATAATTCAGACTGCCCCGCGGTCCCCCGGGGCGTATCTGATGAAGGATATCGCCGGGAAGGTCATCTACGTAGGCAAGGCCAGGGACCTCCGGTCCCGCTTGCGGAACTATTTGGGAGGGGGAGATACACGCCCGATGATCCCCTTTCTCGTATCCCGCATCCGGGACATCGAATGGATACTGACGGACACGGAAAAAGAGGCCCTCATCCTTGAGAATACCCTTATCAAGGAACACCGGCCCCGCTATAATGTCGATTTCCGCGACGATAAGTCCTACTTTCACATTCGTGTGCAGGCAACGGAGAAATTCCCCCGGTTTCAGCTCGTCCGGCGACCAAAGAAGGATGAAGCGAGATACTTCGGTCCTTATCCATCCAGCGCCTCGGCCAAGGAGACACTGCGGTTCCTCCAGACGGTTTTCCCCCTCCGCACCTGCCGGGATGTGGAACTCCGCAGTCGCCGCCGGCCCTGTCTGGAGTATCAGATTGGCCGTTGCCTGGGGCCCTGCGTCCAGCTTGTCAGTGAAGAAGCCTATCAACATGCCGTTCGGGATGCCCTGACATTTCTGGAAGGCAGGGAAACGGATCTGTTGCAGAACCTGGAGGCCCGCATGAAAAGCGCAGCGAAGGCACTGCAATTCGAGGAAGCCGCCGCCTTGCGGGACAAAATTGCGTCGATCAGGACAACTCTGGAAATACAACGGACCGCTTCCCTGGCGGCAAGGGATCAGGATGTGTTCGGCCTCTATCGAGAAGGCGCCTTGACCCAGGTCTGCCTGCTGAAGGTAAGAGCGGGTAAAATGGTGGGAAAACAGACCTTCCCCCTGATCCGGGTTGGCCTGCCGACGGGGGAAATCCTTGCGGCGGTGCTTACGCAGTATTATGACGCCGGCCATGAAATCCCGGGGGAAATTATGCTTCCCGAGGCAGGCGAGGAACGGCCCGTCCTTGAAGAATGGCTCGGGGATAAGCGAGGACGATCCGTCAAGATCATGATTCCGAAAAGAGGGCAGGGGAGAGCCCTCATCCGGATGGCCAATCGTAACAGCGAAAGCACCCTGAAAATAATGCAACAGACCGCCAGCCCCGATGAGGCCATGAAGCGTCTGGTGACGGCTTTGGGGCTCCGGAAGACGCCGGAACGGATGGAATGTTTTGATATCTCGAATATCGGCGGCAAGTATGCCGTTGGTTCCATGGTTGTCTTCTTTCATGGCGCCCCACAAAAGGCTCAATATCGCCGCTTCCGGATCCGGACAGTTGTCGGTGCCGATGACTATGCCATGATGTATGAAGTTCTCAAACGTCGTTATACCCGGAGGGGAGACCTGCCGGACCTGTTGATGGTGGACGGCGGGAAAGGACAGCTCTCCGTGGCCCTGTCGGTTTTGAAGGATCTGGACATCGGCGGCGTTGAGGTCATTGCCCTGGCCAAAGGGGGATACTATGCCGGGGATGTGCCAAGGGGTGCCGATCAGAATTGGAGATGTCAGGTTAGAGAGGGATCAAACTACGATGATCTGGATGGGGAGAACATTACCGGGGAGGAGCCACGGGAATATGATCAGCGTGACAGGAAAAGCGGTGACCGGGTCTTCCTACCGGCACGAAAGGACGCCATAGATATCTCTCGCTGGCCGGCGGCCTTATTCCTTCTCCAGCGTTTGCGCGATGAGGCCCACCGTTTTGCCGTAAGTTATCATCGGAAAGTCAAAGAAAAAGAGGATTTCAACTCCCTGCTGGATCAGGTGCCAGGCGTCGGTCCGGAGAAAAGGAAGGCCCTCCTCAAGGGATTGGGAGACCTGGGAAAGATCAGGGAGGCGACCGTTCTTGACTTGCAGAAGATCAAGGGAATTGGTAAGGAGCTGGCCACCGCGATTGTTGCCTTTTTCAGAAAGGAAAACAGTCTTTCGTCGTGAGCCGGTAACGGTTATGGGAGTTAGCCTGTGAGTCTTATTTCGATTCTGGTTATTGCCATCGGGTTGGGCATGGATGCCTTTTCCGTGGCCATCAGCATTGGGGCTGTGAGCCGCAAGGTTTCATTGGCCCCGGTCTTGCGCCTATCTGCAAGTTTCGGCCTTTTTCAGTTTTTTATGCCCCTTGCCGGCTGGCTGGGTGGAATGACGATTGCCGATCATATTGCCGGGTTTGACCACTGGATCGCCTTTGTGCTCCTCACCTATGTCGGCGGAAAGATGATCCACGAATCTTTCCAGGGTGAAGAGAAAGTCCATCCCAACGACCCTACGAAGGGCCTCACTCTCCTCATGCTTTCCGTGGCCACGAGCATCGACGCCCTCGCTGTTGGCCTGAGCCTGGCGTTTCTGAAGATGCCGATTCTTTATCCAAGCATCATCATTGGGGTAGTCGCGTTTATCATGACGGCGTTGGGGATGCTCTTCGGGGAGAAATTGGGAAAGATCTGCGGGAAGCGGGTCGAGGTAATCGGGGGGATCATTTTGATCGGCATCGGGGTCAAGATCCTCTTTGACCACATTGCCTGATAATGACCATAAGCCGTGTGCTGTGGGTACGCAAGCGCTAAATCTCGAACGCCCCTTCTTGCTGTAAATCACCACGGACTGGTGAAAATCGCCACTATGATTTTCTCGGTCCAAGGAATGGAAAAAAACAGTGGGTGCCGTGTTTTCGAAAAGGTTATTATGTACGGTGGCTTTCAATCTTCGATTTATCAGGTTTACGAGAGATGTCTCATGGCATGTCAATTGCTTGGCATGAAGGGCAACGTGGAAGTTTGAGGACTGTTTCAAGAAATGGAGGGGGTGATAAAGGGAAGGGTAAGTCGGTCATAATGAAGCTTCAGTTTAACTATCAATAAATACATTTTAGGAGGAGAAAGGAAATCATGAAGGTATTTCGTAAGAGAAAAGGACAGAAGGGTTTCACCCTGATCGAGCTCATGATCGTTATTGCGATCATCGGTATCCTGGCCGCCATCGCCATCCCGCAGTTCACGGCGTACCGGGTAAGGGGCTACAACACAGCGGCAAAGTCGGATGCAAAGAACGCCTACACAGCGGCGCAAGCATTTTTTGCTGAATCACCGTCAGGCGTCGTTACGTTGGCTATCCTGACCGGTAATGGTTATAGGCAGGGAGCAAATATTACGTTAGCTGTTGGTGCGGCATCTAATACGGTGGGATCTTTAGGTCTGAACTCTGTTCATGCGCAAGGCAACACAACGTACGCTGTGACAGCGGACGGACAGATTACACCATAGCGATTAATTGTTGAAGACAAACCTGAAAAGGGGTAAAGTTGACGCTTTACCCCTTTTCCTTATTGGGTAGCGAGAGCAGCATCATGAACAAATATGATGACTTTTCCATCAACATAAATAGGGATTCTCAAAACAAAAGGAGATATACAGCTGCCTTTATTTTATTAGTTGTTTTTCTGGTTTTGGTTTATTCGAACAGTTTTGACTGTTCGTGGCATTTCGATGATTATATAAACATTGTCGGCAACAGCGATATTCAAATTACCAATTTATCATGGCAGAATATACAAAAAGGGTTATATGGGGTTATCGGTGCTGACCGCTGGCAGCGGCCTGTTTCATATTTTAGTTTTGCCCTCAATTACTACTTCAATGGGCTCGATGTCCTTGGTTATCATGTCTTCAATTTGTCCATCCATTGTTTAACGGCGTTCTTCCTGTTTCTCTTCGTTTATCATACCCTGAAACTTCCTATTATTCGAGACAGATATGAAAAGAGTGCCTATTCCATCGCCTTATTGTCGGCCTTGCTGTGGGCGATCAACCCCGTTCAGGTACCTGCTGTTACCTATATTGTGCAGCGAATGGCAAGTATGGTCGCTTTATTCTATATCATGGCCATGTTTTTCTACCTGAAAGGAAGGACAGCTGAGATCGCGTGGAAGAGGATAATGTTTTTTGTTGTCTCCGTTTTTTTCGGCACCCTTGCCGTTGGGACGAAAGAAAATGCCGCTATGCTTCCCGTCTCGATATTTTTATATGATTTACTTCTGATCCGTGGCGTCACTAAGGAAAGCGTCAAGAGGTCATTACCATACGGGATTACAGCGGCCATAGCTGTTGTCGTGATTGGACTTTTGTATATCGGAGACTTCTCCACGATAAATTCTGATTACCAGATAAGACCCTTCACGATGTTTGAAAGAATATTGACCCAGCCGCGAGTTTTGGTTTTTTATATGTCCCTCCTTATTTACCCGCTGACTTCCAGAATGATGCTAATTCATGATATTGATGTTTCAAGGTCGCTACTTGAACCATGGACGACCATGCCCGCTATCATGACAATTATTCTCATCATTGCATCGGCGCTGTGGATTGCCAGGAAAAGGCCCCTCATTGCCTATTGCATCTTTTTTTTCTTCCTCAATCATCTGATTGAAGGATCTTTCATCGCTTTGGAGCTTGTTTACGAGCACCGGAATTATCTGCCTTCCATGCTTTTTTTCCTTCCCCTCGCTATTATGATGATCAAGGGTCTGCAATATTTTTCTCGCAAGAAATTTATTTTTCTTGTTCTGACGGTAGCCATGATATCTGTCATGATAATTCAGGGCGTGACGGTTTATATTCAAAACAACATATATAAAGATGATTTATCCCTCTGGACAGACAATATGGAAAAAACTCCGAACCTGCACCATGTACGTCAGAATCTGGCAACAACCCACTTTGTTGCGGGCCGTTTTTCTGAAGCCTTCAAGGAGGGAACCCTGGCGCTTGCGACCTATCAGGCGGCAAATCCAAGCAGAAAATCCAGAACCTATGGATTGTTGGGCGAGTATTATTTTATTAATAATGATGAAGGAAAAGCTTTAATTCATTTTGAGGAATCATTACGCTTGGATCCAACATTCCACACAAGTTATAGACGAATTGCGGAGATTATGATTCGTAAGAATCGGCTACAGGAAGCTGAACTATGGATGAGAAAGGGGCTTTCCATAAAACCCGGGTCACACATCTATCATGCCATCCTTGCCCGAATACTGCTTAAAAAGGGAGACCCGGATGCATCGATAAAGGAAGCATGCATATCGCTTACGTTGAACGGAAACCAGTCAGAACCTTATGCCGTCATGTCTGACGCATTCAGGGTGAAAAAGAATGATGCGATAGCAAATCATTTTCGGAAAGTAGCAAAAGTAATGGGTGCAAACGATAAAGATTTCCATCCCGTTCCATTATTTATGCAGGCGATGTCATGAATGTTGAAAAAGATTTCGAACTGAATCTCAAGTGGTCATTTCAAAATCTAAGGAATCATACCGTTGCCTTCGTTCTTTTGTTGGTTCTTTTGGCTCTGGTTTATTCAAACAGCTTTGATTGTTCATGGCATCTTGACGATTTTGTTAATATTAAAGATAATTCATCCATTAGGATAAAAAACTTTTCGTGGACAGAGGTCGAGAAAAGCTTCAGTTCATTATCCGGAATCGATAGAAGTCTTTATGGTATGGAAAAGTCGTGGACATTTTGGTCACGCCCATTATCTTATTTTAGCTTTGCCATTAATTACTATTTTGGAGGCACGAATGTTTTCGGCTACCATGCAGTAAATTTCGCTATCCACTATCTATCTGCGGTTTTCCTGTTTCTTTTCATCTATAGTATGCTGAGGCTTCCGTCACTTAACGAGCGATATGGAAGTTATGCCTATTCTGCGGCCCTTTTGTCTGCAGTCCTCTGGGCGATCCACCCGCTTCAGGTGACGGCAGTGACCTACATTGTACAGCGGATGGCAAGCATGGCGTCTTTATTTTATATTATCGCCATGTATTTATATCTCAAGGGCCGGACCTCACAAACATTCATCAAGGCCGTTATCTTCTATTTCCTTTGTTTCACATCTTTTATCATGGCCTTAGGCTCAAAACAAAACGCCGTTATGCTGCCCGTAGCTATCGTTCTGTTCGATCTATACTTTATTCGTGGTTTCAACAGGCGCGATATTATGCAAACGATGAAGATTCTATTATTCATGTTTGTTTGCGCCCTCATCTTTTTGTTTATATATGTAAGGCAGGATCCTTCCACCATGGACTATAGCTGCCGGACATTTGGTGCGATGGAAAGGCTTCTTACTCAGCCACGAATCTTCTTTTTCTATCTCTCCTTACTTCTTTATCCATTAAATTCTCGCTTGATGCTAAGCCATGATATCAGTATATCAACATCCCTGTTAAATCCTTGGACGACGCTTATCTCCATTATCGCTCTCTTTCTTCTTCTGGGCGCTGCGCTTTGGAAGGCGAGAAGATACCCATTAATATCCTATGGCGTCCTTTTTTTCTTCATGAATCACTTAATTGAAGGATCTTTTTTCTCTCTGGAACTCATTTACGAACACCGGAATTACCTGCCTTCCATGTTTTTCTTTCTCCCCATCGCCGTCGGTATATTAAACACCCTTGGTATTTTCGCTGAAAGAAAGTCCGTTTTCATAATTCTTTTTGTTTCCGTAACCTCAATAATGATCATCTTGGGCGTTGCGACCTTCATGTATAATGAAATCTTCAAGAATGAGTTAACGTTATGGTCCGATAATGCCCGCAAAGCCCCCGCACTGCATACTACTCATCATAATCTTGCGCTTGCTTATATAGATGCAGGATATTTGAAGGAGGGATATGATGAATGCCAACTAGCTATGCAATCAGAGCGGATGGCTAATACTTCCAATAAACCAAGAACCTATATTGTGCTGGCTAAATATTACATTGCTATTGATGATAGAGATAAAGTTTTAATATACACCAATAAAGCGCTGGGGTCTTTTCCCGTGATGGCCGGTCTTTACAATATAAAAGGACTGATCCTTATGGAAATAAAGGAATTATCGGCAGCGGAAAAAGAAATGCGAAAAGCCATATCCCTTGAGCCTGATTATGCTCTCTTTCGAGTTCATCTGGGTCTTATCTTGCTCAAACAAAATCATCCCCATAAGGCCGTGAAGGAGGCACAAAAGGCTCTACAGCTTGATCCTGATTCCTGGCAGGCATACTTACTCTTGTCAAATGTGTTCAAGGAGCGGGGAGAACCGCGGATTGCGGACCATTTTTTTCAGGTCAATCGCCGGCTACAGATTGAGAAACGGCTAACAGCGGCCAATGATGGGTAAAGCGAACTCAACATAACTGCTCTAGGCTATGCACGATTTGTTGAGCGTGTTCCAAGGAGGGCTCTTTGCACTTTGATCGTATTAGAATTATTATAACCATCCTCCTAAGTGCCGGCATTTACCTTTTCTTCGTCAGCATTTTTTCACGAAGCCTTGCCGACAATGACCTCTGGGGTTATCTTTCCTTCGGCCGTGTTTTCTGGGAAGATGGCTATTTCCCTTTTCATGACATCTTTTCTTACACACCGACAAAACCTCTCTGGGTTTATCATGAATGGCTGACAGGGCTGATTTTCTACATCATTTACAAATATTCCGGCCCCGCCGGCCTGCAGTTGCTCCGCTATGTAGTGATTCTGTTCACGATCTATCTGATTTACGTGACGGCATCGAAAAAAGGAGGGAGTCCGCTATCGGCCGCTATTGCCCTCATTCCCGCCATGCTTCTCATCTCTTTTGGCCATGTTCCTGTCAGAGCCCAGATATTCACGTATTTCTTCTTTATTATGACAGTCTTTATCCTTGAAGATGCGAAAAAAACTCAAAAGTGGTCCGTTTTATGGTGGTTGCTCCCCGTCCAGATCCTGTGGTGCAATCTTCATGGGGGATTTGTTGCCGGTCTTGGTCTGGTGGGTATTTATGCCTTGGGAGAGGGATTATCGGGGGGAAAATTTATTCCGTATATAAAGGTCGGCGCCTTCGCGACACTTGCGACATTGATAAACCCTTACGGTACCGAGTACTGGACTTATATGATCTACGCCGTGGCCATGCCGCGTCCGGAAATAGAAGAATGGATGTCCGTTGCAGACGCCATAAGAAACCATTATCAGACTTTGCCCGTTTATATATTCCTTGTTTTGGCTTTTCTCTCCTCCCTCTTTTTTGCTTTTCGTCGAAAGAGGAGCTTGACTGACTTTTTTGTCCTGGCTGTAACCATTTATTTGGGATGTATGCACGTCAGGCACAACATACTTTTTGCCCTCGTATTCGGGTCTTTTGTGCCGGTAATGCTCTGTGAATACTGGGAGATATGGAAAGCAAAGGGCCTATTCTTCACCCGCCGCTTGTGGGTTCCCAGGTCGTTGCCGGTGGTCCTTTTGTTTTCCCTCTATCTATTGAGCAGCACTTCGCTGTCTTTGAAAGCAGTTCCCAGCTTTGAGCTGTTGACACCGGCCCCTATGTTCCCGGTAAGCGCCGTCAATTGGATCAAGGCGAACGATGTCCGGGGAAACATTCTTCCCCACTTTGATTGGGGAGAATACCTCATCTGGACCTGCTATCCCGCCTGTCGTGTTGCCATGGACGGACGTTACGAGACAGTGTATAAGGATCAGGTATCGAAGGAATATTTTGATTTCCTAAAAGGCCGTGAAAAGTGGGACATCTTTCTACACAAGTATCCACACGATATGGTTCTCATCAAATCCAAATCAAGGACCCATCTGTTGATGCTTGGAGAACCTTCCTGGCGGGTGGCATATGCGGATCAGTGGTGTGTTTTATTCCTGAGAAATGATAATAAGGCGATTAAAAAAAATGATAAAGATAAATAGCGAACAGAGACAGGATTTTATGCTTTCGATTATCCTTCCGGTTTTCAATGAATCCGCAACCATCGCCGAGGCGATCGAAGCGGTTCTCGCTACTCCTTACCGGAAGGAGATAATAGTTGTTGATGATGGCTCGACGGACGGGACAAGAGATCTCCTCACCGGAATCTGCCATTCGGAATTGAACATTATATTTCATGAAAAAAATATGGGTAAGGGAGGGGCGATCAGGACAGGGTTAGCCCAAGCGACAGGAGATATCATTCTTATCCAGGACGCTGATCTGGAATACGATCCGTCGGAATACCATATCCTCCTGCAACCGATTCATGCAGGAAAGGCAGATGTGGTTTATGGCTCACGCTTTGCCGGACATGGCACGCATCGTGTTCTTTATTTCTGGCATTATGTGGGGAACCGTTTCTTGACCCTTCTGTCCAATCTTTTTACAAATCTAAACCTCACGGATATGGAATCCTGCTATAAGGTCTTTACCAAAGAGGCCTTACAGGGGGTGCAGATAAAAGAAAACCGTTTCGGATTTGAACCGGAGATTACCGCTAAAATGGCAAAAAAAGGAATTCGTATCTACGAAGTCCCGATTTCATATTATGGCCGCACTTACGAAGAGGGGAAGAAGATCGGCTGGAAAGACGGATTTTGGGCGATATGGTGTATTTTAAAATATAACTGTTATGGATAATAACGTCTCAGGTTTTCATTTTCCTTCGTTTTAAAAGGAAAATATCTATCGAGTAAAACAATGATGGCGGCGAGAGATATTTCAATGATTACGCTCATTAATCTGACCAGCAGCGCTGCCAGAATTACAATCTCTTTGGAAATAAATGTCGGGAGGATAAGAAAGATCATGCCCTCACGAACCCCGATGCCGGCGGGTGCGAAAAATGCGGCAATACTGACGACATCGGCTACGTAAAAAGCGCCTACGATGGTCAAAAAATATGTCCAACTTATTTCATGCAAAGCCTGAAAGGCGAAAAACAGGCCCAATCCGTAGGGCAGGCCGATCAGCATGTTTACACCGATCATTGACAGCATCAATTTATAGCTGGGCAGTAATTCAAGGGGTGCGCGCTTCAATTGCTTCAGTAACCAGTTGGCAGACTTTTTTAGTACCGGCGGGTAGAGGATGAGAAAGAAGAGGATAATTCCCGCGACTGCCGCATAACGGACGTATTCGGGGATCAGGGCGGGGAGAAAAGCCATGGCAATCAACACCCACAGTAATGCGGAAGATAATGCCGCGATAGTTTCAACGCCCGTCGCCATCAGGACGCTTTTTTTGGTATCCGGAGGATATGCATCGAGACGAATCAGGATTAAGCCGGCTTTACCAGGTAGATACTTTCCCAGTTGTGATAGGCTCCATATGCGGGCAGCGGAAAAGAAGGAGCTCTTCAAGCCGAATCCCTTGGCGATAAGCATCCAGATCAGGATACTCATCGGGTAGGTAAGGGCCAGGAAAAAAAAGCTGAGGAGCAGCGAGGATATCTTTAATTGGTAATGAAAGGTGCTCATCTCATTGAACGTGTGAAGAACATAGGCTGTCACACCGGTCAAAACGGCGAGCAATAAAAGGTTGCTATAAAGCCTCCTCCAGGCAAAGGCGTTTTTTGATTTGAAAATCTTCACGATAAGGTTTTGGACCGATCATTCATAAAGCTTGTGGTGGAAGGCGATCTTGTCATGATATTTTTTTACGAAATTCTTCTGTAGCTGATGCAGCTCTTGATTGGTCAGGGTCTTGGTTCTTGTAAATTTATTATGGTATTCGTCAACCTCGGACCAGTCTATGTCGTGGTGGACCTGTGAGTCATAGGCCACCGTACCGGGAAATGGAGCGAGGATGGTAAAGCCCACAACATCAGGCTCGATTTCTTCGATGAGCCGGTCAGTCATTTCGATGTCTTCCAAGGTCTCATTAGGCATTCCCAATAGGATATAGGCACGCCTGATAAACCCAAGCCCTTTCGTAATTTTAAAGGCCTTGCGAATATCTTTCAGATTAAACGGTTTACGCATATCCTGCAAAATGCGCGGGGAGCCGCTTTCAACCCCTAGCCACAATTCCCTGCAACCGGCTGCCCACATCGATTTTAATAGTTCCGTATCCATGACGCTTACCACCATATTGCATCCCCAACTGATGTGTGAGTCATTTTGTATCAGCAAATCGCAGAGTTGGGAGAAATGTTTTTTGTCAAGGCCAACTTCATCGTCGGCAAAACTGATATGATCGACTTGCCAGTCCCGGGAGAGGATGGCAAACTCCTCGGCAATATTTTCGGGGCTCCGGGTGCGTTGTTTTCTCTTCCAGACCGCATGGGAGGCGCAAAAAAAGCACTTGAAAGGGCATCCTCGCGTCGTGAAGATACTGGTGACCCGGCGACCTTCAAGATTTTCCGTCTTTTTCAGATGCCTTTCCAATTTGATAAGGTGGCGGTCAGGATGGGGTATCGTATCCAGGTCTTCAATATACGCACTTTGAATGACCGGTTTCCGCAGACCGTGAATGATTTTCAGCATGGATTTCTCACCCTCACCGACTACGACAATATCCACTTCGGGGTATGCCGAGGTTGCGTCCGGCAGCGCCGAGGGATGGACGCCGCCGAATACATTAATCACCCGAGGGTTAATCGCTTTGATCTTTTGGGCCAGATATAGGGCATGCTTCATTTGCGGGGAGGTACATGAATAGCCCACGATGTCGGCGTCCCGACAATCGGCAAGGATGTCTTCCTCGCCGTCGAATGAGGCAGAGTAAAACTTAATCTCCAGGGCTTCTTTTGAGTGTTCTTTACAATACGCGCCAAGATAACCGATATTGAGGGCCTCCCAAGAGAAAAAGGCGGCTGGCTGGACAAAGACGATTTTCATGATATCGGACCTTTCGTTTGTGACAATTCATGCAAAACGGCCGCAATATAATCAACGTCCTGGGGGCTTAAGCTTGCATAAATGGGCAGTGATAGAATTGATCGGGACACTTTTTCACATACCGGTAAAGACAGGTGCGGATAAAGTTCTCGGAAAAAGGGTTGCAGATGGGCAGGGGGGAAATAGATCTTGCTGTCGATCCCTTTACGACACAATGCCTGCATCACCTCATCGCGGCTCCGGGGGTACTCCCCGGCAATTTTGATTGTGAAGATCATGTATGAATGTACAGAATAGTCGGGTACATAAGGGGGAACAATTCCGGGAACAGCGCCGAGTTTATTTTGGTAATAATCTGCAATCGTTCTTTTTTGCCTGAGGATTGCCGGCAATTTCTTCAGTTGTTCAACTCCCATGGCCCCCTGCATTTCCGTCATGCGATAGTTGTACCCAAGAATCGTATGGTGATAGGGTTCGGGAGAACCGTGATTTTTTATTAACCGGAGGTTATTTGCCAAGTGCGCGTCATCTGTGGTCACCATACCGCCCTCACCGGTTGTGATATTCTTGGTCGGGGTAAAGCTGAACATCGCTGCCACGCCCCCGCCGGAACCGACCTTACGTCCCTTGTATTCGGCGCCGATGGCCTCGGCAGCGTCCTCGATCAAAAGCAGGCAGTGCTTGTTGCAGATCTTCAAGAGCGCATCTATGTCCGCAGCCTGCCCCCCGTAATGGACGACAATAACGGCTTTCGTCCTGTCCGTGATTCGCTTTTCTATGTCCAGGGGGTCCAGGTTGAACGTTTTTTCGTCAACATCGGCAAATACCGCCGTGGCGCCGGCATGGAGAACCGCTGTGGCTGTGGATACAAAGGTCAGGGAAGGGACGATTACCTCATCGCCGCTGCCGATTCCAAGGGCAACCAACAAGGCATGGAGGGCGACGGTGCCGTTGAAGAAAGCCACGGCATGATCGCAGGAAAGGTAATGACAGATGCCGTCTTCAAATTCCTTTACCTTCCGGCCTTCGTTAACCCAGGTGGACAAAACAACATCGAAGCATGCCCGGGCCTCTTCGTATGATAATGAAGGCATGGCCATGGGGATACTTATATTTCCCATATCATTGGGCGACTCCGTTGTCATGTCGCCGGCAGGCAAACAGCACAATCGTTTCAGAAGCCCCATATCGCTATTGACTTCTTCATAATCCTGGGGACGGCCGATATCCTTCCAGAACCCGTTTATCTCAAAACAATTGATTCTGTCGTGTTCTTCAATTTTATTTATCAGGTCGGGAAAATCAAAGAAGCAATCCTTGGGAATTATCTTGATAACCTCGGGCGCCATGACATAGATACCGGCGCCGATTTCATAATATACGAGCGGTTTTTCTTCTATTTCATTTAATATTTCACCATCTCTTTGAATGTGTCCGAATCTTGAGTGCTCGCCGTATCGGGTTATTGCCACGGTGACCAGGGCCTGCGTCCGGCCATGATGATTAAGTATCTCTCTTAGATTCTGGTCGGTCAGGACGTCCCCATTTATAACCAGAAAGGGGTCTTGAGGTATTTCTTCGATCAGCGTTAAGGACCCGATTGTCCCGAGGGGCTTATCTTCAGTGGTATATGATATGCTGATGCCGCGATCCCTGCCGTCTCCCAAGATAGCCTTGATCATGTCCCCTTTGTATCCCAGGGTGATTATAAAGTGTTTAAATCCCTCATTGATTAATTTGTCGATCACGACTTCGATAATAGGCTTATTTCCCACCGGCAAAAGGGGCTTGGGGACGTGCTCCGTGAAGGGTAGCATCCGAATACCCTTGCCGCCGGCCATGATGACGACTGTTGGTTCCCCATTACTCATGGTGAGTCTTTCCGCCTTTTAAGTTATGGTCTGTCAAAGCCCCTTGGTTTTCTGCAGGTAGTATCTGCATTTTTCGATAATTGTCACGGCGGCACTTTCCGTGCTTAGCAAAGAGAGGAGCATATCGCTGTTTTTAGTAAATTGGTCCGGCGTTTGACAGGTAATGATATTTTCAATCGCTACGGCCATCGCTACATGATCCTCGTTTGGAACACTCAAGCCTAAGTTGTATTTATTGACCAGATAGCTCGTATCCCCGGCGTCTGTCACGACAACAGGTATTTTTTCGGCTGCCGCCTCCCCAAGAATGAGGGAGATGCTTTCGCTCCTTGAAGGTATGACGATGCAATCTGCATATTTGAATAACGCCTTAATATCGCCGTCTTCCAGCTTTCCGGTCAGGGAAACATTATTTTCCAATTTCAGGTCTTTGATCATTTTTACGAAATGGTCATATTCTTCCCCATAGCCGACTATATAAGAGCGGATCGCTATACCTTTGTCCACTAATATTTTTATCGCCTTAATCAGTACGTCCTGTCCTTTGGAAAAGTGGAGACGTCCCACGGTGACGGTCCTGAAAAAGCCGCCATCCTCAGGGACGGCAAAGGTGGAGCGTGTATCCGTGAGCTGCCTGTTTGTCGGTGCAAAGTGGCATGCTTTCGAACCGGCCAGGGCGGAGGTTTTTTTACAAAGATCAAATCCGTCGGCGAATAATATGGCGGCGCGGATTGCCACCAACCGGATGAAGGGTCTCAGAGTTTTTTTATTGGTTGCCACCAGTACATCCGATCCCAATGCCCTGACAGCATAGGGAATTCCCGTCAGCACGGAGATCGTTAAGGCAATAAGACCTCCGGGAATAATCCACTCGGCAAGGATGAAATCAGGTTTCCATCGTCGGCATATCTTTCTTCCCGTGATTATGCTGCTTAAAAAAAAGTGACCGACCTTCAAAAAGTTAAAAAAGGTGAGCTTCGAAAAAATATCAATTAGAGGTTGGCTTCCCCCATGCCAACTGAAATAGGTGATATCGCATCCATTCCACAATAACTTGGCTTCTGTGCGTGGGTGGTCACAGTTTTGTGTGAGGACATGAACTTGACAACCAAAACGATTAAGCTCATGTACAAGATCAGGGATCCAGATGCCGCCGATACGTTGATCTGCCGGAAAGCTACTGGTAATAAGTAATAATTTCACTTATAAAGCCTTTCATTATCCTGAATGTCCATCCACATGGCAAACAATAGGGATTGAAAGGCACTGGTAAAGAGGAATATAAAGGCCAACATGGTCAGGGCCGGCACATTTTCCTTTGTAAAAACGATGATACCTAGTATTTTTGACATGTAGGGCAGGGAGATGATGCCGAGAACGAAAGACAAATTGTACAACAAAAAAAGCGGATGAAAATCCCTGATAAGATATTTTATCCATAACCTTTTGAAAAATGATTTCAAAAGCAACCAGGAAATACGGGGAATAACTTTATATAATTTCATTTTGGATTTTTCACCGATATCATAGATAGGTTTTATCCCGACTTCCTTGATTGTGCAGAACCCGATATTTAACTTAACAAGCAAATCGTTGGGCATTCCGTAGCTTTTATAAATTTCGAAAATCTTGATGGATTGCAGGGCGCGCAGGGAAATTGCCGTATATCCTGATTGGGTATCGGAGATGTGCCAGTAACCGGAGGCTATTTTGGTCAGGATGGATAAAATGGAGTTACCCAGATATCTTGTTTTGGGAATCACCAGCCAGGCGCTGCGATGAATCAAGCGATTGCCTTTAGCGTAATCAACATCTTCGTCAATTACGGGCGCACAAATGGATTCTAATTCCTCAGGATCCATCTGGCCGTCGCCCGCCATGACGGCGGTACAGTCAATCCGATGATCAAGGCACCATTTATAGCCACTGGCAATTGCCGCTCCGACGCCGCCGTTTATTGCATGTTTGATAAAAATGATCCGGTCGTCATCAGGTTGCTTATTCGTAATAATGGCGGGCGTGTAATACTCTGCTTCTCTGAGGGCCATGTCATTAAGAACCATTTCGGCCCGGTTGTATCTCGTCCGGGCGATTTCTTGCCGGGTGATTTTTAGCCCGGATTTATTATGATCAGCCCTGGAAATAAAATTCAAGACCACAGATGCCGTTCCATCCGTGGAGCAGTCATCGACAACAACGATGCGGTCCACGAAGGGAGGCATACTCTCAAGAACTTGAAGGATTTGACTTTCTTCATTGTAAGCGGGGATGACTACGGCGACGGTTTTGTTGTTAAGCATATAATTATTATCAGTTTAATATTAATATAAATTTCTAATCATTATTCCACTATCGACGTGAACTCGCGGCATTGATTAACTTGTTTACCAATAATAATCAAGACCTATTTAATTTCTCCGGGTGATATTCCCATAATGTTTCATCGTCAGGAGAAATTGTAATCCAGAGATATCCCGCCCCCTGATGCAGGCAGGTTCACTTTGAGGCAATTCGCCGTTCATCTTAATCATTGACTTTTGAAGGTCCATCATTATATTAGCGCCAACTTGCAGGCCGGGCCCTAAAAGCCCGGCTTTTTGTATAAAAATAGCTCTTGAGGTTATAAAATTGGATAAGCACCATCGCAGAGAAGTGGACCGCCGGCGCAATTTCGGGATCATCAGTCATCCCGACGCCGGGAAAACCACCCTGACGGAAAAATTGCTGCTTTTTGGCGGGGCCATTCAG
>Ga0172379_10003761_pt1 | contig 23577 bp, 10 predicted proteins | sample GrowelOW334metaG_FD_119756 | JGI IMG/M metagenome (GOLD analysis project Ga0172379, IMG submission 119756) | Groundwater microbial communities from an aquifer near a municipal landfill in Southern Ontario, Canada - Groundwater well OW334 metaG | ecosystem: Environmental > Aquatic > Deep...
CGATTGTTGGTTATACGACCTTCCAAGGAATATTGCCAGCGATATGGTGAGAATATATATAATGAGCGTCCCCATTATGGTCAGCTCCCGAGTCTTTTCTTTAAGCGCTTTTCTTATCTGTATCTCGGGAAGTATGAATGTTAATCCCTTTTGGGATTCTTCTACCGCGATCTCGGTCACAGCAGAAAGAGACAGGTTGCGCGGAATGGTACGCCCCTTTGCCTTGACCATATCTTCGGAATACGGCAGCGTCACGCTCTTTACGGGTATACTCAGTTCTGTTTCGATCGATCCATACATCTCGTTAAGGACATCGGCCCCGGATATAAATATCTTTACCGGTTTCCTGTTCAGTTCTTCGCTGTAAAAGATGATCAGCGACTGCCTGGCGTCACTTAAGAGTTTTTTAAGCGAAGCTTGCATATTCTCCATCATCTCATTCGCCCCTACAGCTATGCTCCTGGTAAAGAGCAGGTTCTCATGGGAAAATATTATGAAATCGGTGAACGTGGAGTCCACATCGAGCAGAAGATATATATCGTTAGGATTTATGTCGGCTTTGCAATCGTTCAATATCCGCTGCCACGCTCCGTAAGAGCCGAGCGTAAACCTGTCGATACTCATGCCGGCGTCTTCCAGTATCTTAGCCTGCCTTCTTATGGCTCCGCCATGGACTATACCGAGAAGCTCCTTGGCGTACCCCATCTCGTCGGTCCCCAGGAACTTATGGTCGAAGACGACCTCTTCTTTCCTGTAAGGGACGATCCTCGGGATATGCAGGTCTATCATCTGGGTGATCTCTTTTTTATCTTTCGACGGCAGGTGAAGGTTTCGCACGGTGACAAAGTTACGCGGGATCGATACGGTAAGCGGCTGAGGCTTCATCTTCAATTTCTTGAAAAGTTCGGAGACGGCCTTCGTTATCTGGTCATCCGTAAAAGACGTGATAGGCTCCGTTATACAGTCGAAGAGCTTCGACTGCCTGGGCCCCAGAGGCCTGGACAAAGCCATTTTAAGGTGTTGCTCTCCGATCTCCAATACGACATTAGTTTTCATATTAATGCACTATCTGTGTCACTTGGAACGTAGGTAAAAGTATGGCCAGAACGATCGTCCCCAGCACCAGCCCCAGACTGAGGATCAGAATAGGTTCTATGAGCGAACTGATGAGAGCGATATCGCCCTCAAGCTGCTGGGTATAAGAGCGCGCTATCTCCTCGAGGACCTCTCCCAGCCTGCCCGACTCTTCTCCGACCGCGACCATCTTAACAAAGAAACTCGGCAAATGAGTATGATCTTCCATGCTCTTCGAAAGCCGCTGCCCCTGCGCCACTTCCTGATACACTTTTTTCAATTCTTCTTTGGATCTGGGGTTCTCGACGGTAAGAGTCGCGATCTCGATCGCTTTCAAAGCCGCTACGCCGCTATTGAGGAGCAGGCCCAGCGACCTGGCAAAATGGGTCATCTCCTGATTCCTGCTCAAGCGGCTCACCACAGGCAGATGCATCTTTACGTTCCTAATTATCCCGCCAAAAAATTTGCTGCCTTTCTGGAAATACAGAAATGCAACGGCGGCCGCGAGCGCGCCGAATATATATACCCAGCTTTTGTTGGAAAGAGCGCTTAAATTCAAAATGATCTTTGTGATGAGCGGAAGTTTTCCGCCCAGCCCGTCGAACATGGGCTTGAGTTTTGGTATGACAAAATTTATGAGGACGAATATGCTCACCAGACCTACGGATAAAAGCAGCGCCGGATAAGCCATAGCGACCAGTATCTTGGACTTCAGGCTCTCTTCCCTGTAAAGAAATTCGCTCACCTGCTCAAGCGCGACATCGAGATGGCCGCTTGCCTCGCCGGAACGTACAAGGTTCACATACAATGGAGAGAATACCCCGGGAAAATGGCTTAAGGACTCGGAGAAGGGCTTGCCCTCCTTCGTACCGTTATAGACCTCAAGTATGACCTCTTTGAAACGCGGCGACTCTGTCTGCTCATATAGGATCTTTATGCTCGAAAGGAGCTCTACCTTGGCGCGCGATAACGTTGTCAATTTCTGCGTAAAGACAAGGACTTCTTTAACGGTAACCTTTTTTTTACCCAGTAAATTGATATGCAGCCTGGACCCCTTGCGGGCTTTGGCGGCTTTTGCCCCGGCGGCTGTTTCGATCAATTGAACGGATATGGGAAAAAGCCCTTGGCGCACCAATCTTGCAAGCGCGTCTTCCTGGCTGTCCGCCTCGATGACGCCGTCCACGGTGTCGGTGAGTCCTTTTTTTGCTTTATAAGAAAAATTCGCCATATTACTCCACGAGCTCCGTCACCCTCAATATCTCTTCGGGCGTAGTTATCCCGGCCTTTACTTTTTCGATACCGGCGTCGAGCAGCGTCTTGAACCCGCCCTCTTTGGCCTTCTTCTCTATCTGGGAAGCCGACGCTTTATCCAGGATAAGCTCCTGAATATTATCGTCCACAAGCAGCATCTCATAAATGGCGACCCTGCCCTTATACCCTATGCCCTTACAGCTCTCGCAGCCTTTGCCATGGTATACCTTCATGTCCCTGAACGCCGCCGGCAGTTTGCTCTTATCCTGCAGTTCTTCTTTGCAGTTCGGGCAGATCACCCTTACGAGCCTCTGTGAAATGAACGCGTTCACGGATGAAGCCACGAGATACGGCTCGATGCCTATATCCATAAGACGTGTGGCTCCGCTGCATGAATCGTTGGTATGGAGCGATGAGAATATAAGGTGGCCGGTGAGCGCCGTGCGTATAGCAAGCTCTGCCGTCTCCAGATCGCGCACCTCTCCCACCATCATTATATCCGGGTCGTGTCGGAGTATGCTCCTGAGACAATTCGCGAAAGTGAGCCCTATATCCGGTTTCACCTGGATCTGCATGATGCCCTTAAGTTCATATTCTATAGGATCCTCGATAGTTATTATCTTCACGCCTTCTTTATTCAGCCTGCTCAAGGATGCATACAGCGTCGTCGTCTTACCGCTTCCCGTCGGTCCGGTAAGGAAGATGATCCCGTGCGGCTTATCCATCAGCATCTCCATGGTATCAAGTTCTACCCGGCTGAGGCCTAAGTCTTCCAGACTGAAGAGAAGATGGACAGGCAGGATCCTTATAACGACATTCTCGCCGTAAAGTGACGGTATTATCGATATTCTCAGGTCGACCTGTTTATTCTGTATCTTTATTATGGCGCGGCCGTCCTGCGGAAGGCGCCTCTCTACGACGTCAAGGTTGGAGAGTATCTTTATGCGCGAGACTATGGCCTGGTAAAGGTATTTTATCTGCTGGGGAAGGTGCATCTCGTAGAGAAGCCCGTCTATCCTGTTCCTGACACGGACGGTGTCGCGGTATGCTTCTATATGTATGTCGGTAGAACGCATCCCTACGGCTTCCGAAAGTATCTGATTCACCAGCTTTATTACGGAAGCGTCTTCGGCGGTCTTCTCAAGTTCTTCGATCTCGCCGCGCTGGTCCGTCTTCTTCTTCTCTTCTACTTTAGTATCCTGCGTCATTATCTCTTCTACGGTCTCAGCTCCTATACCGTAATAGTGTCTGATGGCGTGCGCTATCTCGGCCTCGGAAGAGAGTACCCTCTCTACATTGAAACCGAAATGGAGCTTAAGGTCCTCGACGGGCCATACCGCCCATGGATTCGATACCGCTATCGTAAGCACCTTATCCTTCAATTTGAGAGGCATGAATTTGTAATGAAGGACGAACTTTACCGGCACGGCCTTTATGACTTCCTGCGCCACTTCCATGGCCTTCAGGCTCGGATAGAACGTGAGCCCCGCCAGCTCAGCCAGCCCCTCGAGCAGCTGGTCCTCGGTGATCGCATTCATGCGCAGGAGCGTCTTGCCTATTATCTCCCCGCGTTTTTTACTTTCTTTGAGAGCGGTCTCGAGCTGCTCAACGGTGATCCAACCTTTAGCGATCAATATTTCGCCTATTTTAGCCATCTCTGACTCTCCTTTATATATGAATATCTTCCAGTGAACCTATCATATAAAGCTTATCTTCAGACACGGCATCCGCCGCGCCCGACATTATCTTATAACAATCCGATACGCTCGTCTCGACGGGAACGTAGACCCCCTTCTTGCCGGTGTACGCTTCTCCCGCGAAGAACGGTTGTGTAAGATAATTCTGGAGTTTGCGCGCCCGTTCAAATACGGTACGATCCTGTTTAGAGAGCTCTTCTTTGCCGATGATCGCGACTATACGTTCAAGATCCTGATATTTCTGAAAATGCCTGATGACATCCTGCGCCACGTCGAAATGTTTACGCCCCACGATAAGAGGATCTATGAAACCGCTCGACGACTGCAGCACATCTACGGCAGGATATATACCGCGCTGGACGTATTCCCTAGAAAGAACGAGGACGGAACCAAGATGCGCAAATATCGCAACTACTGCCGGGTCCGTCAGGTCGTCGGCCGGAACATAGACCGCCTCTACCGATGTGATGCTGGAGTTACCGTGCGCTCTTATCCTCTCATGGAGTTCACTTATCTCGCTCGTCAGGGTAGGCTGGTAACCCGTCTCCGACGGTATCCTGCCCAATAGCGCAGACAGTTCGCTTCCCGCCTGGGCGAACCTGAAGACATTATCGATGAAGAACAGTACATCCTGCCCGGTCTTCTGGATCGATTCGGCTATGGCTACGCCGGTCTGCGCCGCTTCGAAACGCGCGCCGGAAGATTCGTTCATCTGGCCGAAGACCATGATCGACCTCTCGAGTAGGCCGGTCCGGACGAACTCATGATAGAGCTCATTACCTTCCCTGATACGTTCTCCTACTCCCGAAAAGACGCAGGTGCCCTGGTGTTTTGTTATGATATTATGGATGATCTCAAGTATCAATATGGTTTTCCCCAAGCCGGCGCCGCCTAGTATACCGGTCTTCGACCCCTTGACCAAGGGAGAGAGCAGGTCGATGACTTTTATACCCGTCTCCATGATCTCGAACTTCATCTTTTCGTCGACCCTTATTATGCTCTTCCCCTTCGACTCGGTGCTGAAATTACGTATGGGCATCAATTCGGACATATCAACGGGCCCTTTGCCGTCGATGGGCTGGCCGAGTACGTTCACGACCCTGCCGTATAATTTTCTGCCTACAGGCACAGAAAGGTTCTCACCCGGCGCGTTGCAGCTTGCGTTGCGCTGCAGTCCGTATGTCGGCTTCAGTGATATGCACCTGCACAGGTTCGGCTCGTGATGCTCCACTACCTCAAGCACGACCTCCGTCCCGTCGATCGCCACGGCATTTATAACCTCATAAATGCCCGGCAGCCTTTCGGAATCGAACTGTACATCGACCACCGAGCCGTATACCGCGACTATCTTACCGGTCAGGCCTTTCATATTTTTACGATCCTCATTTTTTACCCAACAGATTCTTTGACGCAGATATCTCACGTATGGATTTATCGCGTAAAGCGTGCACCTGACGAAAATACGACAGCGAAAGACCGTGGTTCAGGTGCGACAGCTCCTGGGTACTGCCTTCAAGATGCATTATCCTGGCCGCGTATTCCGACTGTTTCGACGACCAAAATATATCCAAAAATTTGTAGCCCAGCCATATCTCTATGAGGCTCTCGACGACACTCCTGGCGGACGGCTCGATCATGTCCTCTTCGAGATTTAATGTTGTTCTCTCGTCACTGCCTGAGGGCGCGGTATACGGCAATAACTGCGCCGCTTCCACTTTCTGGTAGCCCAAAGAGAAAAATTTAGGGTAGACGGCTATGATGCGTCCGAACCGCGAACGATACGCCTGCAGGCAATAATCCCTCACTCTTTCGGCATCGGCCGTATTTATCTCGTCGCCTATGCCAGGGAATGAAGAAAAGGCCATGTCCATCTCTTCCAGCGCGCGCGCTCCTCGGTCTCCCAACACTACGATCTCGTCAGAGGCGCTCCTCTTCTGCTCAAGCGCCGTATTTATCAGGACCGAGTTCAACTCTCCGAGGAAACCCTCGTCGGAGGTCATGAGCACTATGAGGGACGGTTTTCCCTGGCGCCTCATAAAAAAAGGATTCGTCGTCTCCTGCGAAAGCAGAAGGCCGAGACACGATTCTACGTCCTCCAAAAAGAGCGGTTCGGGTTTCTCCTTCTCCTGCAGCGCATGGAACTGTATTACCGCCGCCGTCTTCAAAACATCTATTATGTCGCCCAGGCCGCGGCTTATCTCAAGGTCCCTTTTTAACGCCGAAAGCGATATCACGCCTCTTCCTTCGGCTGGCCCTCAACGACGAGCGTCTTCACGAAATCGACCAGCGACCTGTCAAGGTCCAGTTTAATATCCTGCGTCAGCTCCTGTTTCTCGGCGATACGTTTTAAAATAGACGGTTCTTTCTGAGTAAGGTACGGCAGGAACCCGTCGATGAATTTCCTTAAATTAGCTTTAGGGATGGCCTCGAGGATCTTCCTCTTGAACGCATAGAAGAGTACGACCTCTTCCTCCAGGGAAACAGGTTCATTATTTACCTGTATAAGCAGCTCTCTCAGCGCTTCGCCGCGGCGCATCTTTGCGGACGCCTCGCTCGACAGCCTTGTCCTCAGTTTCGTTAAGCGCAGCATCTCCCTGTACTGCGCGTACTCAAGCCTTAAGCCTCCACCCACCTCTTTGATCGCGGGGCACTGGACCTTAGAACCTATACGCGAAACGGAGAGCCCCAGGTCTATGGCGGGTTTAAACCCTTCACGGAAGAGAGCCGAACTAAAGTAAACCTGCCCGTCGGTTATCGATATGAGGTTGGTCTGTATATAGCCTGTTATGTCTCCCTGTAACGTCTCGACGATCGGCAGGAATGTCATAGAACCGCCGCCTCTTTCACGTTTCAGTTTACCGGCGCGCTCAAGAAGCTGTGAATGAAGATAAAATATATCTCCGGGATACGCCTCGCGGCCGGGCGCGCGTTCCAGGAGAAGCGACATCTGCCTGTATATCCAGGCGTGTTTTGTAAGATCATCGAATACAACGAGCACATGTTTTCCGTTATACATGAAATATTCGCCGAGAGCGGCCGCGGCGTAAGGAGCGAGATACTGCTCCGCGGCGGATGTATCGGCGGACGAAGTGACTACTATGGTATATTTTAAAGCGTCTTTTTTTAAGAGGTTGGAGAGTATCTTCTTCAGCGCCGCTTGCGGCCCGCCTATCCAGCAATAGATACATATGACGTATTTGCCGCGCTGGTTTATGACCGCATCGAGCGCAACTGACGATTTTCCGACCTGCCTGTCCCCGATGATAAGCTGCCTCTGCCCTCTTCCTATCGGTATCGCAAGATCCACGATCTTGGTGCCGGTCATGAGAGGTTCAACAACGGGCTCTCTCTCCATAACTCCGGGAGCCTCACGGAATATCGGAAAATAATCGGAGGCGATGATACTGCCTTTATCATCAATGGGATCGCCTAGAGAGTTCACTATCCTGCCCAAAAATCCGTCGCTGACGGGAATGCTTAGAAGCTCTCCTAAGGCGGTTACACTATCTCCTACGGATATATTCCCCTGATCGCCCAATATGACGACGAGCACTTCCGTAGGGTTGAACCCCATTACTATGCCTCTCGTCCCCTGCGGGAACTGGACCATCTGGCCGTAGACGCAGGAAGGCAGTCCACCGACTTTGGCTATGCCGCTCCTTACGTCTTTCACATACCCTACCTCTCTGACCTCGAGAAGCGGTATCTTTATCTTATCTATATTTGTATCCATATCAATATTTAGCTCAATCCTTTATGTAAGGGACGACCTTTTTGATCTTATTCTTAAGGCCGCCGTCTATGGTCAAGGCCCCGATCTGTATGATGAGCCCTGCTATTACGTCCTGATTTATCGTCTCTTCCAAATTTATCTTCATGTCCATTTTTTCGGAGATGATATTTTCCAGTTCCGCCTTCTCTTCGCGCGTCAATGGGTAAGCCGACTGCACTTTAGCCTCTTTAGACTTGACCGTGAACTGGCTCTTATCCAGTTTTTTTAGTTCGTCTATCAGCTCGGCTATCAACTGATGCTGCAATATCTCCTGTCCCTGTCCGGTGAAGGTCGCTCTTAGAAGTTTTACCGACAGGTCCACGGCCCTGGCCTGGTATTTGCTTTCAAGTTCATTCTCAAGCCTCTTGAGCTCGAGCTGGGACTGGTCCAATATCTTCTGTCCCTGTTCCCTTGCCTGCTTTTGTATATCGCTCCCGAGCTTTTCCGATTTCAGTTTAGCCTCTTTAACTATCCTGTCGGCCTCTTCTTTGGCCTGGGCCAGCTCCTGTTCTTTCTTCAGGCGCGCTTCTTCAAGCTCCGCTTTCAATTGCTCTTCCCGAACGATATTCTCTTCGTGCAGGCGCCTCAATTTGGTGAGAGCGACCTGAAGTTGCCGGCCGAAGAGCATACGCAGAATAAGTATAAGAACTATGAAAGTCACTATCTGTATGCCGAGCAATTGTAGCATCATATATTATTTTTCCCTTTTTTAAACCAGTCTAAAGCTCTATTTGAACAGGTTGAATACTACCAATATGGCCAGCACAGCTATGGATTCCGCGAACAGGAAAGATAGTATCATGGCCAGCATGATGCGCGGAGAGGCCGCAGGATTACGCCCCACCGCCTTTACTGCCGCATATCCTACCAGCCCCACTATTACAGCCGGGCCCATAGTACTGAGCAGCATTATCAGGATTATTGTAAGATTACGCATCTTTTAGAAGGTCTCCGCCATTATGGTCAACTGATTATTCGCTATCTTAGCCAGCCCTACCCTTATGGTAAAGGCCTTTTCGTTCTGCTTCACCGTTCCCCTGAACAATATCTTTATCTGCCCCGACCTCAAACTGTAAAGGCATGCCTGATGATCATCGAGGACCGAAAATTCGCCGTCCTCACCAGGCAATATCACCTCGGAAGCTTCATCTTCGAACATCTTCTTCTGCGCCGTTATTATCTTTACCTTCATACGACCGCCCGGCCCTTAAGAGCCCTTTTTCCCGTCGAACAAAAAGTTCATCCATCGCGCGTTAAGCTCAGATATATCCTGAAATCCGTACGCCTCTTTTAACGCTACTTCCCACGGCTGGTCTGCGCGCAGGTCCCTGAGTCTGCGCATGAACTCTATGAACCTTTCTTTTCCGTAGGCGTCTATCAGGAATTCTATTATACTGGCCGATTCGGCATAAAAAATGTCCGGCATTATGAGCAGATACATCTTGTTAACGGTCTGGAGTTCTTCTATCGGCATAAATATCTTTGACCGCACAAGAGCCTTCGCTGTCCTTAACCTATCGGCGCGCTGCGACTTTTCCAGGTAGCATGCCACCCCTTCGTCAAGCCATAAAGGCAGGGGCTTTGCGTAACCTACGAACTCCCGGAATACTATATGCCCTATCTCGTGAGGAAGTATGACATCGAAAAAATTCTTCATATTAACGAATGTGTAGATCTTGCGCTGGTAGACGTTAGTACCGGCTCCGGACCACCCTGGGTTATTGGTGATCTTCTGGTATTCGTCGGCGTCGGTGAAGAGGTATATTACCGCCCTGTTCTCCCATGTCCAGAATTTATCGAACCTGGTGAACCCGAGCTCTTCGGTGATACTGATATAGTAACTCTCGGCCTTGTGGAGTACCTCGGATACATATTCGGGAGAGGCTGTCCTGGAATAGATTATGAAATGCTCGCTCTTCTCGATCTTCCAGGAGCCCGTGTTCGTCTGGGCCAGGCAGGCCTGAGAAAATATGAATAGGCTCGTTATAAAGATAAAGAAGGCTCTCATTCCTCTTTCTTTTCCTTCATGATATTTTCGATATCCGTAGGTTCAAGCCCTTTTTCGCCGCCCGTTTCATGTTTTTCGGGGCCGGATTTCCCGCCGTCCTCCTTGCCCTCTTTCTTAGACGGTGTATAGAAAGTATCGTTCGTTATCACTTTTACCTGTTTCTGCCATATGAAATAGAAACTTGCGCCTATGACCCCCAAAAATATGATTATCGCGAAGATGAGCTTCCATACCATCATTGCCGGGAACGGCTTTATCTGGGACAGCAGATTACGGGCAAGCAATAGGTCCGCCTTGACAGATTCGAGAGCTTTAAGGTTTTCGCGATGATTGGAAATATGTTTCTCGGGGTTTGCCGGAGCAACTTTCTGGCTTTCGATTATCTGGTCCAGTTTGGTATCTATGCTATTCTTAAGATAAGATACGCGCTCGCTGAATTCGGTATTCTTGAGCATTCCGGTAAGCTGGTCAGCTTCGGAACGCAGGGTCTCTATATCAGCGGCCTCAATGGCCCATATGTTACGGATCTCAATATCTTTCTCGACCGTTTCACCGGGCTTAAGCTCATATTCTCCGTATACATAGTAACTGCCCTGCTGGTTATCAAAAGCTATCTCGAGATCGCCTTTATCCACTACATGTTCGGGTTTCACTTCTTTCGGCAGGTATGCTTTAACAATAACTTTTTGAACTTGCTCTTTGGAAGGATTGGCCGCCATTACCTTCAGTACAATATTAGCGGCAAATGCGGATACAGATAAAATAGAGATGATGAAAAAAGAAAGCACAAATAGACATAGATATCTTCTTATTGCGCCAAGCATACGCCACCCCATTTTTTAGTTAATATTATTAATATTTAATGTAATTATATCATAAAGAAAGACCAAAGGACCTAAAAACTTATTATAGGCCCTTTGGTCTCTATCATATCATTGTCCTCCAGACAATTACTTATATTCATACCACGTCTGTGTGATCGGTTTGTTCGTCAAATTATCTATCATCTTAGTGTTCATCTCCATCGCCGCTTTCAGCTGCTGGGTCTTATTCTTAAGATAGGTCATGTCGCTCTTTTTTTCTGCGGCGACATCGTACAATTTCCCAAGATTAAGATTGGCCTCACCCGAAGACTGTTTTATCTGGCTGGCCAACGTGACCAACTGTTTATAAACAGTATCCATGGCTGCTGACGCGTTAGTATTAGCGCCCTTGACCTCGTAGACCAGGTCTCTTCCAACCTTAGAGAGCGCGGTCTCTATCATGCTGAACTGGCTGTTCATCATATCGGCAACCTCTTTCAGGTCACCAAGGTTCGAAGTGGATCCCAATACCGCGGCTATCTGGCTCGACACGTCTTCTATATCCGTCTTTAAGACCGATATGATCATCGCATCCATATTGCCGCCGCTGTCAGAACATACGATAGTGAAGTCGCCTCTGCCCCAACCGCTTGTAAACTTGACTTCATATTCATATACTCCTCCGGCCTCAGTTACCGCCGCTCCGGCGGCTGGTAACATGACTCCTTTGACGACCCTCTGGACGTTCTTGGCGTCGTATACGTCGATCACAGGGCTCGAGCCCGGTGTACGATACCGTATAGTAAGGGCCTGTCCGTTCCTGACGACATTGTCACGGTTCAGGATCTCGGACCGCATCGTATTGGTCATAGCGGTCGTCGCTTCTTCTATCTGCGCCGGCAATGTGGTCTCTGTTGCGGTCAGGATGTCGGCTGTATCAGCCTTGATCTCTGCCTTAGCCGCTTCTATATTTGTCGCTATCTCCTGTTTTGTATCATCCAGCTTATCCTTGATCGTCTGAGATTCTGTCACCACTGTGTTCTGGACGGTAGCCACCTGCTCTGACAAGCCTTGCGCCTGCTCCAGCTGGTCTCTCTGTATGGTCACATCTATCCCCGCTCCCGAAACATATGTAGGATACGCGTCTGGCGCGCCGTCCTTTCCGGAGATGAGCATACCATACTGGATATATGCCTTGCAGAAGTAGTTATGGCCCGACTGGAAACCCGGATTGGGCAGATCGATATAGAACGTGCCTTTATCATCGATCGTGGCATCCTCGATAGTATGCAAAGGCGCCGCGGCATCATTATCATATATCTCTATCCTGCATCCGTGGAATTCCAATCTCTCATCGGCTATCATACCGACTATTTTACCCTTCTTTTCAAGCCACGCCGTTACGGTCAGCTTATCCACGAACGCTCCGTCTACATACTGGGCCGTATACACAGGCGCCAATATGACGTGCCATTCGACGTTCGCCAGAGCCCTGTTCTGCAGGTATATGGGCTTATTCATGTCTTCCGCGCTTTCCGGTGTCCAGGTCTTGGAACTCGTCAAATACTCCGCATTATCGAATTCGGTCGTTCTCATTCCATACGGATAATACCGGAAAAATTCGGGTCCTAGCCCTCCCTCTGTCGATACAGCCGTCGATTGACCGGCCAAATACTCCTTGACGGTAAAGTTCGCCTGCTTGGCATAAGTATCTATATCGAATATCGACCATGTAACTTTACAATAATCGATATAAAATGTTTTAGATTCTCCTATAGTACCATCCAGGTCGGTCATGTCCTTCACGCGCACCTTAACTGTCGGAGCCACCGGCTTAAGAAAAACACCGGTGTTAGGATTCGTGAGGACTTCCGGCACATCAGGTACCGTCCACGGATATCCGGATTCGCCATTCGCCGGATTGGGCGTATTGACGTAATCGGTCGCTACCGTCTCCCATGGGCCGTCATTGACCGAGACCTCGATCTGTACTCTTGATATCTTGCCGACCGTCTCCCATATGATGTTGGGTATGCTGGGTGACGGCACAAATTTAGCAAGCAGCCTCGCGTTCTCTGCAGGAGCCAATACGCGGATATTTCCTCTCAGCCTGAAACCCTGGAACTGGGACTGGATATCGCGGCGGAGAACGTCGTTATTAGGATCTCCATCGTCGATCTTACTCTCATCGCCGTATGCAATGACCCTTACTATAAGGTTAGCTCCGCACTCGCTGTTCGCATCGATGTACCATGTATAACTTCCGGTATTGGGAACGCCGTCGGCTATCAGGTATTCGGTATCAGGAGCTTCCGGCTTCGCATACACTATCCTAACCTTTCTTATAGCCTGGCCGTGTTTCTCCCAGGTTATATTCGCTGAAGTCCCGAGAACGAATACTTTCGGTGTCGGGTCATCCGGTATAGGCTGAGCCTTGGCTATGCCTACGTTGAGCAGTGCGGAAGACCTTATGATCTTGAACACCTGGCTCTCATCAACTACTTTGAGAGTGCCTCCGCTGCCGTCATTATACTCGGTCGCATCGAAGACTACGATCTTGGCCTCCAGATAACCCGATCCTATTGCGGGTATTATAATAGCGGTGCCTCCCGCTCTATCGACGAGCCACTGGATAGATCCTCTCTTCGTAGCCGGATCGGTATTTGAGTCGATCGAGATATGGCGGATGTCCGGAGTGCCGTTAGGATCCAGAACGATCTGGACGGTAACGCCATACGGAGTACTATGCCCTTCGGTCTGCCATTCGATCGTAGGTTTGTCGTTCAACGCCCAATAACCTTCCGTCTTAGGATAGATGAGCGAAATGCTCGGTATCGCTATCGATACCCTGTTGACGCTATCGGAGAAGAATGTAGCATGCTCCTGGTCTCCGAGCGCAGCCATAGGATTCCATATGCTGTTATCCTGCACGCGAACCCTAAGATCCGTATACGGCCGGTTAACCTCGTCCGGATCGATATACCATGATACGAACCAGTCTCCGGACGTATCACTGGTAACTGTCTTGACCGATTGGCCTGTCGCATCATCTCCTGACCACATATCCACTTTATAACTATTGCTCGCCGCTCCATATACATTGTTGGTGGCGACCTTTGCCCACGACATGTTATACGTCTCTCCGATCCTCCATGTGTTATTCATCACAGTAGGCAGGGTCATACTGAAGAGCGGTTCAGGCAATATGGTAAATGGATTCGTCTGGTTGATTATCTTGGACTGGAGTTGGCCCGGTTTGCGCCAGCCTACATCGTCTATGAATATGACGACGTCAGGTCCCGCAGCTTCGACGGGTATAGGCCAATCCGCGACATTGTGAATGCTATTGACCTGAGCGACAGGGATCTCGCCGATGTCTCCTACGATACTGCCGTTCGCTCTGGCCCACTTCACCTGTACCGGGCCCCTCAATCCGCCCGTTACGCTCCACGTGACATTGATCTTCTCGGTAATGGAATGCAGCGCCGGCAGATCAGGAACTATCAACGGAGGAAGAGCGCTGACTACTATATTATTACTTTCGATCCTTGCAGCTCCCGCGCTCGACTCATGAGCTTTTATTTTCACTACGTAAGGAGTCTCGAGCGATGTGTTATCCGGAACTGGCCACTCAGTAACACACACTTGATCACCGTTCGGCTCCGTCTCCCATACAAGTGCAGCCGGACTGTTATAAGCCGCAATGAGCCCTGGAGCATTAGGATTTGTCATATTACCCGCGTCCCACGTATCATTAACTCCTGGATAATTATACAGCAGCTTTATGGGATACGTCATGGCTCCCGTAGGATACCACTTTATCCTCATGACCTGCCCTATCCTGTATTGGGCATCCGGCATACTCTTCACTGTAATACTCGGAGGCGCGATGGTGAATGGAGCGGATTTGTATGGTACAGTACTTACCGTACCGCCCTTATAGTAGATTTCGACACCTACTACGGAGTTCGCGGACGCCGACATGTCCTCTAGATGCCACTTTATCGTAGTGATACCGGTCGCCGGATCCACTTTGACCGGGTCATTTATGAGCACTTCATTAATAGGCGTTATAGGAAGATATCCGCCGAGCCACGCAGCGGTCGATATGGTCGAGTAATATACTTTGAAGCTCTCGACGGCATCGGCTGTGATAACTCCCGGATCTATCGTCCATTTAACGTCATATTCATTTCCTATGACCCACCCATTTGCGCCGGATGCTGCGGCTGAAGGCGCTGTCACCGTTACACCGGGTTCAACGACCGTCACTTCGAACGGCGGGGTCTGTACACGGGACTCTCCCGCTTCTGCCGGCGGCTTCTTCCAGTAATTCGACTGCAGGCGCATCTGCATATTCCTGCCGCCTATATTTTGGCCGTTGGCTGTAAGCGGAACTCTCCACTCGAATGTTTTAGGGGCGCCTTCTGCATTGGATACTGTATCGCTGACCGTAGTCCATGTTGCGGGCCATACACCGCCGTCCTGCTGGACGCGATATTGCAGTGTCAACATATCGCCTATATATCCGATGACGCTCCACGTTATGTTATACTTACCGTTCTTTAAGAGCTTCTTATCGGGCCCGACATTCGGTCCCGTGATCGTCAAATTCGGTATCTTTATCTTAAACTCACCGCTTTCACTGTATAGAGGAGTACCCGTAGACGGATTGTTCGGGCCAAATATCCTCACTCTGCAATGATCCGACTCTACTTGAGGGACGGTAAGGGACGTGCAGAACTTATCCACACCTCCAACATTTATTACGTTCGGTACCATGGTGTAGCGCGTATTGGCCACGTTCCTCACTGCGGGCGGCCATATAGGACTGCCGTCGGGATTGGTCTCGAATGATAGTTCGAACGTAAGCGTCCCCACGACCGGAAGCCCGTCATCTCCCCTTGCTTCTCCATACCATTTCCAGAACACATCCACCTCTTCGCCGTTCAGGAGGTCCCCGGCAGGCGTGATAAGCTCGATCTTATGTTCTGGATATATCATGACCGGCACAGGAGGAGACGCAACGAGATCATAGGGATGGCTATCTACTACGCGCAGATATACAGGATGCTCTTCACCGTTCGCGGCAGCTTCAGGAATACCATTCCCGTTATTCGTCCACGTATACGATAACGCATCGCTCCCTACAGGTTTATTGATAGGGGTCGTATTGACATTCGTCCACGTTGCGACTGCCGGATCGTCCCAGTAGTCTTTTGAATACTGGACCTTCAACGGATACTTTAATGCTCCGTCTTTTGTCCATGTTATAGTACGCAATTTATCACCGACTACCCAGACTGACATGGGCGAGCCCGTAGCGTAGACAGGTGCCGTGATCGCAAGGGACGGCGGGTTTACTTTCAGCCACGCCACATCGTATACAGGCGCGCCATACGCCGCACGTACTCCGCTCTCTCCTATCTTCACCACAACAGAGCGCGGCCCGAACCCTTCGGGCGTGTACTCAATGATACCCTTAGGTTCGCCGGCAAGATCATCGGGTACTATCCATTCTTTATTCCATCCTTCAACGTTTTCTTGCACTGTGACCCACTTAGTATCATCATCCGTCATCAGGGTATCGTCAGCATAAGGAGGAAGCTCCCAGCTGTCATTTATCTCGGACCTGTAGTACTTGAATGCCACGGGCCTTTCCTCGCTTGCAGGCACTATACCCGTAGTGTCCCACAGAAAATCGAGCGTGTCGCCGACGCTAACCTCAGTTATGGTCGGAGCAGGCGGGAAGTTGCTATACCCCAGAGGCTCTATCAAACTGATCGTGGCCTTAGGCGCTATGGTGAACGTATGATCCGAATAATCGATTTTCGGCGTGACCGGGTTCGAGTCAACTATCTTTATCCTCCATCCGTCGCCCAAGAGCGATTCGTCTTCCGGTATGGTCCACGGATAGTAGTTCTGATAAGTCGAGTCTATAGGTATCTCCGTCGTTCCTCTGACTAGCCATAATTTTACAGGCAAGTTTACGGTTCCGACGGATCCATAGACCGAGTATGTGATCATATAAGCTGTTGCGTTACCCTCCTCGAATACGCCTCCTTCCGCAGACGGCCAGGTCACGCGGAAATTATAGATCCATGAGTCATAAGCAGCTGTAGTATACATGCCCTGCGGCCCTTCGTTGTAAGCGTTCGATATTACCTTCACCCGGAACTTGTCCGTGTGAACATTGTCCGGCATAGTGAATGAGAAAGACTGCTCGACATTGTCCGCTGCGGTAATAGGCACACGGTCTCCTCCGGGCATCGTCACATAATCCGTTCCGTTGACCGTATACTGCAGTTTAACAGTGCCATCATCTACGACATTCGTCTTTAGACCGACCGTTTTAAATCTGATGTTGTAAGCCTGCCTGTCTTCGAACTCAAGTCCCGCGGCATTCGGATAAACGATCGTTATCTTCGGCTCAACATATTTGATCACGATCTTATCCACAATAGCCATGTTCTCACCGTCGGAATAGAACGTCATCTTGTATTGGAAATATTTATTGTCCTGGATCTCGCGGTGAGCGGCATTTATCGTATTACCCGCGGGATTCATATAATAACTATCCACCTGACTTTGTACCTGTATCGTAACTCGGTCAAGACGGGGCGTCATGGTGCCGTCTTCCGAATATAGATACGCCCTATAGAAGAAGTCGCCATAAGCGCGATCCCCTGTCTGAAAAGAAGACAGGACCGATTGTGTCATGTCAGATGAGTAGTTCGCCTCATCATAGCCCAGGGTGACCTCCTGCCATTTCTGGAAGTTCGGGTTGATGGTAGTCGTATTTGGTATATAAACATTGGTGTCATACCAATACCAATGCCATCCATCATTTGAGAACTGATACTTTACCCCCGTGCGACCACCGGTAGTCCCGGAACCGGTACCGTTAAATGATGTGATCTTGAGAGGTATCTTTCCCTGAGTGTCCTGCCTAGTGTCATAAAATACGCCCATTACCGGCTGAATGACAGGTTTATAAGGCGAGAACGCCGCGGCCGTATTGGCCTGGCTCGTCAGGAAGTTAACTGACGCGACATCGGGTATCTCACTCAGGCTGGTTATCTCTTCATCGGAAAGGAGACGGCTGTAAACATACACCTCGTCTATGAGGCCGCCGAAATTGTCGGTTGCCCGTTTTCCCAATTTCACCACATCGGTGGAGTTACTGAAGACCGTTCCTAGATTACCATTGGTATCCGCCACTCCATTTATGAACATCTCCATTCTGGGGGACGGAGAGGCCGATGTGTCATACCTGTACACTACGTGATACCACAGGTCTTCGGTGTCACTGATCGACCCCAGGCCTGTAACGGATACACTGTTATAATCAGCATAGAGCTTATTCGAATAGTTGTAATTTATAACACCTAAATATAATCCATTACCATCGATCGACATGATCGGGTTTTTAACATTCGGCGTTGCGGATAAGTCTGTAGGCTTTATCCACGCTGAAACGGTAAAACTGCCGTTCATCCCGAGTGTTACCATGTCCCTCAAAGAGACCGAACCGCCGGAGAATTCGATAGCGCTGCCGATCTTACCGAGCGTAGTCCACGAAGCCAGGGTCGGCGATATGGTTCCCGTATAATTATTCCCGCTGGAATCAGGGGCCTGAGTCTGTGAAGCGCCAGGCTTATTGAATTCCCAGCAGCCTTCCAGGCCTTCTGTCGGGATGAACTCGCTGAGCGGGCTCTGCTCATCCACTGCGGCTGAATTGCCGAAGTACAGATATGCCGTAAGAGGCTTCGCAGCTGAAAGGAAAGGTACCTTGATATAAAGTACCGCTTTCCTGTCTCCGACCGTAGTTCTGTCGAAACTCATTACCCTATATTTATACGGTACAGGATAACCATCCGATATCCTTATCTCGTTCGCGCTTGTGACGGTGCTCCAGAAATTCTGGGTTTCCGGAGTATCGCCTATTGTCACTACCACGGTCTGATTCGATTTATCTACCGCGGGCGAAGAATTATTATCTATTATCACCGGCTGGAAATAATCCCAATCCGCGAAGACCGGCGCTTCAGGCGATGCTGAATCGACAGTTACTATGGGATCGTGCGGCGTAAATTTACGCTGTTCATAATGGGCCCTTATTTCATCTCCTGACAGGACCCTGTCATAGATCCTTATCTCGTCGATCATTATATTCGAGCTATCGCCGAAATACATGTTGGAATTACTGACTGACATATTTGCGGGCACATAAGTGCCGGACACATTGGGATGTTCCATACCAACCCTATTACCATTGATATATTTCTCTACCGTATTATAAGAAGGGTTCGATATGTCCATGGTGTAGCTGATGTCGGTCCACTGCCCTTCTTTAAAGTAATAAGAGCCCCACCATGCCCCCCAACCGTCATACGTAGGCCAATACGGCTGGATGTACTTGGTATACTGTATCATTCCCCATCCGCCTGCCATATGATAGCCTCTGCGAAGTATAAGGCTCCACCCTGTGGACGGCGTCATGAACTTTACTCTCATCTCGATCGTCAATTGTTTCGTGGTCGTAAGTTCATATTTTGAAGTGCCCGTAGTTGAATTCCAGGCAGCGCTATTACTTACAGTTAAGTAGCCTCCCCTGTTGCAATAGAACGCCTTGCCGCCCGTCTTTCCATCTTCCAGGCGCCATTTACTGCCGGTTATTAACGCATTTCCGTTCCCGGAAACATCATTCACTACATATTTATTGGATCCCTGCTGCAATACATCATCAAAACTCCATGCGCCGACAAGCCCGGCGTCATTAAGTTCCGCATAACTGGTGACCATAGTGTTCTTAAAGTTCGATTCCGGCGCAGCGCTCTTGACCCCGTAATAAAGATATATCGTCTTCACGGTATTCTGGTCGATCTGCGGTATCTTCACCCAGATAACTGCATTCTGCCCGGTGAAATCGAACGTCTCGATCCAATAAGGCAATTTCTTGAACTTATCCATAGCATCTTTATCGGCGAACCTGATATCGCTTCCATCCTCACGGACGACTTTCCAGAAATTGGTGTTGCCTGGTCCGATCTCGACCTTGATCTGGTAATCAGTCACCGTCTCGGAAGTTCCTCCAAGAGCGTCATTCGTGTTATTGATGATGATCGCCTGATCATAGACGATGGAAGACGCAAGTTCCGCGTACCCGGCCTTCAGCGCAATGTCTCGGTCCATTGAATAATCCCCTTCCGAGCCTACCAGGAAATCATTATAAAATGTCATTGCTCCGCTATCCCCCAGCCACCATGCCGTTGCCGGGTTGTTTATATCAGCGATCGAACCGGCAGCTTTAAGCTGTACACGCACGGCCTTACCGGTCTTTTCAGCGGGAGTCTCGGTCAGCGACTTCATTTCTACCCATGAAAGATCATGGATGCGCGCCTTAATTTTCTGTGTATCGAATACCGGCGATGTAAGCTCCTGGACAGCCGGATATTTTTTATAGTTGAATGTTAATCCTTGTAAGACCGGTTTCAACTGTACATCACTCGTAAAGAACGAGACTTTATATTGGAAAAATTTATCTGTAGGCTTTATCGCTCCGCCCAAATAGAACTTAAGATCCGCGCCATTCGCAATATCGGGAGTGCTTCCCCAGGCCACGGAGTCGCTCATATCGCTCTTACTGCCGGTCCTGGCAGAGACCTTGATGCCATTCAGCGTCAATCCTTGCCATGACATGACTCCCCACCCGGTGTGGACACCGACCTCTTTAGGTTTCGCTATGAACTCGCCGACTGAGAACGGCATGAACCTGCCTATACGTATCGTTGACCTGCCGGGCATCATATAAAAATAGTTGCCTCCGGCATAGGCCAAAGTGCTGCATGCCATCACCGGATACGGCACGGAGCCGTCACGGCTGGCTATACCTATGATCACCGCGTCTTCCGGAGAGAGTGAAGCCAGCAAATTCGTTATTACCTCCTGAGGCGTAGCGCCTGCGGCGGCATTTATCGCATTGATCAGGTCAGTATCAGTGTCTGCGCGCGTACATAGCGCAGCTTTAAGGGTCGCTACATCAGGGTAAGTGGCAGCTAGTATGTCCGGAGAGGTCACGACCTCTTCCCACTGTTCGTTGGTCAGGTTAAAACGCATGAAGATGTTCGATCCGTAGATCGTCTCGGAATCATAAAATGAGGAACCCTGCTGAAGGAATATGTAATTACCGAATCCGGGGTATACCATGACCGGCTGCGAATCTTCAAGCGCCGCTGGGAGAGGGTTTGAATTCTGCCAGCCTCTTGCCGGATACTGGAATTCATATTTCCAAAAAACTTGAGTCCTTCCTCCCTTTGCCACCCAGAGACAGTTATTTGCGGCTACCATACCGCCGCCCCTGCTGACCGCTGACGGCAAGGCTCGTAACGTAGAAGGAACTTCGGTAACCTCGTCGAAACCGTTATTAACATTCAGGTCCCAACTCCAAATAGCGGCAACATTACCGTTCGTACTCGGCCCGCCGCCCTGAAGGGCGTAAAGATGATCTCCGACAACGGCAAGTCCCGATCCGTAATACCATTGCTCGGAATTCGGTGTATAGAAAGTTCTCCATATGCCATCGGCTATAGAGTACCTGAATAGAGTATTCTGTCCGTAGCCTCCCGTCACAAATATATATGACCCGCTGCTGCAATCGACCGCAAGCATGCGTCCTTCCCAGTTGCCGATACCGTTCCCTGTCGGCTGAGGAAGGTCTTCCCATACGTCATCCTTGATGTTGTAGCGGTAAAAAGTATTCTGCTGCAAAAAGTAGATGTAACCCTTATAACCGCATGAAGAGGACCGGTAATTTGGGGATACAGGCAGGTAGGTCGGTTCATCCCATGTGCCTATATCGTTTGCCGACAGATCGGGCCTGCCAGGATAAAAACGTGAAAAAGAGTTGGCATTCGCCGTGCTGAAGAAATAGAACCATGGCTTACCCGTTACACCCACTGCCGCGTTCATGGAAGTATTTATTATATAGGGAACTGATGATACTCTATCCCATTGGAGATCCCCCGTCGAACCGTCTATAGGTATACGCACCATAGTGGTAGTGGTACCATAAGGTATGGCGTATAGATAATCATGCCATGAGGTACCATCATGGTATGAATGGGCAAAGAGGAGCGCCCCGGAACCCATAACCATATCGACCTCATCCACGGTCAGGCTGAACTCACCCATCTTATTCCACCCTTGACCGGGTACATACTTATAGATATTCGTAGTATTCTGTTCAAGAAGCCATGCAACGTTGTTCCTGTCGGTAGTCATGGTACTCTGGTTCCAGTTCGGGGTAAAAGAGGGCTGCTCGTTAGTACCCGGAGTACTCCACGACTCTGTGCTTCCGTCAAGAGGTACGATGAATTTCGTGAATCTTGCGGCTGCATCCGACTCATAGCCGTGCAGGACATATACCGTACGGCTTCCCCCCGCTACGGGACCGAGCGCCATCTGGGCTCCGCGTTCGAACCGGCGGCCTGTGGTAACATTATATGACCACGTCCCGGCGTTGGGGCCGCTCAACATATATTTATACATCAAATTCGAAGTATGCCCTTTGCAGGCGTATATCGTATCCAGGCCCGGTATATATACCGCTCTCGTTCCTCCAAAGATCTTAAAAGGAGCATGGAGCAGGCCCGTCCACCTGTTCTCTCTTGTAGAATATATCCATACGTGAGAGGTAGGCCTTGAACTGTACGTTACATCGCCGCAGAAGATATAGATATTTCCGTTCGAGTCGGTTATTACATTACCGTCGTTAGTTTCTCCGTCGGTCTTTGAAAAATCCCTATCCCACAAGGTCTCTGTCCAAGACCCTTGAGTCCCTGTATATATGTCTGTGCCTTGAGGATCATACTTCATAAGCCTGCTATTTGAATACGACATGATATATATACCGGCATGATCATAACCTACCCTGTCAGGATCAGAGCTTGGTAATATCGCTGCAGTTACAGGCATGAAGTTCTTGTCATCATAAGCTTCCAATAATTCCCAAGTCCCTTGTCCACCGTCGGGACCGGGAGCAGGTATTATGAATCGCGCCCATCTTGAATAGCGCCCTTCACCGTTATCGGAAATGCCATAGAAAGCGTACAGGTAATGGTTGCCGGTCCCGGGATATCCCGGGTCTTTCATATATACCATACCGCCTGAAGCCGTATCGTAGGGAGAGAAGTAGGAGTTTGCGGCTAGCTGCCTCCATGTGTCGGTAGATATACAATATTCGAACACGTTAGATGAGGCGGCCGTTGTGATATACATATAATCACTGCCTGGCGGAAGCGTAATGTTCGTGCCGTACATCCTTGATAAAGACGGCCTATTGTTATTGGCCGTCAGATTAAAATTTGAAGCGGCAACATGTTCAGGGCAAGCATCTAACTTATAAAGTCCCGGAAAATAACTCGCATTGCACCTGGCCATATATATATAGGTATGGCCATCCGCAGATTTTACGCCCGCTATTGAAGGACCATACTGGTAATCGCCTGTCGGTTTAGTAGTGGTGCCAAAACTGTACGCCTTTACTAATTCCCACTGACCATCCCTCGGGGTCGCGCCTACGGGATATCTGTACAGGAAGTAAGAATAGTTGCCGCCATTATCATAATCAGGAACGGGTATACCGTTAAGCATATAGATATAGCCGTCTACGTAGCACATGCGCCGGCCGGCGTAATATGTCGGCTTCGGATAGGGCTTGATCTTCTCCCATCTGTTATTCTTAATATCGTAACGGAAGGCGGGTACTGAATAAGACGATTCGTTGGAATTTATATAATACAAATATTTCTCCGCATTCGGATGGGACGCATCATATCCCGGATAACACATGGCATAGCCGTAATGTATGTACATGCTGGGCATGTAGGTCAGGTCTATCCATTTGGACGCGGCAGCGGTCGATTCCGATCTGAACTTCCACGCTCTGCTATAGTTGGCTCCGGAGAAGAA
>Ga0172379_10003762_pt1 | contig 23567 bp, 25 predicted proteins | sample GrowelOW334metaG_FD_119756 | JGI IMG/M metagenome (GOLD analysis project Ga0172379, IMG submission 119756) | Groundwater microbial communities from an aquifer near a municipal landfill in Southern Ontario, Canada - Groundwater well OW334 metaG | ecosystem: Environmental > Aquatic > Deep...
CTTTTGCATACGTTTTCAAAGTATAAGCAAAAGCTTTTCTCATCCTTCACGAAAGCAAATAAATTTGCTTTCTCCTCGGCACAAAAAATCCCTTTCGGGATTTGTTTTGTGCGTCGGGAAGGATTCGAACCTTCGTAGGCCTAAGGCCGACAGATTTACAGTCTGTTGTAATTGACCACTCTACCACCGACGCATGCATTTATTTTTCTACACCTCAAAATCTTACACCAACACAACAATTATTCCTACCGATCCTATGCCAACGCATTTATATAAATTAACACAGAATCAATCTTTTTGCATCTATTTTTTCTTAATAATATTGACGTGTAATAAATTATGATGTAAAATATTTTAGGCTAAAAATGGAAACGACATGTTCTTTCAATTTAAAAAGAAAGGGGGGTAACCCGTGCACCAGCTACTACAATGGCTTGGAGGAGGGTTTTACCTCCTCAACAAGATTTTCCTCACGTTTTCCGAGTATGCACACAATCGTGGCGATAAAAAAACGGCACGAAGGTGGCGAATCGCTTCCTGGGTAATATATTTGGTGGGGTTACCTCCATGGGTAATCATTTTCATTGTTCGGCATAATTGGATTGCCGCATCAGTAGAAGCAAGCGGAATACCCGCTATGCTTTTGGGACTTGTCATTGCATTTCGCGACACAACCAAGAACCCGCCACGCTGGTTAGATCGATTTGCCCTCGTTTGCATTCCCGTAGGATTCGCTTACAGTTTCTACGACTTCGGCGGACTCAACACCATTAATCAGTGGCTAGAAATAGGCCTTGTCGTGGGTTTCCTCGTTGGCACCTACTTGCTCGCCAAAGAAAATGCTAACGGTTATCTTTGGTACGTGTTGATGCATATAACATGTGGACGTCTTATGTGGATTCAAGGATACCCATGGCTTTTCCTACAGCAAGTCATTTCGCTAGGGTTTATTCTTGACGCATATCGCGTCGCCTTGAAACAAAAAAGGAGGAAACCATGAAAAAAGAACTGCTGCAAGAAGTGATACGCGTGGCCATCACCAGGGGCTGCTCTCATCGTGTTAAAATCACTTTCAAGCAAGATGCGGCAAAGGGGGTCGTTCATCTCCTGGAAATGGAGAAAACGGGCATCATCAAGCTCAATGACACCACAGACAACGGGATGATTGACCTCATGGATGCCCGTGATACTGGGAGATGGAACCATGACGATCATCGCACCATCGTCGTGACTCTAGCTTATCAATTCTTTAACGAAGGATGGTTCGTCAACAAGCTATCTCCCAACCTAGAAAAAATTGAGGTCGTAGAATAAAGACCTCGTCATCACGAACAAAAAACCCGGTAGGCATTTATTGTCGCCGGGTTTTCTCTTTTTTAATTAGACCTTGGAGCGGGGACTTACACGAATTGAACTTTTTATTTTACCCTTTTTGGTTTCAATATTTAACACGCCATCTTTGACAGAGACAATTACGGTATCCCCTTTCTTTATTCCATTCGAAATTATATATGAGGCAACGGGATTTAATATTTTGTTTTGAATTAAACGGTTAAGTGGCCTGGCCCCATAATGTGGGTCATAACCTTCTTTCGCTAAAAGAGAAAGGGCCTCCTCGGAAATTTCAAAATTAATCCCTTTCGTTTGCAAACGATCAATAACTACTCTTATTCGCAAATTAACTATTTCCCTGATTGCTTCTTCCGAAAGAACATCAAAAACGATAGTTTCATCCAGGCGATTCAAAAATTCCGGACGGAAATTTTCTTTTAATGCCTCGAGAACTTTTTCTTTCATGTTGCCGTAATCTTGCTTCGCAGAGTTATTGGAAAAACCGATGGATTCCATTTTTTCCACGAACTGAGAACCGATATTGGAGGTGAGAATAATGATAGTGTTTTTAAAATTAACCACCCTCCCTTTTCCATCAGTCAATCGTCCTTCATCGATAACTTGCAAAAGCACGTTGAAAACTTCCGGATGCGCTTTTTCTATTTCATCAAAAAGCACCACCGCATAAGGTCGATGTCTTACCGCCTCGGTCAACTGGCCCGATTCATCATAACCCACATAACCCGGCGGAGAACCAATGAGCTTCGACATCGAGTGCCTTTCCATGTATTCAGACATATCTACTCGAATAATGGCATTGTCATCATTAAACATAAATTGCCCGAGGGCTTTGGTTAATTCTGTCTTCCCCACACCGGTTGGTCCCAAGAAAATAAACGAACCGATGGGACGATTCGGGTCTCCGATACCGGCTCGAGAACGACGAATAACATCCGCTACCCTTTTAATCGCCTCGTCTTGACCGATAATTCTTTTTTTTAGTTCTGCTTCCATTTTTTCCAGTTTCTCTCGCTCTCCCTCCAGCATCTTAGTAAGCGGGATACCGGTCCAGCGGGCAACCACTTCCGCAATATCCTCGGCGGTAATTTCTTCCTTTACGATCCGACGAGACTTTTGTAATCTTTTTAATCTTGCCAGTTTTACCTCCAGCTCTTTTTTGAGGGTTGGTATTTTCCCGTAACGAATTTCCGCCGCCTTGGAAAGGTCGGCTTTCATTTCCGCATCTTCCGCTTCCAGGCGAATGCTTTCCAATTCCTTTTTTATAGCTCTAATCTCCAATACGATAGCTTTTTCATTCGTCCACTTTAGCTCAAGTTCTTTTGTTTTTTCCGACAAATTACCGATCTCCTTATCTATCTCTTTTATTCTATTTTTTATTTCCTTCTGTTTCTCCTTGCTACCTCTCCCCAGAGAACTAGTTTCTTTTTTAAGCGCTTCTTTTTCAATCTCCAGGCGCATAGTCTTTCTGTTCGCATCTTCCAAAATAGGCGGCTTATTTTCAAGCATTATTTTGAGCGAAGAAGAAGCTTCGTCGACAAGGTCCACCGCCTTATCCGGAAGAAATCTATTTGTAATATAACGAGCGGAAAAATTTACCGCCGCCACAATAGCATCATCGGTAATTCTTATTCCATGGAAAAGTTCATATTTTTCTTTTAATCCTCGGAGGATAGCAATAGCGTCTTCCACACTTGGTTCATCAATATAGACCGGCTGAAAACGACGAGCGAGTGCTGGGTCCTTTTCAATGTATTTTTGATATTCTCGCAGGGTGGTCGCTCCGATTGCCCGAAGTTCTCCACGAGAGAGTGCCGGCTTCAACATATTGGAAGCGTCCATCGTCCCCTCTGCGCTACCGGCACCGACAATTGCATGGATCTCGTCGATGAATAAAATTATTTTCCCTTCCGATTTTTCAATTTCTTTCATTATACCTTTCAGCCTTTCTTCAAACTCTCCACGATATTTCGTACCAGCCACGAGAAGTCCTAGATCAAGGGAAACGAGTTCCTTTTCTTTCAACGATTCGGGAACATTATTTTTAACAATCATTTGGGCAAGGCCCTCCACCACGGCCGTCTTTCCGGTGCCCGCCTCCCCTATTAGAATAGGATTATTTTTTGTTCGGCGTGAAAGTATTTGCATTATCCGAGTTATTTCATTATCCCTGCCAATCACCGGGTCCAATTTATCTTCCTTGGCAAGTTTGGTTAAATTACGCGTATATTTTGTTAACAATTTAAATTTTTTCGGTTCGGAAAGATCGGTAATATTTTGGCTACGAAGTTCCTCTAGGACTTTCATCACTTGCTCTTTGCGAATTCTAAAACGCGCCAGCGTTTCCCGTGCCTCGCTGGCAACTTCTAAAATCGCGAGGAAAAGGTGTTCGGTCGAAACAAATTCATCCTTCATATATTCCGCTACTTTTACCGACTGCTCGATGACTTGAGCCAAGTCCGGATTAAGGTATATCTGATATGAGGGTGAAATGGTGCTACGCGATTCGGGTAATTCAATCAACTCCAAAACAGAGTCAGTCAAAAGCATCGTATCGATTTCTAATTTATCTAAAACAGAGTTAACCATCGACTCTTCGGCAAGCAATAAAGCAGCCAACAAATGTAAAGAAGAGACATGGTTCATCCCACGCTCAATAGCGAGCTCATGCGCTCTTTTTATGGCATCCTTGGCTTTAGTTGTAAATTTATTGAGTGGTGGCATCCCGATACTAAAATTTTAATAATAATCTTCATCTTTGTGCCCCGTAATCAAAAATTTAGTACGGGACAGGTACGTCTATATTATACACTACGTGTCAAGCATGAAAACACTATTAAATTCTAGTTGGTAGCTGGTGATGCCTTCAGGGCATCATTAATTTTTGCAATTGATGCAAAAGAAATTGTATCGGAAGAAAGCGCAATACCTAGCGCGTCTCCATCTAAATCAAGCACCAATCCACCTGCCCCTGTTTTGGGCACGTTTAGGTCAATATTATTATTCGCATTTAATCCATTAAAAATAGAAGAAGATACTTCATTGCCCAGAATCAAAATCTTCTGACCTATCTTCATGTTGCTTATATCACCAACCGTGGGGACAGTAAAAACAAGCTTGTCCACACCGTTTACCGAAGCTCCAACCTTCAGAAAAGAAAAACCTGCATTGTTTGTTGACACAAAGTCTGCCTTGAATTTTCCGCTATCGTTCTTCGCATAATAGACACCCCTACCTGAAACAAGCAAAGCATCAGCAACAATCACGCCGTCCGAAGAGATTGCAAACCCCGTTCCGGCTGAAATTTCTCCAAAGTTCCCATTCAAATCATATCCCTCTTTGGTAATGGAAAAAATTGTATTTTTATTTTTCGCAATCGCATCCACGACTAAATCTTCCTCTTTTACGACTACCGTCTGCGTGACTGTCTTGCCTTCTACCTGCTGAATCTTTTCGATCGTTTGTTGGACAACACGATTAATCGGAGTGGTGACAGACACTGGCGCTTGCTGCATCAGGGTAACCGTGGTTATCCCCGTGGCGATAGAAGTGATAAAAGAAAGCAATACTGCCAACAATATCAACTGCGATTTATTTAAATCCTTCATTTCCATCTTCTAATAATACCACTTTTTTGGTTTTTGCAAAATACAAATATAAACAGTAATTATCCTTGAATTATTTCATGTTTTCCCGAACGAGACTCTCAATTTCGTAGGGATTTTTTATACCATGAAAATTCACCTCCGTTCCGCCGGATCCAGCCGTATTCATGTACACACTTCCAATTCCCAAAAGATTATCAACAAAACTTTGCTTTACCTTAATATCCTGTATTTTTTCATATTCAGCAAATTCTCTGGATGTTGAAAATAATTTGTATCCACGAGCAACCCCGCTATTTAAAATATAAAAAGTTTCCGCTCGCCTGGCCACCTCCGCCAAAAAAATAATCAAAAAACCAACTACGAATAAATACCAAAAGAAGAAAAACCCGGCAATTATAAAAAGAATTCCAAAAAAATAAAGATTCAAAAAATACATAGGATCCGGATGTAATTTTTTAATTGTTTGGTCCTGACTATCCATTTTTTAATTGTACCACTTTTTTAATTTTTTTAGAATCTGAGACAATATATTTATCGTATAATCGATATCATCCTTTGTGGTATTTTTATTCAGAGAGAAACGCACCCCACCGATTTCTGGATTAGCGTCTTTTCGTAACGCACTAATCACATATGAGCCCTTGGCCGTAGAACTCTTGCAAGCACTCCTCGAGGAAACCATAATCCCCTTCGCGGAAAGCTCGATTACTAAAAGGTCACTCGGGATTTTGGGAACCGTAATATTCACATTGTTCGGCAATCTATTTTCCAAATCACCGTTGATTATAATATCAGGCGACATTTTTAATAATTTCTTGATAAAATAATCACGCTGCCTCGTCAGAATTTCTATTTCTTTTCTTATTATTTTTTGCGCCCTCCTGAGAGCCCTAGAAAATTTAATAATTTCTGCCAAATTCTCTGTCCCCGGGCGTAGTCCCATTTCTTGATCTCCGCCGGCATACACTTTCGCCAATGGAATAGATTTCCTTTTAAAAAGTACTCCAGCCCATCCTGATTCCTTAATTTTTGCCCCGGACAAAGAAAGCAAATCTACCCCGAGTCGTGCCACGTCAAGATCCAGATAGCCGGCCACTTGCACGGCATCAGTATGAAAAAAGGGGAAGGTGGTTTGTTTAGTTTTTTTGTAATGCCTGATTTCCTTTGCGATTTCTCTTATTGGCTGGATAGTGCCGATTTCATTGTTCGCATACATCACCGAAACAAGTATTGTATTTTCTCTTATCGCTTTTTTAATTTTTTTAAAATCAATAATACCATTCTCCTCTACCCCTATGATAGAAACCTGTGCAAGATTTCTATCTTGAAGCATCCTACAGGTTTCTAATACTGAAGGATGTTCAATATTCGTCGTTATAATGTGGGGCAATTTTTTTTCTTTCTTATCCTCCTTTTTGCTTTCATGCCAAGCCCAAACGACACCTTGCAATGCAAGATTGTTACTTTCCGTATCTCCACTGGTAAAAATTATTTCTTCCGGCCTCGCCCCCAAAACGCGAGCTACCTCCCTACGGGAATTTTCCAATTTCGTCTTCGCGCCTACCCCGACGCTATGGATAGAGCTGGGGTTTGCCTCAACGGAGGCAGCGGAATCGAGGTATATTTTATTTGATTTGGACATAAAAATAGTATATATTGAAAATGTATGAATACAAAGCTTGAAATCACCTTTTTTGTTTTGATTGGTCTCGTTATATTAATTGAGATTGTTTGGATTTTTGTTACTGAAAAACGTCTAAAAAGATTTTTTCTCGGAAAAAAAGCGAACAATCTTGAGGACACCATCATCGCACTCGAAAACGATATTGTAAAATTAAAGACAGCTAAAGAAAATACTGAAAAAGAACTGACCGCGATAAATGCTAAACTCAGAAAAAGCATTCGTGGACTGGAAACAATACGCTTTAACCCCTTTCCAGACCAAGGAAGCAACCAAAGTTTTGCTATCGGAATGTTAAACGAAGAAAATGATGGTCTGGTAATTTCAAGTTTATATTCCCGCGAGCGAATGAGTATCTTTGCTAAACCTATAAAAAATGGAAGGTCCCAATATGAGTTGACGACAGAAGAAAAAGAGGCGCTAGAAAAAGCAAAAATATAATGGAAAAGAAAATTGAAAAGCAGAATAAAATGGTGAGGCCGCCGGTCGTAGTAGTCATGGGTCATATCGACCATGGTAAATCGACCCTGCTCGACTACATAAGAAAAACAAACGTTGTCGAAGGAGAGGCCGGAGGAATTACTCAATGTATTTCGGCTTATGAAGTTTTACACAAAGACGAACATGGAAAAGATAAAAAAATCACTTTCTTGGACACTCCGGGGCATGAAGCTTTTTCAAAAATGCGCGAACGAGGCGCAGAGATTGCAGACATCGCCATCCTGATAGTCTCTGCAGAGGACGGAGTAAAACCACAAACAATCGAGGCGTGGAAAACTATCGTTGAATCAAAAATTCCGTGCATCGTGGCGATCAATAAGATAGATAAGCCGGGTGCAAATATAGAAAAAACAAAAACCGAATTGGCTGAAAATGAAATTTATTTGGAAAACTACGGTGGACAAATCCCCTATGCTGAAATTTCGTCCAAAACCGGTGCGGGCATAGACAACTTACTCTCGCTGGTTTTGATTTTAGCAGAAATGGAGAATTTAACCGGCGACAGCGAGGAAACCGCTTCCGGCTTTGTAATCGAAGTTAACCTTGATTCAAGGCGCGGAATATTAGCGACGCTAATTATTAAAAATGGTTCTATAAAAAATGGAATGAGCGTCGTGGTAGAAGACAGCATGTGCTCGACTCGGATTATTGAAAATTTCCAAGGGAAAATAATAAAAGAAGCGACCTTTTCTTCCCCTGTTCGAATCGTAGGTTTTGATAAAATGCCGAGAGTCGGAGCGACGTTCATGTCTTTTTTTAAAAAGGGAGAAGCTGAAAAATATATAAAAAATTGGAAAGAAGAAATAAATAATAAAACGAATGGAAAAGATTTGCTTGTAAACGAATCAAGCAAAAAAATAATACCGATAATACTGAAAGCCGATGTCTCCGGATCTATCGAAGCGATAGAGAAAGAAATCGCAAAAATTAAAAATGATACGGCTGAATTTAAAATCGTCGGGAAAGGAGTCGGACCGATAACGGAATCAGATATTAAGGGTGTCGCTTCCGGTGCCGATGTAATAGTTATCGGATTTAATGTGAAAGTAGATAAAAGCGCTCTTGAAATCGCGGAAAAAAGAGGTATCACTCTTTCGTTCTTTGAAATTATTTACAAAATGACCGAATGGCTCGAAACACAAATGGAAGAAAAAAGACCTAAAGTAGAAACCCTAGAGACGACCGGTCGAGCAAAAATCGTTCGCGCCTTTAGTCGCACCAAGGAACGCCAAATAGTAGGGGGCAAGGTAACTGAAGGGAAAATTAATTTAAATAGCACGGTCAGAATAATGCGCCGAGATTTCGAAATCGGCCGAGGGAAAATCGTCAATTTGGAAAAAAATAAAGCAAAAACAAGTGTGGTAGAAGAAGGAACTGAATTTGGCATGATGCTCGAATCAAAAATAGAAATCGTTGCTGGGGACATCATAGAATCTTTTTTGATAATCCAAAAATAATGACTCCGAGAAACGAAAAGGTAGCAAATAATATCAAGGAGCTTGCGGCGACTTTTTTGGGCCGAGAAAATAACAAAACATCTCTCTTGACCGTGACCAGGGCGACTGTATCCCCTGACCTAAAACGAGCGACCATATTTATTACGGTATTACCCTCTTCAAAAGAAAATGAAGTATTGCATTTCACCCAAAGGAGACTCGGAGAATTAAGAGAAACTTTGAAAAAAAATATGTCCACAAAAATAATCCCCTTTCTTGAAGTTAAAATAGACGAGGGAGAAAAAAATCGACAAAAAATTGACGAATTGCTTCGAGAAAAGTAGGATATAAATTAAGGCCTGGTAGCCAAGTGGTAAGGCATTCCTCTGCAAAAGGAATATGCGGCGGTTCAATTCCGCCCCAGGCCTCCCTAAAATATGTTAGAATAATTTTAGGATTCGATTTTATAATGCCCGAGTGGCGGAACTGGTATACGCGCACGACTTAAAATCGTGTCTCGCAAGGGATGTGGGTTCGATTCCCACCTCGGGCACTCATAGTTCTTTTGAAACAATATTTATTATATCCGCCCATAGCTGTTTTGGTAGGTCGAAAGATTATAAATAATAGGGATGGTTCATTTTTCGCAAATTAAATATATCCGCCCATAGCTCAGCTGGTAGAGCAGATCCCTCTTAAGGATAAGGTCGGGGGTTCGATCCCCTCTGGGCGGACAGCACAAGCAAGCAAACTGCTTTGCTTGCGTGAGGAGATTGAAAGGATTTTCTGTATTTGTAAAAATCAGAAAATCACCTGGTGATGTAATCACCGATCCCCTCTGGGCGGACAAGCATTAATAAACAAGGTGAAAAGCTGGAGTGGCGGAATTGGTATACGCGCTAGTCTTAGGAACTAGTGCCGCAAGGCTTGAGGGTTCGAGTCCCTCCTCCAGCACAGAGAGTAAACAAATTTATTTGTTTATGTGAGGGCGAAAATCACCTGGCTATGTAATAGCCGAGTCCCTCCTCCAGCACAAAAGAGTACTTGACATTTATGCATAAAAGTGCTATACTTTTAACATGCAAACCATGAATAAAAAATCAATAAATATTGGGTTCAAAATATTGTCTCTTTTGGCTTTTGGCCTGATTTTCATGCCTTTTAATAAAGCCGCGGCGATGGTTTACCCTACTTATGTTTTGGGGGGCTATAGCAACGATGGACAAACTTACACCCTCGGGCATTTTGTCTGGAGTGATGATCCTAATGCATCGAATGGGGGTGCAACTTCCGACAATGGGTTAGATAGAACAAACAACAATCCCACTCCGAGGATTAGTTCAATCAATCCGAAATCCGGTAGTGTTGACATGACCACAAACACCATAACCATTTCAGGAAGTGGTTTTACCCCCACCTCAGTCGCTAGAATCAATACCTCTGTCCGCCAAGTAACCTTTATTGACCCCTCTCACCTCTTGCTACCCATAAACAGCAATGACCTATATGCTTACCAAAATAACGGCGGATTCTTCGTCACTGTTTACAACGAAGCGCCTGGTGGAGGATATTCCAATGCGGCTTATTTTACTGTTAAAGCAGTTAATGGTTCTTCTAAAAACAACAACTCTGATGGCCTGGCTGCAAACGCCTTCTTCGGAACAAACAGTTTCCTGCCGTCTGGCCTAGTATCCTGGATATTGCTGGGAATAATGATACTCGTAATCATTATCCTCGTTAGGAAAATATTCGGCGCAGACAAGAAATATCACGAAACACCCTTAAAACACGCTTAACCAAAATTCAAAAAATCCCCAATTTTAGGGGATTTTTTGTTGTATAACAATGGTATTTTTGGGCCTGTCCCATAGCAAGCTTTGCTTTGCTATGGGATTGACTTTTTCGTTTTTGTATGATACAATTTAAAGGAACAAATACGGAAGTTAACGGAACGTTTTTCGTCAATTACATAGTCGCGCTGGTGCGCAGAAGGAGACGCAATGAGCTTTTTTCAGAAAATGATGAATCCGAAGGTGTTGAACCCGATCCTGAGCATTTTCGATCGAGAGGCCCGGAAGATAGTCGCCAGAATCGCGGAAAAAATCCCGGAGGATAGTTTCCTCCGGTCCGAGATTTTCGGCCGCGCCTTTGACGTTTTCAGAGGCGCCCTCGAGGGGGCTAATTTTGGCTCTCTCACGCCGATCGTCGAGAAGCTCACCGACTACGGTGATGCTCTCGCCGAGGACCTGACGGGCGAAAACACCAAAAAAACAAACGACACGCTACAAGGATGGATGAGCAAGTTCCTTGTAGAAGCGAACGGGCGGCTTGCAAAAGCCGCAGATCCAGCGGCAGAACTCGAAAAAATTACAGCCGAGTTCTCTGCACGCATGCAGCTCCTTCGCCTCATAGAAGCAGAGGCGGAGAAGTATGCCGAGGAAAAAAAGTCGAAGAAGAAAACACCCGACGCGCCGCCACTCGAAATAGGCAAGAAGCTTCAAAAGTTCTTGTGCTTGGTAAAGAATGCTGTCTCTCGGACGGCCGAAGGAATCAACCAGACAGCCGATGGGCTCGCCGAGCCGCTCGAGAGTCTCAACAAAACGCTCTCAAAAAGAGCCGGCGCACGGAAAACCGACTGGGAGTGTCACTGGTTCGACGAACCAGAAGACACCTCGAAAGGAGGTTCCAAATGAACACGCTAATTACGAACGCCATCCGTACAGTCTGGAACCTCTGGGGAATCGCAAACTTTTGGGTAAGGGTTGCAATTTTCGTTATCGTGGTCTCGCCGACCGCGGTTTCGCTGGTCGCCCTTGCGGGCAGCCCGACCGCTACTGCAATCGTTGTTCTCCTACCCATAATCTGCATCGCTGGAATCTTCCTTTGGGAAATTGATCCATTGGTCATCCCAATCCTCCAGCGAACTCCAGGAATCAAGGACGCCGTCAATGCCGGGATTAAAATCATTAAGAAAATCGTGGCAGTGGAATTTCTTATGGGGGTATACTTTACCCTCGTACCCATCCACGGTCGCCCCGGTTTCTTGGCCCCCATTCTCCTAGTCATTGTGGCAATTATCGCCCTTTGGTCTAGCGAGCTTAAATGGGAGTGGGCGTGGAGTGGCCTAGTAATGACGCTGGTAGTGCTCACCCTTCTCGTAATTTTTCCCCTGAGGATGGAGAGAATTGAAAAAGAAGGGGTACTGCCAATAATGGAAAAGGAAACCAGGAGTTTCCTTTTCGGGCCAAAACCCAAAACAGTTTCCCTCGTCGTCCCCCCTGCACCGTCCGCACATGTTATTACCCCTGCTGTTCCCATTCCACCACGTCCAGCCCAGAGCAGGCCAATGTGGGAGCTTCGCGATGTACCCTCTTATGGGAAACTCGAGGTGCCTCTCGAGGCGGGGTGGAAGATAGACTCCCTCCTTGGGAGGGTAATCATTACCACCCCGAAGAACGAGGTATACTACGCTGAGCCCGGGGTAAAAATTCCCGTCAAAAAAAAACAAGTGGCGGGAACGTACACTATCGAGGCGGACCCACGCGGGTCAACACAAAAAATAAAAATAAAAACATGGAAAATATCACACCCCCACTCTTGGGAGTGAAACGCCAAAGGGCGTCCCGACTTCGGTCGGGACGCCCTTTTTCATTTTTTCTTATTAGCTTTTCTACCTACTGCAATATCACCGAGCCTCGCTCAATGTCTATACCGGTTATTCCAAAAGTGCTCAACATGACATTCATTATTGCGAACACTCCGAACATAATAGTAATCCCGATTATTCCCCACAGCATATGCTGTTTGCCAGCGGTCTTTTTCTCTTCATTTTCTTGATTAGCAATGAATTCAAAAACACCGTAAAGAAAAAACACCACCGCCAAAGCAAACAAAAAGCCAATTAAGGGATTTATAATTTTTGTATCGACATTCGCGATAAACCCATTTAAGCTTTCACTCGCATAAGCTATTTTTGTAGAAAATAAATCCATTCTTGCAAATTACAAAGTTGATATTATTGGTGAACTCAAAACCCAAAATTACCGTGGCATTCCCACCACTGGTGCATTAAATTGTGCGCCCTCATCGATGCCAAACGACTTTGTCAACAAATGCACAAAGCCCCACAAAGCGACGATAATTGCGATACCGATAATGCCGTAAATAATCATGTTTCTGGCTTTTCCTTTTTCTTCTTCATCTCCAGAGATAACATACTTGATAACCCCCCAAATAAAATAAATTACCGCGATAGTAACTAATATTGGAACAACCATGTTAATAATGCTTCCAATGTAGCCGACTACCCCATCGATAGTGCCAGATGCTTGAGCACTTGCCATAACCGGGCCTAAAACTAAAGCCAAAACCGACAACTTCATTAAATTCTTTTTCATAATCTTCAAACTAATTAAACTAATAATTTAGCGACCTTATAATAATAAACAACTAATAATACTCTTAATAATAACACGTATATGGCCAAAACAAACAAGTAAATGTGGATTAGTTAGGATGGGGTCACTTGAGGAGGAGTCACTTGAGGAAGGATTGAGCCCGTACCGAGGCCAAAGGTGCTTCGAAGAACATTGACCAAGCCCCACATTGACAACATCACCGCAAGGGCGACTATCCCCCAAATCATGAATTGCTTGCCTTGTTCCCTTTTTGGCTCCTCGTCGACATTTATGAAGAAAAACTTTACCACCCCCCAGATAAATAATAATGTTGCCAAAGCAAAAAGAATCGGAATAATAGAATTATTTATTATACAGGTAACATAATTTAAATATACACTAAGTGATACTCCGACGGTTGCGGTTGGTGCACTGCAAGCTCCACCAGCAACCGGCACCGGCTGCGTTCCTCGCCCCCCCAGAAACTTGACAACCATGTCTACAATACCCCACAAGGCAGAAATCACAGTAAAGCCGATAATCCCGTATATCATGGTATCCTTACCTTTTTCTTTTGCCACTTCGCTGTCAGCAATGACATATTTGATGACACCCCAAATAAAATATATCAATCCTATCCCGACTAAAACCGGAACGATTGAATTTAAGATTGAGCCTATTTTAGTGATTAGAGCTGGAATCGTTTGCGCGGAAGCGATGAATGGAAATAGAATAAAAAAAGAAAATAGGGGTATAAATCTTGAGAACATTTTTAAAAAATTTTTCATACGCTGTAATATTTTTTATAATTAATAATTAAAGTCCAACAATGGTGCCTGATATCATTTTTGCGATTGCCCACGACCCCAAAAGCACTGCCCCTCCGATCAATGTATAAAGGAGAGCTTCCTTCGCTTTTTTCAATTTTTCAGGATTACCCATAGCAAAAACAAAAAGAAATCCGGAGTAGACTATCGCCAGCGCAATAATAGGAAGACCCACTTGAATCATTCCGGTTAAAATTGTCGAAATAAGGTCCTGAATTGAGTTTGCATTTATCGGATTGCAAATTTCAGTAGTTGGGTCACAAACACCGGTCTGCCCAAAAAGAAAAGTAATTGGGACAAAAAAAACAAAAAGTATCAAAATCAACTTTCCCAAATTTTTCTCAATAATTTTCATGTTATTATTATATCTTATGCTTATTTAAAATCAAAATAAGTTAGTCTGAAAACCTAATGTTGTTAATATCAACTTAACAATAAGCCAAGCAGCAAGCGCAATAATAAAACCGAAAACCGCGTTTATAAAAATTGACTTCGCTTTGGTTTTTGCCCCCGCAGATTCACCTCCCGCAGTTACCAAAAGAAAGCCTGCGTAAGCAAACATTATGGCCGCTATGGGCATCGCCAAAAGTAAAAGGTAATCAATAACACTATTTACAAGCTGAAGAAGCGCGGAAAAATTGCATGGCTGACCCGCAGAATTATCACAAGGAACCAACACTGCAGAGGAAAGGGCTGGCATTAAAAACATTAAAAATATTCCGGTTATAATTAAAATTTTTGTTGTTTTTTTCATACTCATCCGCTTCTGGCGGAATTTATCTAATTAATAAAAGACTCATTTTTGCATTCGCGTCGCTTATGGCTTGGATAACGTTTATATTATTCGAGATAACTGCATTGACCATTTCACTGAAAATATTTGCCGTATCCTTCGGTGATGGATCAAACCAACTTTTAGCATATAAAGCAGAATTATAAAAAATTGGGAAATAAGCATCAGTTGGTTTTATCGCAAGCAAATCACGTCGCGCCGGTGGTGTCATTGTGGCCGTAGCAAATTTAGAAGCGAAATCAGTACTGGTCAGCAAGCTCGCCGCTGTAAAAGCAGCATTCGGGTTTTTCGAAGCAGAGGAAATAGCGATACCGGTCACCCTCGCACTCGTAGCTTTTGAATTCGCGTTTTTTATCTGAGGAATACCTGCTACGAAAAAATTCTCGTTCGGATTTCTGTTTACCATAGATTGAAGCTCTGAAGCAAAGCCGAAATACATTGCTAAATCTTCTTTAGAAAACGCATCATTGGAATTCGGAAAAGATTTATTCCAAGAGTAAACAGCATTATTGGGGTCTGCAAAATCAGTGTAAAATTTTAAAATAGAGGGAAGGTTATAATTTCCGACAGTAGCAGATAAGGATGGACTAAATATTCCGTTCTTCTCAGAGACAATAGGATTCCCTGCTTGCAAAAAAAGAGCCGCGAGGATGTCTTTAGCATGCGTGACATTAGAGTAATGCCCCAGAGCAACTGCGCTTTTGATTATCTTATTGGCTTCATCTTTTTTAGTAAGAATGGGAGCAATATCTGCTAGGTCATTCCAGGTAGCAGGAGGGAAAACGACCCCACTCGCATCAAACATGCTTCTATTGTAATACATTACCAATGGGTCAATAGATATCGGAAAAGCTAAAATCCCCTTGCTAGTTAAAAAAACCTCTCCCGCCCCAGCGAAAACACCCTTGAAGGTCGCAAGAGGATAACTTGTGTATGGGATAGTCATTATTTTATTAGCATAACTAAGAGCTAAATCATCTGACAATAAAAACATATCTGGACCTTTCCCCGAGGCTAAGGCTTCGAGTAAATCCTGATTAAAACTATCAGCCGGTATTTCTTTGTAAACCACAACCATAGAAGGGTTTGCTCTGTTGAAGTCCTCAATGGGATTACTAATCAAACTCGTCGGGGTTGTTCCCCAGAGAACAACCGTGCCGAGATCCCCTGCCCCTCCTCCTCCGATAGGAATCACCCCGGAGAATACCAAAATACCGAAAATACCGAAAACAAAAAATATTGCTAAAATAATGAGGGCAAAATTTCCTTTCATTGCTTTACAAATATCATACCATAATGATAATCCCCTACGTTAATTTCTCTCTCTAGAACGAAACCCTCTTTTTCGAACATCACCTTCGCTTTTTCTTTTGAAACGATATTTGCCCCACTCATCACGGATGATTCAGACCAATCAATCAGCAAAACTCTTCCTTTGGGTTTTAATATTCTCTTTACTTCTAAAATGAAATTTTCCTTATCTTCAACTTGAAAAAGAATATTCGAAGCAATGACAGCACTCACAATCGCATCACCTATTTTTGTTCCTCGTATCTTCTCGACATTCCCCCAGATTATTTCTACATTGCTCAAATGTGCTTCTTTTATTTTATTTTTTATTGTCTCTAAAAAATCTTTTTGCACCTCGACGGCGTACACCTTGCCTCTCCCCGCGATCTTTCCCGCAGCAATAGAATAAAAACCGGTGCCCGCACCCAAATCCGCCACAATATCATTTTCTTTTAGTTCAAAGGTTTTTAGGTTTTTTAGTGGATCGGAGAACATACATATATTATATACAAGCAAGCGATGCAATTCCATCCCCGGCCCGTAGACGCATAACTGTGACCCCCTGGGTTTGTCGACCCAAAGATGGAATATCTTGGAGCGCGGTACGAATCACTTGTCCCTTTTTGGACATTGCAATCAATTCGCCTTCCTCCCCCGTTAATACTTTCGCCACAATCAACTTGCCTGTCTTGGGGGTCACTTTAGCTGTTTTTACCCCTGAACCGCCTCTTTTTTGCACCTTATATTCTTTCAGATTGGTCTTTTTACCGAAACCATTCGCGCTCATGGTGAGGAAGGCTCCCCCGCCTGCTCCCGAACTATCGTGAGGGCGGGCAGGCTTTTCCGTACTCTTTTTTATTACGTCAACTCCGATAACCGAGTCCCCTTTGCCTAGTCTTATTCCGCTTACTCCACCGGCCGTTCTCCCCATTTCACGCACATCGGACTCTTTAAATCTGATAGACTGACCGGCCGCCGTAGCAATCATCACCTCATTTCCTTTTTCCGTAACCAGGGCAGAGATAAGTTGATCATCCTTGTCTAGGCGGATAGCAATAATCCCGCTTCTACGCACATCTTTGAAACTCTCTCCAGACATTTTCTTCGCTGTGCCATTTTTGGTGACCAACATGAGAGAAGATGAGGTTTTTTCGGAATCTTTGGGCATCGCTAGAATTGAATTTACTTTTTCCTCCCCGGAGAGAGCCAAGAAATTCATAATAGATTTTCCTTTAGTGGCCCTGCGCCCTTCCGGAATATCATACATTTTCATTTGATAAACCTTGCCGAGGTTGGTAAAGAAAAGCAAATTACTGTGCGTTGAACCAGACACAAGCATCGTCACAAAATCTTCTTCCTTGGTTTCAAGATCAATCACTCCGACGCCACCTCGTTTCTGGGCACGGTATTCGGAAGGATCAGTGCACTTCACATACCCCCCGGCGGTTAGGACAAGCATCGTTTCTTTTTCCGGAACGAGATCCTCGTCGTTGATTTCCTTTACCCCGCCTTTTACTATTTTTGTCCTTCTTTCATCAGCATATTTTTCCCGAATTTCTTTTAATTCCTCTGCTATCACTTTCAGGATTTTCTTCGGGCTGGCAAGCAATTCTTTCATTTCGGCAATAAATTTCTGTTTTTCGGCAAGCTCTTCTTCTACCGCTTTTCTCTCAAGTCCGGCAAGTTTGGCCAACTTCATTTCGAGAATCGCTGTCGCCTGCAAATCAGAAAACTTAAATTCCTTCATCAGGTTTAATTTAGCAGCTTGAGAATTTTTGGAAGCGCGGATAACAGAAATAACGCGATCAATTTTGTCCAACGCTTTTTTCAGGCCGAGTAAAATATGTTCGCGTTCTTCTGCCTTTTTCAATTCGTAGACGGATCTACGTTTGACAACTTCTTTTCGGTGCCCAATAAATTCATTCAAAATAGATTTGAGAGACAAGGTTTGCGGTACTCCATCCACCAGGGCCACCATATTGAAATTGAAATTTGATTCAAGCTGAGTATTTTTATAAATATAATTTAAAACTTTTTCCGGATGCGCACTTGGTTTTAAATCGATAACAATTCGAATATCTTTTGTGGATTCATCACGAAGCGCTTTTATCCCGTCTAACTTTTTCTCTTGCACCAATTCAGCAATACTTACTATCAGGTTGGATTTATTCACTCGAAAAGGAATGGAGGTAATAATGATGGAGAAATTTCCATCTTTCTGTTCCACTATTTCCGCCTCACCCCTGCACACCACCCCGCCCCTGCCGGAAGAATACGCATGCAACATGTCTTTAGAACCAAAAGCAATCCCTCCAGTCGGAAAATCTGGACCTTTTATATATTGCATTAAATCCTCGGTGGTCGCATCATCATTTTCCATTAAATAATTTGTCGCATCGAGTACTTCTGCCAAGTTGTGAGATGGAATGTTGGTTGCCATTCCGACAGCAATCCCGAGCGTGCCGTTCAAAAGAAGCGCCGGCACAGCAGACGGAAAGACAATCGGCTCTTTGCGTGTTTGATCGTAATTTGGACGAAAATCAACCGTTTCTTTTTCCAAATCCCGCAAAAGCTCCGTGGAAATTTTTGCCATCTTGGCTTCCGTATAACGCATAGCTGCAGGATTATCTCCATCAATCGAACCAAAATTTCCCTGACCTAATACTAAAGGATATCGATATGAAAAATCCTGCGTCATTCCGGCCATGGAATCATACACAGCTGTATCGCCATGTGGATGATATTTTCCAAGGACATCTCCGACGACGGCCGCCGATTTGCGAAAACGCGCAGAAGAAGTCAACCCCATTTCATGCATCGTGTATAAAATTCTACGATGTACCGGTTTTAAACCATCTCTCACGTCCGGCAAGGCACGCGCGGTGATAACGGACATTGAGTACGCCAAATAAGATTCTTTCATTTCGGTCACAATATCAACCGGCAGAATCGATTCCGCTTTTATTTCTTCATTTGGTTCTGGTTTGGTTTTTTTTGCCATAATTATTATTGTGCCTGTCCGTCCAACGCATTTGAATCTATATTTAAGTCGGGATTTGAAATGCTATTATATTGATTTGTTATATTGTCCTTGATGACGGAAAAGGGTTTGATGTCTTGGTTTATTTTTGCTTTCGCCTCTTCACTCCCCGCCCCTGCCCCAAGTGAATATATCCACAGGAAAAATAATATTATAGCGAAAATTCCCGTTGTAATATGTAAAATAGACCTTCGAATGTGTTCCGGTTGTTGTCTTATTTTTTTTACATGATGAATTATTCTTTTCATATTTTAAACTTGTCCTATAGTGAACTTGTTCTACTACGGGGTTATGATGCTAATAATACTATCACCTCTCCCTCTTTGTTGTCTAAATCTTTTCTCTTCAAAGTAAGTTTATCCACTGTCTCTGCTTTCTCCTCGCCCATCTCTTTTAGAAATGCTTTTAGGGTCACAGAATCATAGTCCATGGGAATCACCAATCTTGCCTCAAAAGAGGAAGCCAATTTGGCTGCACTTTTGGCATCAAGCATTCCCTTTCCTGCCTGTGCGGGCAGACCACCCACCGGAATAAATAAAATATCCGGACTATTTATCGCTTCACGAGTTTCCTTGGAAAGTTCTCCGTCGCCGAGCGCGCCGAGAAAAGCAATTTTAATCCCATCCAAAGTAAATAAATAAATTGTATTAATATATTTATTTCCACCTAAAACAGACTCCGAGAGAACCCCTTTAACAAAAATATCTTTTATCTCATAATCTCCTGGTCCGACAATAACAAAAGGCGCCCTCTCTCCGTGAGAAAGCTGTTCGATGCCATTGTAGTCTGGGTGGTTGATGGTTTGCAGCGCAACATCGGTACCAAAATGAGCACTTATTCCCGTTTTAGAGCTTTTACTGACTGGATTAAGTGCCAAAACCATTTCTCCCTGTTGAATCTTGAAAAATTGTTTTCCGAAATATGTGATTATCATTATAGTTGCATTATAACAAATTTTTTGTTAGAATAAAAGTATTAAAAGATGGATTTAGGGTAACCCTATCGAGTGTAAGTTTCCTCGGCAGAACCTAGACCTTATATCCGCTTTCAGGCGGATTTTTTAATTAATTATGAAAAAAGAAGAAACAATAGTAGAAGAAAATTTGGTTTTAAGTTCAATTACCGAACGAAGTAAAAATAAACCGGAAGTTGATTCTCTAGTAGAGGGTCCGGTGATTTTAGTAGAAAAATCCTCCGTATATGTGGATTTAGCACCTTTTGGTACCGGTATTATTTACGGACGAGAATTTATCAACGCGAAAGACGTCATCAACAAAATTAGTTTAGGTGATGTAGTCAAGGCGAAAGTTGTCGAAGCAGAAAACGAAAACGGCTATATAGAACTTTCCCTAAAAGAAGCAAAACAAGCTCTAGCCTGGAGCGAAGCAGAAAAAGCCATCAAGGCAAAAAGTATTCTCAGTCTGGAAGTAAAGGACGCAAACAAGGGCGGGCTTATCTTGGAATGGCAAGGAATACAAGGATTTTTACCTGCTTCCCAACTTAAGGCAGATCATTATCCTCGAGTCCTGGATTCAGATAAAGATAAAATATTGAAGGAATTAAAAAAACTTGTCGGCGAACATATTTCGGTAATGATTATTTCTACTCTACCCAAAGAAGGAAAATTAATTTTCTCGGAAAAAGACAACAATCCGGAAGAGAAAAAAGAAATCTTGAGCAAATACAATATTGGTGATGATCTAAATTGCACCGTTGCAGGCATTGTTGACTTCGGGGTTTTCCTTAAACTAGAAGACGGCCTTGAAGGGCTCGTACACATTTCCGAGCTTGATTGGGGCCTCGTAGAAGATCCTCGCAATATGTTCAAGGTGGGTGATAAAGTAAAAGCAAAAGTGATTGAAATAAAAGACGGTAAAATTTCCCTTTCCATCAAAGCTCTGAAGGAAAATCCTTGGAAAGAATTCGAAGGCAAACTAAAGAAAGGTGATATTATCGAGGGAGTAGTAATCAAACACAACAAACACGGCGCCCTTGTCTCTATCAAAGAAGGTATGGCAGGACTCGTACACAACTCCACCTTCCCTTCTGAAGCAGCACTCCGCGCCAAATTAGAGCTTGGCAAGAAATACAATTTCCAAATCACCCTCTTTGAGCCAAAGGACCAAAAGATGACTCTGATTTATTTAGAAAAATAGAAACACATAAAAATCCCCCGACCTGGGTCGGGGGATTTTTAGTTTGTTATTTATGTAGTAGCAGCTGGAGTTACTGACGTGGTTGTAATATCCGCATCCCCAATATCATTCATGATAGACATCACTTGCTCGGCATATTTTTTGACAATAGATGGAGGGTTATAAGCCTGTAGGATTTCTTTGGTGGTTTTATCTTCATAGTGACGAGCGGTATTTGGATTGTTTCCACCCAAATTCCTAGCCACAGTTTCAATCGCGGCTTCATTTGACTTAAAACCAATCTTACAAGAACCCCAGCCAAAAGCGTTGTTGGAAACTTTTTGACAATCATGTTTACCACCAGTAGATTCGCGCACAGAGATAGCCGCCAAAAGACGCCAGTCAAGGCCGTTCTTTTCCGCTTCCTCAGCCATTTTCATTCCGGTACCTTCTAAGGGCATATTATGCTCTCTGAAATACGCGTCGATGGCTTCTGCTTTAGCTTTCAGGCTTTCAGTCTCTGGATCAAAAGCTTGGTTAAGAGCCAATGTTCCATTTACTGCAATATTTAGTTGTTGGACTAATGCATTTTGAGGAATCCCTATGTTATGAACATTTCCAAAGGAAACTGTCATAACTGGTAATAGCACTAGAGATTGAACAAAACGTATTAGATTGTTATTTTTCATATTAAGGCGGTATGTGCTCCGCCAACTTCATTTCTGTCCACTTCAGCCAAACTTTGACTTACCTCTATATAGTAGCATACTCACGCCGAGAAGTCAATAGTTATGCCATAATTTTAGTATATGTCAAACACAAAATACCTTATAAAATAAGGATATTTTGGATATACGTTATTGACAAATATAGCTAAAAATAGAGTAATATGAGGGTTGTGGACAACTATTGGTCAAAACCAAAGACCTTATCAGCCACCTTATATGCCTCCCCGGCTCCCATTGTGACAAATACATCATTTGGTCCTAGGTTCATTGCTTTAATATGGGCTTCAGCTTCCTCAAAACCAGAAAAGGCCCGAGCGTTTTGCCCTGCCCTGGTAATGGCCTCGGCTAGTTTCTCACTAGAGATACTCTCGTCAATGGCCTCCCTGGCAAAATAGATAGGTAAAAGAAATACCCTATCAGCCCCATCAAAACATTTTGCAAAATCCTCAAACAACGCCTTTGTCCGGCTGTAGAGGTGTGGCTGAAAGAGGACAGTGATTTTCATCTCTCCCCTTGGGTACAGTTCCCTCAACCCCTGCAAGCTAGCTTTTATCTCCGTCGGGTGATGGGCATAGTCGTCGTAGATTATCGCACCCTCAGCTGTCTCTCCCCTTTTTTCTAGCCTTCGCCAAGTGCCCGTGAATTCAGCTAGGGCCTTTTGGGCAATTTCTTCTTTGATTCCCAAAAGGTCCGCCACGGCCAATGCGGCGGCTGCATCTTTTCTATTGTGCTCTCCCGGTACTAAAAGTTTCGGCACTTTTGATAAATACTTGGAATAATCTGAAATAACTTTTTCACTTTGAGAGATAAGTTGATCGAAGGCACTTTGAATATCCGTCAAATCTTTGTAATAATCCAGGTGCTCCGCTTCAATATTTGTAATGACTAAAATTTTTGGTTTTAAATTTAAAAATGATCTCTCATATTCACAGGCCTCAACTACAAATAAATCACTTTTGCCCATAATGAAATTTGATTGATAATCTTTAAGTAATGAACCCACCACCACCGACGGATCGCGTCCTGCGTCTATTAGAATTTTTGCAATCATCGCTGTGGTGGTTGTTTTGCCATGAGTTCCGGCAATGGCAATAGTATTTTTTCCCTCCGTAACAATACCAAGCATCTGAGGATAACTTTTATATGGAATGCCAGAATTCACAACCTGCTCGAAAAGTTTTTTATCATAATGCGGAATAGCGAGCGTGTAGACGATAAGCTCAGTGCCTTTCGGAATCAAATCAAAATCCTGTCCAGTTATTACTTTTATGCCAAGTTTTTTTAACTCTTCAACAATTTGATTTTGAGAGATATCTGAACCAGAAACCTCTTTCCCTTCTAGGTGCATCATGCGGGCAATCGCTGAAATACCAATCCCGCCAATTCCAATAAAAAATATCTTTCTTGCACTGAGTATTTCCGAAGTGTTAATTTTTGATAAATCTAAATCATGCATATTGTTATATTAACTTAAAATTACTTCTTTACCATCTCCCATAAAAGTATATTCACCATCCTCAACTAAAATCCCTTGTCCATCTCGCAAAATGCGGATTGGATATTTTAAACTTTTAATCTTTTCTCTCACGCCAACTTCTTTGTCATCAGTATAATGAACCTTCAAAACAAAAGGAACATAATTCAAGGCAGTAAAATCAGTTATTCCAAACCTATCTTTGCCATCTGGATTCCAGTCAGATACCTCAATTGTAGGACACACAACATAAGACCCGGCACTGGTGCCAATGTAAACTTTACCTTCATTGAGTAGTTCTTTAAGA
>Ga0172379_10003763_pt1 | contig 23565 bp, 23 predicted proteins | sample GrowelOW334metaG_FD_119756 | JGI IMG/M metagenome (GOLD analysis project Ga0172379, IMG submission 119756) | Groundwater microbial communities from an aquifer near a municipal landfill in Southern Ontario, Canada - Groundwater well OW334 metaG | ecosystem: Environmental > Aquatic > Deep...
ACATCTTCGTTCGCTTCAACTAAACGTTTTGCTTTTTCAATCACCATATCAGCAACCTGGATGTGGCGGTCTGCAGGTTCATCAAAAGTTGAACTGATAACTTCAGCTTTAACGCTTCGTTCCATATCGGTAACTTCTTCAGGGCGTTCATCAATTAATAAAATAATCAATTTTACTTCGGGATGATTTCTTGTAATTGAGTTTGCGATCTTTTGCAATAAAATAGTTTTACCGGATTTTGGTGGTGAAACTATTAATCCTCTTTGTCCTTTTCCTATTGGTGCTAGAAGATCTAATATTCTCATGGAATATTCGCCGGGAGAAGATTCAAGAGTAAGTTTTTTGGTTGGGTAAACCGGAATCAAGTTATCAAATAAAGTTCTATCTCTGATGCCATCGGGATTTAGTCCGTTTACTGCTTCAACTCTGAGCAAAGCAAAGAAACGTTCTCCTTCTTTCGGCGGACGAACCTGACCGCTTACAAAGTCTCCCGTACGAAGCATAAACTTCTTTATCTGCGAAGGAGAAACATAAATATCATCCGGTGAAGGAAGATAGTTATAGTCCGCCGAACGGAGAAATCCGTAACCATCGGGCAAGACTTCCAGCACACCTTTGGAGAATGTTAATCCATCCTTACCGGTTTGCGCTTCTAATATTTTGAAAATTAATTCTTGTTTACGAAGATCGCTATAACCTTGAACACCGAGTTCTTTGGCTATATCATTTAATTCAACGATCTTTTTGGATTTCAGTTCTGAAATGTCCATTGGCATAATGTGACCCTTATTATTTATTTGTTCTTAAATTCGGAAATATGTTATTGGTTAAAGTTAAGTTTTTCCAGTGAATTATCGAATGGCTAAAGGAGTTGATTCAAAATTGCATTTCTTTTTTCTCTTTGTCAAGTACTTTTTTTGATTAAACCTTTTTTTATTTCTCCTACCAGATACATGCTGCCCAATATTACCAAGCATTCACCGGAGTTTTTATTCTTCTGAAATTGGAGATAAAATTCAGTCGGGTTTTCAATTACATCTGAACATAACTTAAATTTGTTTGCCATCGTTAGAAGATTTTCTTTTTTTTCAGCGCGTTCAAAAGGAAGATCGGTAAAATGAAACTCATCAAACGCTTTCTTTAATTTGGAGAGCATCACTTCAATTTCTTTATCTTTCATAACGCCAAAAAGAAGATGACTTTTTTTGTGCCGTGATTTTTCCTTTAAAAATTCAGAAAGAAAACTTTCAATTCCTTCAGGGTTATGAGCAGAATCAAAAATGATTTTCGGATTTTCAGAAACGATCTCATATCGCCCTTGAATTCTCGTGTTTTCAACAACGTGTTTTAATCCATAATCAAAAACGTCCAAATCTTCAATCCCGAGAGTTTTGTTAACAACTAAGGTTGCAAGAGCGGCGTTATATTTTTGATAATAACCGTGAAGCGGTGAATCTAATCTATCTATATCAAGTTCTTCGGTATAAAGTTCTAAATAAGTTTCTCGCTTAATAATGTAATCTTCAAGTTCAAAAAGTTCGCAGTCAACCTCTTCACATTTTTGTTGAATGATCTCATCTGCTTTTTCCGGTAATATTCCGAGAAATACTTTAGCCTTTGGCTTGATGATCGCAGCTTTTTCCGCGGCAATTTCTTCGATTGTATTTCCTAAATATTGCGTGTGTTCCAGGCTGATTGAAGTGAGCACTACCGCTAAAGGTTTAAGAACGTTGGTTGCATCTAATCTACCACCTAAACCGGTTTCGATTACAGCATATTTAACTTTCTTTTCAAAGAAGTAACTGAAAGCTAAAGCGGTGGTTACTTCAAAAAAAGTTAACCCGCTTTCATTAATAAATGATTCATGTTTATCATAAAATGAAGCAATATATTCGTCATCAATTTCCTCCCCGTTAATTCTAATTCTTTCATTGAATTTTACGAAATGAGGTGAAGTGTAAAGTCCCGTTTTAAAACCTGCTGTTTGCAAAATACTTGCGATAAATGAAGCAGTACTTCCCTTTCCGTTTGAACCGGCAATGTGAAAACATTTTAGATTATTCTGAGGATTTCCGAGTACTTGCAGAAATTTTCTAATGTTTTCTAATCCAAATTTCATTCCGAATATTTGGAGCGCATAAAGTTTTTCTAATGTTTTTTCGATATTCATGTTAAAGAATGAATGAACCCGTTAAGTTTTTAAGAGATGATATTTTCATTTTTTCACAATACAAAATTAAATCATTGATCATTGTTTCGGAAATATTCGGATGCACAAAATTTACTGTTCCAAGTTGAAAGGCAGAAGCGCCGGCAATCATAAATTCAACTGCATCCTGCCACGAAAAGATTCCTCCAATTCCAATGATCGGGATATCAACATTTTGTTTTATTTCTAGTACTTTTGCCAGTGCAACCGGTTTTATTGCCGGACCTGATAAACCTCCGGTAATATTTTTTATTTTCGGTTTCCGTGAAAAAATATCAAATGCAGTTCCGACTAAGGTATTTATAGCTGAAACAGCATCCGCTCCCGATTCTTTTGCCGCTAAAGCAAATTCGGAAATGCGGGAAACGTTGGGAGAAAGTTTTATAAATACCGGTTTGGTCGAAACTTTTTTTACTTCTTCAGTAATTTTTGCAACTGCTTTTTTATCATTACCAAATTCAAGACCGCCTTCTTTAACGTTGGGACAAGAGACATTTATTTCAAATGCCGAAATCGTATCTTCACCAGTTAATAACTTTGTGCACTCAACATACTCTTCAACGGAACTGGCGGCAATGTTACAAATTATTTTTGTATCAAACTTTTTTAGGAACTGAATTTTAGTTTTTAGAAATTCTTCTACACCAACATTTGCGAGACCAATTGCATTTAACATCCCGGAAGGTGTTTCCACCACTCTTTGCGAAGAATTTCCTTTTCTCGGTTTTAAACTTAACGATTTTGTTACAATTCCGCCTATTTTATTTAAATCAATAAATTCGGAAATCTCGTTTCCGTAACCGACTGTGCCTGAAGCAAGCAGAATCGGGTTTCTTAATTTTAACGGTCCAACGGAAACAGATAAATCTACGGCGCTCATGGCAGTTCGATATCTTTCACATTAAAAACAGGTCCATCTTTACAAACTAAAAGGAATTTGTTCTTGTCAGTTGCGGACTGCACCGGGCAACCCTGGCAAATTCCAAAGCCGCACGCCATCGAAGATTCAGTTGATATTTCAGCTTCAATGTTTCTTGTAAAGCAAAATTGTTGAAGTGATTTTAACATTGCATTTGGACCGCAGCCGAATATTTTAATTCTTTCATTTTTATATCTATCTATTTGAGAGCTTAACAATTCAACAACATTTCCTTTAAAACCAAAACTCCCGTCATCTGTTGCAATGGAAACATTTTTCATTTCGTATGTAATACAATCATTTTTTGTTCTTCCGCCGCTTAGGCAAATTATTCCTTTTCCGATTTTTTCAAGTTCTTTAATTAAAAACGGAAACGGAGCAGCGCCAATTCCGCCTGCAACAATAATTGCTTTTTCATAATTTCCGTCTAACGAAAAACCATTTCCCGCTGAACCCATAACATCAACGAATTCCCCTTTTTGTTTTTTTTGAAGAACCAATGTTCCTTCGCCAACTGAAGTAAACATTATTGTAAAATAATCTCCTTCAACATTGCAAATACTGAACGGGCGGCGTAATAGAGGAAAATTTGAATTTGAAACTTTGATATTTACAAATTGACCGGGCTTTGCATTCGCAGCAATTTTATCTGATTGCAATTTTAAGAGAAAAACATTTGTCCCAATTTGAGTTACAGAATCAACCTTTGCGTTCGCAAGAAACAAGGCACATCCTTTTTATGTGGAAATAATCATTAAATTTTGAGCTTTTCAGACGGGTAACGCCAACTTGTTTACTGACTCGACCCGCTTTGAAGCGGGCAAGGCAGAAGAATTATTTTGAACAACCGAAATTTAAAGAGAATTTCCTTCCCTACAAAATTTCTTTCCGGTAATTTTCACATTAAAACGATGATGCCAAGGATTAACTTATCACAGGCATTCATCAATGAAATCAATATTCCCTATCAATAAGATGACGTTATTTTAAAACTACCATCTTCATTGTTCTGATGAAATCACCGGCACGCAATTGATAAAAATAAACGCCGGATGAAAATGAAGTGCTATGAATGCCAAAAGTAGCACGGTGCTTCCCTGCTTGTTGAAATTCGTTTGCCAAGATTGCAACTTCATTTCCCAACACATCAAATATTTTAAGCGTCACAAAACTGTTCTCTGGAATTTGGTAACTGATTACAGTTTCCGGATTAAATGGGTTTGGATAATTTTGATCCAAAGAATATTGATCCGGGGTTAGTTGATTATTATCGCTAATGTCAGTCCAAAGATAAAATCTGAGATTATCAAAAAATAAAGTTCCGGTATTATTTCCTGTTTTTCTTTGTTCAACAGAAATTCCTACTAGTTTATTTGCCAATTTGCCATCATAGTTTCGTGTTTCAGACTGAACAAACTTCCACCCTGCCCAATTAAGCGAATCAACCTGAATTGAAAATTCTACATTATTTTGATCTTCAAACCAATAGCTAAAATAATTATTACTTAAGTCACCAAATACCCATGTCCCAAACATTCCACCATTTAAAACAATTTTTGCTTCATTAGGTACAACACAATTCCCATTCTCCGTGTTTTTAAATAAGTAAACTAATTTTCCACTTTTAGAACCAAACAATTTCTTTTCAGTAGTTATGGAGAATAATGAAATTAGAGTATCAACACCAATTGTATGTGGACTTGCACTTGGATTTTTCCATCCAACTTGCGTTTCAAAATCGTCAAGCAAATTTATTTCTGAGGGAAGTATTGAGAAGACAGTAAACGGAATTTCTACCGAATCAACCATCGGGATTGAATCAACATCAGCAATTTTGCCGCCTAAACTTAAAGCGTATTCACCGTTAGCTAATGCGTCTTTCGTTTCAAAATAAATTAATCCTTTCCCATTCTCGGTAAAGATTTTAACATTTATTGCCGTAAGCCGAATTCTGTCTTTGTTATAAAGATTAATTTGACCCGATAATGAACCATTTAACACCGGAGTTTCAAATTGCAATCTTATTTGAGGATATCCCAAATTGATATATGTGTTCGCAACCGGATAAGTCTTCTCCAATAAATATCTATTCCGGTTTTTTGTAACGAACTTAAAAGAAAGATCATCGCTTAACGGAATGTTCCAAATAGTTTTAGCAGTTTTCTTTAACGTAACGGTATATTCTGTCGATTTGAAATATGGAATTAATGGTTTGAAAGTAATCAGTTTGTTGCCGTCACTCCATGCAAAAGTTCCTTGCGCAGTAGGCGATAATTGAAATGCTGCATTGGTTGAAACGGTATCCATCGGAAGATCAAATCTAATTGAAACGGAAGAAATTGTTTTTACACTGTCTGTTTGTGAAGAAGGATAGTAACTAACAATTTTTGCAACAACTGTTGTATCGTAAAGTAAAAATTTATCTGCGAAGGAAGAGGCGTTTGCTGTAACCGTAACTGACGATGAATCTTTATAATATCCAGGTGCTTCATAATAAACTTTGTATGAGCCGGGAGCTAAACTATCAAAAAGAAAAAATCCGTTGTTGTTTCCATCTCCATTATAGACTTTACCACCCGGTTCCAGTGTAACCTTAATATTATTTAATGGAAGTTTATTATCGTTCTTTGCTGTAAGTGCAAAGTATGAAACCGTTTTATTCAAATCGCGAACTAAGCCCGCAACCGTGCCGGTTGGAAAACCTGGCTGTGAAAAATATTTAAGAAAACCTCTGGCAATTGCCCATGCTTCGTGTTTCTTATAAGATAAATTCATCAATCTCCATGATTCCGGAATGTAATCATGGAAAGAACCTTCTGATAACGTACCCGGAACATTTAACCCTTTGAATACTCCAAGGTACGGTTGTCCTCCCGATGCTGGAGCATAAAAATCAATATCACCACGGTTATATTTTGCGGTAGTTCTATTGGCTTTGTAAATTTCATCCGATAAATAACTTCCCATAGTTAACGCGCCTGTATAAGTCGGGGCATTATCTTTCCCCTGAAATAAAAGTAATGTATAGTTTGATTGCCCATTATAACCGTTGCTGTGTATCGCATGAAAAAAATCAACATTTTTTGAATTGGCATCAGAAACAATTTGAGAAAGTGGAAGATCGTCTGCTGATGTATTTGCCACTCTTGACATGTAAACAGTAGCATTTATCTGTTGCAAAATATTGCGCAGTGCAAGTCCTTTATCCAAGTTCGATGTTGATTCCCAAAATCCGGTTTCTGGAATGTTTCTATCATTTGAATCAAATCCTCCGTGCCCGGGATTAATATAAATTTTTGTTCCGAATAAATCTTGTGCTAATAATGCTCTCGTAAGTAGGACGAAGAATAAAAGTTTTTTCATGGTTTTCATCCTAATATTTTCTTTCTAACGTTAGATAAATAATTTTCCCCTCATTCGTATGGCAAACAATTGCATTCATGTTAGGTGACCATTCAGGAAATTGTTCGTGAACTTCTTTGCTATCTGTAAGTTGAATTTTTTCTTTCACATCAACGGAAAGCAGAAATATTTCCGACGAAACAATTTGCACACCGTCATCTCTGTCATCCATGTAAGCGATCCATTTCCCATCTGATGACCATCTGGGTGCGTTAGCGTAACCTAATTCAAGGAGAATGTTTCCATCTAAATCAGTTATGTAAGTTTCCTTCCCCATCAGAGTAAAAAGAATTTTTGATTTATCCGGTGAAAAAGAAGACCAAAGATAACTGCCGCTGCCGAGCGGATTAAAAACTTTTTTCTGCCCGTTGATAAGTAGAATTAAATTATTATCGCTGTAAAACAACATGGTGTCTTGCGGAATAATGTTCAACTGCATTGTTTTGTTTTGTTTATTATTTACTGTTATATCAGCATCTTGTTTGAAAATACAATCACCGCTTTTTAGAATTTTTGGCGTGGAAAGTTTTCTTTTCCCGCTTTCGATGAGTTCAATTTTTTTTGTTCGAATATCTATGGATTTGATATCAGAGTATTTTTTCCCGTTAAGATAATTGTCTGTCCGGTAAAATATTTTATTCCCGTCATCGCTAAATTGATATTCGAATCCTGAGCCGGGATCGGTTGTAATATTTTTCAGTTCATTTGAAAAAAGATTTATCGATTCTATCCCGCTGTAATAAGAACGGGTGAAATATAGTATTGAATCATTTGATGCAAACCGTGGAAAGAAATGTTCCCCCGTTTCGGGAATAGTTATCTCTTTTCTTTCTTTCACTCTAATTGATTGAGCTTCAGTAATTAATTGAAATGTTAGAAAGAGAAGAAAAAAAGTTACAAAAACATTTTTCATTTGAACTCCGGAATTAAAGATTTTGATTTTCAATTTCTGTTATTTTGTCAAGTCGGCGCTGATGTCTTCCACCGCCGAAGTTTGTAGTAAGCCAGGTTTCTAATATTCCTTTGATGGTTTCTTCCCCAAGTGCTTTTGCCCCAATTACCAAAACATTAGCATTGTTATGTTCTCTCGCGCTTTTTGCCGTGAACTCATTATAACAAGTAGCGGCGCGAATACCTTTGATTTTATTGGCTGTTATTGCCGAAGGGATTCCCGTTGCGTCAACTAGAATCCCAAAATCAGCTTCTCCGCTTTTAACTTTTTTTGCAGCGGCAAAAGCAAAATCGGGATAATCACACGATGTTTCGTCAAATGTTCCAACATCTTGAATTGAAAAACCTTTTTCAACTAAAATTTTTGCCAAAAGATTTTTTACAGTATATCCGGTGTGATCGCATCCAAGTACAACAATATTTTTTAACGATTTTTGAGATACATTTGAAGAAGAAGTAATCTCAATTTTGTCACTCACAACTTTCTTAACAATCGTAATTCCCAAATCTTTTATCTTATCTTTTGCGGATGGAGTAAGTATATCTGTTTCTCCAATGGATAAAATTTTTCCTCCGCTTTTATAGCTTAAGATAACATCTGATTCGGTAATTACTTTTTTCATTTATAAATAATCGTTTAGTTTATTCAACTTAATATAATCAACAACTTTTTTAACTTCTTGAGCGTTTTCCCGTTTGCACACAAGTAATGCATCGTTAGTATTGATTACAATTACATTGTCGAGTCCTATTACAGCTGTAAATTTCCCTGGAGAATAAATATAAGAGTCCGAAGTTTTGTCAGTATAAACATTACCAACAAGTGAGTTATCATTTTTATCTTTCTTCGAAAGCTGGTGAACTTCTTCCCAACTTCCAACATCGCTCCAGGTGAATTTCCCTTTGATTAAAAAAACTTTGTGCGATTTTTCCATAATCCCATAATCAATTGATATACTTCTAAGTTGACCATACTCTTCAAGCAAAATTTTCTCAAACGCCGGGGTACCGTAAGCGGAAGAAATATTTTTTAACGCCACGGATAATTCCGGCATGTGAAGTGAAATTTCATTTAGAATAGCTTCTGCTTTCCAAACAAACATTCCGCTGTTCCAAAGAAAATCACCGCTGCTAACAAAGTTTAAAGCTGTTTCATAATTCGGTTTTTCTGCAAACGTTAATACTTTGAAGAAGTTTTCTCCCAATTCATTTTCATCAATTTGAATATAACCGTACCCGGTTTCAGGACGGGTTGGCGGTATTCCAATCGTTACAAGTCCGGCTTTTTTGTTAGCGTAATTCACAGCTCTTTGCAATGTCTCTTGAAAAATATCATTTTCGCGAATAATATGATCAGCAGGAAGAACTACTATTACCGCCTTGGGATCTATTTTCTGTATCAATACAGAAGCTAATCCGATAGCAGCGGCAGTGTTGCGTCCAAATGGTTCTTCAAGAATATTTTCATTTGGAATTTCAGGTAATTGTTTTCTGATTTCTTCTTTTTGAAGTTTGTTCGTTACGACAAAAATATTTTGATACTGTATAAAACCCTGAAGTCTATCAACAGTATTTTGGATCATTGTTTTTTCATCAAAGATTTTTAGCAGTTGTTTAGGTGATTTTTCCCGGCTTCTGGGCCAGAAACGAGACCCCACACCGCCAGCCATAATAACGGCGAAAATGTTCATTAAGTATTCCTCATTTTTAAAGTTTGTAATTTTTTCCCGAAATCTTCCGCTCTGTTTAAGTAGTAAGTAATATCAACATCTTTATTTTTTATTAATGCAACAATAACTATTAAACAAGCCCGCATTGCTTCGATTATATCTTTTTCCGGATTTAATTCCTTCAGTTGAAGCATGCGAAATGCTTTTGCTAAAATATTGTGCATCTCTGTCGTAATTTCTGTCCCGAATTTTTCAGACAGAGAAGCGTTTACCCGCATAACAGATTCGTATTGTCTTAGTTCGGTAGATTTAACTTCCCCATTCCCCAAATTTTTTAATACTAACTCGATTTCTTTTACCGGTTTTAAAATCGTTGCTTCAAAATTTTGAAAGAAAAGATGGTCATCGTTGATTTCATCCTCAAAAATAATTCTTTCCTTTAATTTTTCGGTTTTCATTTTTTCGGTTAATGAACTTTGCCTACCTGTAAAATCAATAGTCAATGGATCTTCTTTATTCTCTTCATGCAAAGAGTTCGAACTGAATTCATCGAGCTTTTTAATAATTTCTTTATATGAATTCGGAGTTAATGTATCAAGCACAACATTTAAATCTTTAACCAGGAGTTGAGTGTGGTCTTTGAATTTTTCAGAGAGCTTAAGAAAATCAATTTTATTTTGTTTTAGAAAATTAAAAATCTCATGCAGCTTTATTGCCAATTTGGAAAGCTGGGTAATCTTTTTCATCGCGGATATTACAGATTCTAAATCACCCGCATTTAGGATGGTTTCTTTCAATAATCCGACAACTTCAATTTTTTCGCTGCTAAGTCTTAAATTGTTTGCGGCAACACCAATAGTCTGGATGATATATTGTTTTTTTATATCCATCAGCCTATATAAATCCTCGGAACGCGTTTTGAAATATTGCAGGTTATTTCATAAGGGATGGTATTGAGTTGCTTGCTCCAATCCCATGCATCAATCGATTGATGTTTACTTCTACCAAGCAAAATTACTTTATCACTGATTTTGATTTTTGTTTCTCCAACATCAAACATAATTCTATCCATAGTTACTCTGCCAACTTGCGGATAGAGCTTATCTTTAATAATACAAAACATTTTATTAGATAAATTACGATTTAATCCATCACCATAACCGATTGGGACAGAAATGATTTGTGATCTTTTTTTAAGAATATACTTTCTGCCATAACTAACTGATTCACCTTTTTCAAACCATCTGCATGAAGCTGCTTCTGAAATCAATGACATGACCGGTTTTAATTTTATCGAAGATGTTATTTCTTGAGAAGGCGGATAGCCATATAATGAAATGCCGGGACGAACCATGTCGAAATATGCTTCCGGCATAGTTAAAATTGCTCCGCTGTTTGCAATATGAATTACATTCGGTCTAATTTTTTTCTTCTTCAGTTCGTTTAAAATGGCATTAAATCTTTTTAATTGAAGCTGTGCAAAAGTTTTATCCTTTTCATCTGAAGTGGCAAGATGAGAATATATTCCATCTAAAATAAATCTATTAGTAGAAACAATCTTTTCAATAAAATGCAAGGCATCTTTGAACGGAACACCAAGTCTTCCCATTCCCGTATCAATTTTTACTTGGATTTTGAATCCCTTAGAAGTTTTTGTAAGATTTTTTTCTATTAAGTGCAAATGTTCATCACTAAATACCGTTGGTATAAGATCATGTGTAAAAATTTCATCAATATTCGTAGGAGTTGGAGATTCGAAAATCAAGATAGGTTGTTTTACTTTAATTTCTCTTAAAGCAATTCCTTCTTCAGATAAGGCAACACCAAAATATTCCGGTTTTTCTTTTAATGAATTTAAAGCATTTACAACTTCAGCAAATCCATGTCCATATGCGTCAGCTTTAACCACAGCAAGAACTTTAGTTTTAGTTTTTTTTCTGATCGCTAAATAATTTGCTTTCAAGTGGGCAAGATTTATTTGTGCTATTGTCGGACGCATCAACTCATAATGTTTATTTTTTTCTCCTAAAATATAGTTTTTCTACAAAAGAGAAACAAAGAAAAGAAAAGACTTTTAATGAGAGAAACCGGATATATCATTATTCCCCCGATTGAATAAAGTGTTTTTTCTAACTCACTTCATTAGGATCATTTTTTTTGTTTGAACAAAACTACCCGCTCGTAATTGGTAAAAATAAACACCTGAAGATAATTCGTAATTCCTAATTCCTACTTCGTAATTATATCTTCCTGCTTGCTGGTATTCATCCACTAAAGTCATTACTTCACAACCAAGCATGTCATAAATTTTAAGAGTTACCTTTCCGTCTGTTGGTAAATCATAGTCAATGTTTGTCGTTGGATTAAAAGGATTGGGGTAGTTTTGAGATAAAGAAAACTCATCCGGAGCGATTTCACTATTTACAGCTATTCCGGTTGGTTCATTGAATTTGTTAAGTAAAACATATTGCATTAACTGTTTAGCTTCTTCAGATTTCATAAAGTATAATGGAAAACTAAGTGTTACTAATTTATAATCTGTTCCAATATATTCTACCCCTACAGGAAGACCTTTCATGCTTCCTTGAGAAGTTGATGTATCGAATTTCGACTCATATTTATATATTACTTTACCATCAGGCGCGGGTTCCAGGCTTTCAATGTTATTCAAATGGTACGAATAATTTGAAAGTGATTTTGTAGAATCAACAAACATGGGAGGGTATCCGGATTCCATTGAAATTGCACCGCTAAAACGCGTACTAAACTTTAAGTCGCTTTTTTTAATTTTCAATATGTCATAAACAAATTCACCTGGAGTTGAATTAATCGGATATCCGGTCTTCCCGGAAAAAGCTTTTATAGGATAATATCCGTTAAAGAAAAAATTACCTCCAAATTGGAGGTACTTCCTTATTTCATCACTGCTTTTGGCAAGTCCAGTAAAATTGATGTAGTCATTTCCTTGCCAGATTACAGTAGAATACTGACCAAGATCATATAACATTGCGTCTCCTTCTTTTATAACATCATACTGTTTAAACTTAAAGTCTGTAAGTGCTCCAACATAAAAACTATCCACTTCCTCATCAGAAGGACTTCCTAAAACGCTGGTTCCATCCATAGTTTCATCGACCAATAAAATTCCACTATCAAGAGATACTGACCGCGATTTTATAATAGGGTTGAACATACTCTCAACTCCAAGGCTATCAATCGCTCGTACTTGGTAATAATAATAAATCCCATTTTGTACATTATCATCAATAAAAACAGTATCAATTACCAAACTTGTATTTATTTTTACAAATGCATCCTGTTGTGTAAGTCCTCTATAAATATTAAATTCTGACGAACCGATTCTTGTTTCGGGTTTCCAATGGAGATTTATCTTTGACCAGTCTGGTTCTGCAATTAATAATTGTATTGATTTCAATTGGGAATTCAACTGCACGCTGGAAATAAGGCAGCCACAGGCTATTTTAATAACTTCTTTACAGTAGCCCATGTCGCAATTCACCAAAAGATCATTTGGGGTATGATAATAATTACTAAAATCAGATTCAGCTAATCCAACAGCAGGGTCATTGTGGTCATGATATCCACTATTGTCTAGATCAGTTAACCCCTCTCTTTCGGTTATATTAATAACCGTATATCTTTTAGCTATTTCGTTCACTAAATCTCGATATTTCTCAAATCCCTTGCAATAATGCAATTCAACTTTACTAATATTAAGTGGTTGTCTATTTGTAGCAATCATGTCTGAATTAATGGCAAGCCTGACTTCATAGCCTTCGGAATACAAATGATTAGCGAATTGATTACTTCCACTTGGTTTGCTACTTTCCTCTCCGTTATATGTAACAAATTTGATTGTTAAATTTGGTCTATAAGATTGTTTCATAATTACACGGGCACATTCTAATACTGCCGCAGTGCCGCTTGCATTATCATCTGCTCCGGAAGCATCATCATAAGAATATTGAGGATGAACCATCGAATCGAAATGTGCACCAATCACTATTACTTCTTTAGATTTTGATGTCCCCTCCAATGTTGCTACTACATTATTTAAAATCGCTGAGATCGAAGTATCCATTGCATTATGGGCAAAGTAAGGATCAAGTTCTACATTCGTGAAACCCCAACTCAGAAATTTATTCTTAATCCAATTTGTCACTGTATCTCTATTTGAAGCAAAGGCATATCGTGTCTTGAGATCCTGCAAACTTTGAATATAGGAGGTTATTGAATCTTTATTTATCTCCGAGACAATGTTTGTTACAACCGAATCAATGGGAAAGAATGACGTTTTTTGCGAATACCCCGAAGTATTATAAATATACTGAGAATACAGTGTAGAATAGAAAAAACACAACAACAATAATGAAATAGTTTTCATAACCTAGCTCCCATTCCATTTCAGAAAAATTCGATGCTTGAAATTACCAATATTATTTATTCCTAACAAAATTGTGTGTGCCGCGTGCTGACTGTTGATTGCCGACTGACACACTACATTCCCTTCTTCAGTTCCTCAATCTTCTTCATAAACTCAGGTACTTTATTCATAGGAATATCTTTAGCAAGCTGGGCAAAGTCCTCAATCTTAATCGGCATCAGTTGCATCAAAGCCGGTGAGGTAGCTAAATCTTCCTGCTTATCCGGTGTCCATTCCAACAAATCATTCGGGGTACAATTAAACCAAAGGCAAAAGTCCTGCATCTGGTATAATTGCAAGTTTTTTGCAATCCCCTTTACGATTCTATAAGCATTATCTTTACTATACCCTTTACTAACAAGAAATTGAACGGGATTATTTATTCCCCGCATCTTAAATATCTTATCCAAATTATACTTCAACATAAAAAACCTCGTTTTTTGTTGAAAATCGCACTTTATAACTTTAATTACCTTAAATATAATGACATTTTATCGGAAAGCAATGACATTTTACCGATTGGATTTTACATTTTACCGATTGGTTTTTACATTTTACTGAATAGTAGAAATATTTTATCGATTGTTAATTGAATATTAGCGATATATTTTTATATTTTACCGCATAATTTTGGCATTTTACCGAAAAGCAATGACATTTTACCGTACGACAATGATGTTTTATCAATAATTCATAGTGTTATCTTGGGGAGAAATAGTATTATCGGTTAAATTCTTGTTTTGTGGGATACGATTTACGAACAAAGATTAACGAATAGCGATTTTTGATTATTTTTTTTTACTTCTAAAATCAAAAATCGTTAATCCTTGTTCTGAAATCAAAAACTTTTGGTTGAAGGCTCTGCCGCACTAAGTTAGAATGGGAGAAAAAAAATGTGCGGAAGAGGGGACTTGAACCCCTAAGCCCTTGCGAGCACTACCCCCTCAAAGTAGCGTGTCTACCAATTTCACCACTTCCGCAAAAAAGGAGCACAAAATTACGTTCTTCTCGGAAGAAATGCAAGAATTGCAGCTAAATTTTATTCGGGAATTGGTTTTTGTCTGCCGCGTAAAATAATATCCTGCACTTCTTCTCGAAATTTTCTTTCAAAAGCAAGAAACTGCGCCATTTGCTTAGGAGTTAGTAAATTTTGAAGAGAAGATACAAAGTTAATTTTATTTTTTCGTGTCATTTTTTCAACCGAAATAAATTCTTCGATAATTTTCTTCCATTCCGCATCAGATGTTTGCACATCCTGATTAACAGATTTATCTCTTATCAGCCTCGATAAACTATCTATCCGTTCGTGCAATTTTTTCTCTTTTTCTCGAAACTCATTTCTCCTGGCGAAAAACTTAACACTCACCTCTTCAGACATATTTAGTTCTTCTATCAATTTAATTTTTTCTAATTGATCAATCCTTTCACGCGGATTTCCTCTTCTATTTCCCATATGATGCTGTTGGGAGAATATTTCTGTTGACAAAATTGAAATCAACAAAAGCATTAAGAATAAATATTTTTTCATTTTACTACCTACAATATTTTTGTTTGTTGAAGCTGTGAATAAACTTTTTCAAGTTCTTCATCATCTAATTGTGAAAGCACTTTGTCGTATTCGTTATCATTTTTTATCAAGGAGAAATCATTACTGTTGCTTGATGCCGAAAGAGATTGATAAATAGTTTTATCAATTTCCTGTTGAACTTTTTTATCATTTACAATGCTGTCTGAAAGCTGGTCGGTGGAAGTAATGTATGAATCTTGCGCGACGGTAGAAATATTATTTACAGTTATTTCTTCTTGTTGAGTTGCATTTGATTTATGGCCTGATTGCACAAATTGGAACGAAAAAAACAATACGATAATGGTTGAAAAAGCAATTGATGTACTAAGTACCAATTTTTTAAAGGAGAATTCATAACGCTTCTTTGCCTGGTTCTCACGAAATCTTGGAAGTAGAGTCGTAAAATAATTTTCGTCAACCGAGATAGAAGAAAGAGACGTTATCTCTTTAGATACTTTATTTAATTCATCTAATTCCTTCTGCAGTTCAGTTGAATCCACAAATTTTTCGAGAATATTTTCTTTTTCAGAAAAGTGTTCATCATAAATATTGAATAATTTTTTATTCATTATCATTTCTCATAAGTTTATTTACTTTTTCAAATGCGTGGAAATAATTTGCTTTTAAACCGCCGACACTTTTTCCGGTGATTTGTGCAATCTCTTCATAACTTAATTCATCAAAATGGCGGAGGATAAATATTTCTCTCTGTTTCTCCGGTAATTTTTGTAATACTCTATCCAATTTTTTTAATTTTTCCTTGTCTTCAATATTTTTTACTAAATCTTCATCTGTTGATAAACCGATATTCTCAGGTGAATCGAAAGAGATAAATCTTCGTAACTTTTGTTTTTTAATATAATTGATGCTGCGAGTAATAGTGATCCGGTAAATCCATGTAAACAAAGAAGACTGGAAATTGAAATTTTTTAATTTATCATAAAGAACAAGTAAAACTTCCTGAACAATTTCATCGGAATCTAAATGATTTCCGGTCATTCTTCTCGCATGCCAATAAATCTTCGCTTGATATTTACGAACAAGTTTATTGAATGAAACTTCATCGCCATCAAGAAAGCGGCGGACCAAATCAAAATCAGAATACTCTTCCGGCATATCTTCTATTTATAATTTTAGACACATTATGATAACGAAAGGTTTAATTTGCTTCCGGTTTAAACCATCATCAATTCTCTGCTGTCAAAGGAGCGAAAGAAAAAATTTTTCAAAAAAAATATAAGGAATAACAAAATGAAATCACTCATGAAATTTTTCATTCCGGTTTTAGTAATGGTTTTCACAACCGGTATGATTGCACAGCCCGAACATGGAATGGGAATGGGAATGGGAATGGGCAAACGGAAAGCAATGATTGCCGCGAAGCTCAATTTAACGGCTGACCAAGAAAAGAAAATTGAAGATCTTCGCACAAACCACCAAAAAAAGATGATCGATCTTAAAGCAGATATGGCAAAACTTCATCTCGAGAAAAAAGAAATGATGAATAAGGGCAATTTCGATCGTAAATCTTTTTTGGCACTTGAAGAAAATATAATGAAACAAAGAGATGCGATTGAGATATCAAGAGCAAACCATCAAATGGATGTTTATGAAGTATTAGACGCTAAACAGAAAGAAATTTGGAATAAACATCCGATGCAAGGACCAATGGGAATGCGAGGTAAAGGTCTAAGACGAAACAACTGTTGTTTAAATTGCGGCGGTGAGTTTGAACATCCGCGAAAAGGAAAATGATTTCACGCGGTGAGATGTAAATAAAAATATTATCTTGAAGGTCTTAACCGACCTTCAAGATTTTTTATAAATCCCCTTCAATCGGTCTTAACACAATTTCTTCAGTTACAATATTTCCAGGTTGTTTATAAAGTGAATATATCATACTTGCAACATCATCAGGATTCATCATTCGAAAACCATATTTAGAACTAACTTCCGGTGCCCAGATTTCCGTATCGGTCGCGGCTGGATAAACATTAATCACGCGGATGTTGTATCTCCTAACTTCTTCTCTTAACACTTGCGAGAATGCTTTTAAGCCAGCTTTGGAAGCCGAATAAGCTCCGCTTTGATGAAAGATTTTTTCGGTAACTACAGATAATATATTTATTATCGTCCCTTTGTTTCTTTTTATCATCAATGGAAGAACCGCTTTAATTGTATAGATTGAACCAACCAGATTTGTTTGAATAATATTTTCAATATCTTCAACTGAATTTTGTTCAACTTTCTTAAAAGAAGTGATTCCGGCGTTATTAATAAGACAATCAATCCCCTCTCCGCCAAAGGTTTTCTCAACAAATGAAAAAACATCTTCTTTGGAAGAAATATCTACCGGATGAGATTTAATTGCCGCTTCTTTATGAATAGTTTTGGTAAGTAATTGTAGTTTTTCATCCTGGCGGGCTGTGGCGTAAACATTACAACCTGCATTAGCAAAAGCAATTGCTATGCTCTTTCCTATTCCTGAACTAGCGCCGGTTACCCAAATTTTTTCTTTGACATTGGACATTATATTTTATTCATCCGAATTAAATCTAAAAATTCCGTCCGCGTTCGAGCATCTTCTTTGAACAAACCGTGCATTGCGCTTGATGTTGCGGAAGAATTCTGCTTCTCAACACCGCGCATCATCATACACATGTGATATGCTTCCGAAACGACGGCGACTCCCTTTGGAGCTAAATATTTGTCTAATGTATCGGCAATTTGTTGCGTCATTCTTTCCTGAACTTGAAGACGTCTTGCAAAGACGTCAACTATACGGGGGATTTTGCTTAGACCAACTATCTTTCCATTGGGAATATATGCAACGTGCACTTTACCGTAAAACGGAAGCATATGGTGCTCGCACAAACTATAAAAATCAATGTTCTTTACCAATACCATCTCGTCATACCTTTCATTAAAGATGGCATCATTTAAAACTTCATCAATATCTTTGTTATATCCCGAAGTTAAAAACTCGTAAGCTTTGGCGACGCGCTTCGGTGTACTCAGCAAACCTTCCCGTTTGGGATTTTCTCCAATTTTGATTAATAGCGTTTCAACCAGACTTTCAATTTTATTCAAATCCATTTTATTCTCCTTTGTACTCAACTGAATTATTTTCCGTTTCATACAACTTAACCGAAAATAATTTACCGGTGGGAATTTTGTTTTGCAATTCATTCCAAACGGCAATGCAAATATTTTCTGCCGTAGGAATTATTCCTTGCAAAAAATCCACTTCGTGGTTTAAATGATGGTGGTCAACTTTTTTTATTATGGAATCGTGAACAATTTTTTTAAGAATTTTTAAATCGATAACATATCCGGATTTTTTATCAACTTCACCACACACTACTATTTCCAATACGAAATTGTGTCCGTGTCCGTAAGGATTTGCACATTTATCGTACAAGGAATTATTCTCTTCAGCGGTTAAAGCATCGTTATACAAACGGTGTGCAGCGCTAAATACTTCTCTGCGTGTTACATAAATCATGTTATTTTAATGCTTCCAAAACTTCTTCCGTATGCCCATCAACTTTTACTTTTGAAAAAATCTTTTTTACTTTCCCTTCTCCATCGATAATTACGGTGGTTCGTTCAATTCCCATATACTTTTTACCATACATACTTTTCTCTTTCCATACACCGTAATTCTCAATCATTTCTTTGGATTCATCACTAAGTAATGGAAACGGTAAACTGAATTTTTCACTAAAGTTTTTGTGCGACTTTACAGCATCAGCGCTTACGCCAAGAATAACTGTATTGCTCTTTTTAAATACCGCAAACTCATCGCGGAAACTGCATGCTTCTTTTGTACAGCCGGGAGTATTATCCTTCGGATAAAAATAGAGAACAACTTTTTTACCCAAATAATCTTTTAACGAATGGGCTTTCCCGTCTTGGTCATTTAAATTGAATGCCGGAGCTTTTTTACCTTCTTCAATCATGTTTTCACCTATTCATCCTTTTATTTTAAAGCATTTTGAATTGCCGTGTAATTTGGCTCATCGCCGGCATTCTCTAAAACTTCTGCATATTTAACAACTCCATTTGGATCGATAACGAATGCAGAACGCTTTGCGACACCTTTATAATCAAATTTACCCGGAGCAAAAACATCATAAAATGCACCGTATTCCGGAGCTACTTCTTTATTAAAATCACTTAGAAGAGGGAAATTAATTTCATTATGTTCCTTCCAAAGTTTTAGACTAAATGGACTATCAACACTTATTCCCAACACTTGAGCATTGAGGTCGGAATAGCGATTCATGTTATCGCGCATAGAACACATCTCTTTTGTACAAACTCCGGTATTTGCAAATGGGAAAAAGAGAAGGACAACATTTTTTCCTCTAAAAGAATTTAATGAAACATCTTCCGTGTTTGTATTTTTTAAAGTGAAATCCGGGGCAATTGATCCAAGAGTAACAGACATATTTTTTCCTTATTTTTATACAGTAAACAATATTAAAGAAAAATAGTTCCGAAGTTATTCATTCATTTTTAAAGTAAGTTTCACAAGATCAATTTTTACTTGAGTAGTCCGGAGAATGTTAAATTCAAAATTGCCGATAAGAATTATCTCACCTTGAGAAGGAATTTTTCCGCTTTTAGAAGTGATAAATCCGCTGACCGTTTCGTAATCTCCAAGCGGAAAATTGAGTGAATACTTTTCATTTACAAAATCGATCTCAACTTTACCGCTTATTAAATAAGTGTTTTCTTCAAGTTTTCTACAGATATTTTCTTCGACATCATATTCATCTTTAATCTCGCCAAAAAGCTCCTCAATAATATCTTCCATCGTAACTATACCGGCTGTACCGCCAAACTCATCAACAACCGCTGCGATTGATAATCTCTTTGCTAAAAATTCTTCGAGCACTTCAGCGGTTTTTTTTGTTTCGGGCACAAAATACATCTCACGCATTATCGATTGAACATCTGTAGGAGAAGAAAATACATCATACGCCAGTACAAAACCTTTAATGTTATCAACATTCTCTTCATAAACAGGAAGTTTTGAATAAGCCGAATCGATAAAAGTTTGAATAACTTCTTCGATTGAAGATGAGATTTCCACGCCTATTATTTCAGTGCGCGGACGCATCGCTTCGTAAATTCGTTGTTCACGTAAATCCAACACCCGTTTAATAAGATTCGATTCTTTTTTATTCACTTCTCCCGCCTCGTGGCTTTCATCTAATAACGATTCTAAATCTTCCCTGCTTATCAGACTTCTTGTTGATGTTTCATTTAATGATTTCGATTTTGTAAAAAAAGCTGAAATTGATGAAATGATAATAATTACCGGTTTTAAAATCACTGAACAGATTCTGAGCGGAATAGAAGCCCATAGAATAAAGTTGTCGGCAAACTCTCGTGCGAAATATTTTGGAATCAATTCTCCAAATAACAAAATGATAAAAGTAGAAACAAAAAGAATTTGTAAATCACTTAAATGATATTTCTCATATAATATTATTGCCGCCAAGGAAGCGAAACCAATATTAACAATATTGTTCCAGATAAGAATTGTAGAAAAAAAGTGTTCCGGTTTTTTTACAAAATAGAGAAGATTCTCGGCAGCAATATTTTTCTTCCGGGCTAAGACTTCAATTTTAATTTTATTAGAAATCACAAAAGCAATTTCAGTTGAAGAAAAAAATGCGCTTGCGGCAATCATCAAAAGTAATATGAGAATATTTGTATCCATCTTAAAACAACTTATAAACAATAACGATAGTGGTTAGGCTGTACAATAGAATGTTCATTATCATCGATATATCGGTTACCATAATTTCCGTAGTGTTTTCACCTTTATTGTGATTGATAACTAAATACATATACCTGAAAATTCCAAATACAACAAACGGAGTTGTATAAATCAAATGTTCGGTTTGAAAAACCGTAACGGTGCGTAACGAAACCGTATATAACGCATAGCTGATGATCACACTGGCGGCGGCAATGGTTGCCATCTGATCTATAAAATTGGTCGAATAAAATTCAAGCACTTTTCGAGTTGATGATTGTTCATCGCCAACAACAACAAGTTCTGAACGCCTTTTCATTACCGCGAGAAAGAGCGAAAGGAACATTGTCGTTAAGATCAACCAGCTTGATATTTCAACTGAAATAATTAATGCACCGGCTGTAACCCGGATCATAAATCCGGCGGCAATACTAAAAATATCCAAAAGGACGAGATGTTTTAATTTAAACGAATAAAAAATGTTGATGACTAAATACAGCACGGCAAAAATTTTGAACATCGAGTTCGTGTAAATTGATAAGAGAAGTCCAAGTGCCAAGAGAATTATTGCAATTGTAATTCCATTGGCGTTTGAAATTTTCCCCGATGCAATTGGTCTCATCTTTTTTAAAGGATGGTGTCTGTCGGCTTCAGCATCAATAATATCGTTAATAACGTAAACGACACTTGAAAGCAAACAAAAAATAAAAAAAGCCGTAAGTGATTTAATCAAATAATCAGTGTGAAAAAGATTGCGTGAATAAACCAACGGGATAAAAACAAAAAAGTTTTTTATCCACTGCGGAACTCTAATTAGTTTAAATATATCTTTCATTTAAAAGACTGCCGTTTCCTGATAAGTTCCAAAAACTAAACGAAGCTCGTGAACCATTTCACCGAGTGTAACATACTTTTCAGCCGCATCAAGCAAGACCGGCATCAAGTTTCTGTTTTCTTTTGCGGCATATTGAATTTCATCCAATGCCTCCTCAACTTCCATTGCGTTACGTGACTCTCTTAAAGCTTTTAACTGTTCCCTTTGCACCCGTTCTACTTCCGGTGAAACAGTCAAGAGAGGAATATCAACTTTTTCATTTTCTTCAACAAATTCATTAACTCCAACAATAAATTTTTCTTTTCTTTCAACTTCTTTTTGGTAACGATAAGCGGCATCAGAAATATTTTTTTGAAAATATCCCATCTCAATTGCTGGAATAACTCCGCCGAGTGCATCAATCTCTTCAAATATTTTGTTTGCCTGCGCTTCCATTTTATCCGTTAAAGCTTCAACAAAATAACTGCCGCCAAGCGGATCAACAGTGTTTGTAACGCCGGTTTCATAGGCAATTAGCTGTTGTGTACGCAAAGCGATTTTTACCGCTTTCTCACTCGGAAGCGCGAGCGTTTCATCCATCGAATTTGTGTGAAGAGATTGCGTTCCACCAAGCACCGCCGCCATTGCCTGGAATGCTGTTCTCACAATATTATTTTCCGGCTGCTGTGCGGTAAGTGAACAACCGGCTGTCTGCGAATGAAATCGCAGCCACCATGAACGTGGATTTTTTGCTCCGTATTTTTCTTTCATTCTTTTCGCATAAATTCTGCGAGCGGCTCTGTACTTTGCAATTTCTTCAAAAAAATCTAAATGAGCGTTAAAGAAAAATGAAATCCTCGGAGCGAAATCATCTACATCCATTCCTCGTTCAATACACGCTTCGATGTAAGCAAAACCATCAGCTAAAGTATAAGCCAGTTCTTGCACAGCTGTAGAGCCTGCTTCGCGAATGTGATAACCGCTCACGGAAACGGGATTCCATTGCGGAACTTCATTTTTACAATACTCGATCATATCAACTATGATGCGCATTGAAGGATGCGGTGGATAAATAAATTCTTTCTGTGCAATATATTCTTTAAGAATATCGTTTTGCAATGTTCCGCGAAGTTTTGAAAATGGAACACCTTGTTTTTTTGCAACCGCCAAATAAAAAGCGAAAACCATTGCCGCAGGCGAGTTGATCGTCATTGAAGTAGAAACTTTTCCTAATGGAATTCTATCCAGAAGAATTTCCATATCCTTTAATGAAGAAATTGAAACACCGCATAGACCGACTTCACCTTGAGCTAATTCGGCATCGGCATCCCAGCCCATTAATGTTGGCAAATCGAACGCTACCGATAAACCGGTTTGCCCGTTCTTCAATAAATAATGAAACCTTTGGTTGGTATCTTCTGGTGAACCAAATCCGGCAAATTGACGCATCGTCCAGACTTTACCGCGGTAACCATTCGCATGGATTCCGCGAGTGTATGGATACTCACCGGGAAAGTTTAGATCATTTAAATAATCAATTTTTTCTAAATCATCAGGACCATAGAATCCCTTTACTGGTTCGCCGCTTACGGTAGTATAAGTTTTGCCGTCGGTTGATGAGTTTTCAACTTTTTGGTTGTACTCTTCTCGAAGTCTTTTGTATTCTTCGGATACTGGCATTTTTTCCTCTTTGTTTTTAATTAAGTTCTTCCAAATCTTCTATCAAATTCTTCTAATGAAATTTTAACGACTATCGGTCTGCCGTGCGGACAAACATATGGCATTGAGGTCGCAAACAATTGATCGATCAGCAAGC
>Ga0172379_10003764_pt1 | contig 23561 bp, 22 predicted proteins | sample GrowelOW334metaG_FD_119756 | JGI IMG/M metagenome (GOLD analysis project Ga0172379, IMG submission 119756) | Groundwater microbial communities from an aquifer near a municipal landfill in Southern Ontario, Canada - Groundwater well OW334 metaG | ecosystem: Environmental > Aquatic > Deep...
CCTCGAAAATCCCACTCGTATAACACTTGCATTGCCATTGTTCTGGCCAGATGTCTGTTCGACATAAAGAACATTGTAATTATGGGCGGAGTATACCGAAAATCAAAAGCCCCGCCAACGCGGGGCCTTTGTGAAACTTACTCGTGATTATGTCCCTCGTGACCAGGCTTTGAAGAAACCTTCTTCTTCGCAACCGTCTTTTTAATAGCTTTTTTTACCTCAGTCATGCCTTTTGCTACAGATCGGTCGCCGTAGGCGCCGCACTGCTTACATGCACGATGTGGCAATAAAACCGCTTCACATTTTGGGCAAAGAACAACAGAAATCGCCTTCAAAGCATGGTGTGAGCGACGACGACGAACCTTTGAACGAGAGTTACGAAATGACGGCAAAGGCATAACGAAATGTTAGGAATGCGCGAATGGTAGCGAAATTGCTTGTTGACGTCAAGACAAAAAATCAGCTAGAGTTCTGTGCCGATCACCAAGGTCGGATCATGAAAATCGCATCAACACAGCAGGAACTACAATGATCTCTCCACCCGAATCGACACCGTTCCATCCTTCTACGCTTCGCGTCACCCCACTCTTCGCGATTCTCGCCTACGTAGATCATGACGGAAATCCGCAAGTAATCGAAGGGAAAATAGGGAGACTCATCCAAGGTCCCGCAACGGAACTGAGCGAAGGGACCCTCTGGGCACTTAAAAACGGCGAAGTCGTCCAGGCGTATCAGAAAGGGCTGGATCTTTCCAGATTCGAAAATCCTGAGGACATCGATTTCAGAGATGACGACGGCAGCGAGATCGACAGAGATGCGCTCAGCAAAGCACAGCTCGTAGTCACCGGGTTCAAGCATGGCGTCCCTGGCGCAAGGCGCGGAAAATTTCATGGAACCGAAAGAATTCTCTCTGGCATGGAAGCGTTTCGCTCGCTCATTCTCTTGTCAGACGAAGCTCTCGACCACGCGATCGGGACGAACCTCAAGTCTGACGTGAGCGTTCGCCAGCACAATGAGAATATAAGAGAGCTCAAAGCGCTCATCGATTCCAAAGGCGAGCTCGCAGACGAGATCCGAACCTTCCTTGAAAAGATGAGCAGCGCAAAGGACAAGATCAATCGTCACAATGTGTACCGTATGGTGCTCATTGTGAGGGCGATCCAGCGCCGAGCGAAAGCTCTGAAAGACCAGAAAGAAACAACACTCCAAGCCATCACCAAGACGGGCCTCGATATATCGAGATACATCGGCGCAGTCACAGAACTCGCTGCCAGAATCATCACGGAACTGAGCGACGAACAGCCGTGGTGGATCGAGGGAAAGAGCGGAAATCTGAAGCCGTACGTTGCTACAAGAAGACGGGAGAATTTTCGATCAAGGCTCGAACAGTATTGTCGAGAGCTTCACGCGATCACAGCAAATCCGTTCACTGCCTGGGCGATGATTGCAGACAGTGCGCTCTTCTACGCGATGCGAGGTGAAAACGTCCTTGAGAATACGAGAAAGGCCACGGACGCCATGCAAGTAATTCTGGCACGCGAAAAGCTCTCTCGCGCCGTGATGGATACGCAACTCGACGTGGCGGTTCAAGAAGAAGAGGAACAGCAATATCTGGATCTCTTGAACGACCTATACATCTACGTCGCATCTGTCATCGGAACTGAGCAAGCGAGCAAAGTGAGTCGCTTCTCGAACATGAGCCAGTACAACATCGCCCTCCGAGACATTCCGAAAGCTCTCCGAATCGCCGAAGATGCGTTCGACGGTCTCTTCGAGAAGTAATACGAACACCAAACGGCCCGCCTCCTACGTAGAGGTCGGGCCGTGATTTTTTTAAATAATGAGAATTAGCGATTCCTACTTTTTTGGAAACTTCATCATGAATGGATACGGGTATCCCTGTTCTCCTGCCAATTGCCTTACCGTCTTTGCCTTCTTCCCCTCTTTTCTCGCCTGCTCCATGTCATCCAGAATCTTGATCGCATTCGAAAAATCGAGCTTGGCTCCAAATGGAACTTGAGTCTCGTCCATTTTCTTCATCTTCCCTTCTGCAACCAAAGCTCGAAAACGATCGACATTCTGGTCAACAACAACCTGTGTTAAAAAGTTTATTCGCTCAGTGGTCCAGTTCAGTCCTCGACTTCGAAGCATGTTGTGAACCATTTTGTAGATATGTTCTCCCTTTTGCATGACGTGCTCAGAACTTGCCATGGTCGGAAGCTCGGCATATGGACTACCAGATGCAAGATGAGGGGCATAAATTCCCTCTACTGAAGCTTTTGTTGACGGCGCTACTACCTTTTCCACGCTCTCCTTCTCCGAAACCATTGGGACTGCATCAGCCAAAACTACTCGACCGGAACGCGAATCCATTTCATGTTTAATATCTGTAAGATCAAGCGGAAAATCAACCTTGAGGTTTGTTGCGCTCAACGCATCAAGACCATTATCGACAAGTGCCTGGTGTGTAAAATATTGAACATTAGTGGCAGACGTTGAAAGTCCACGATCACGCAACATTCCTACAACCACTTTCCACACTGAATCACCAGCCTCAAGCGGATGAATCTCCTTTTCGACTTCTTGTTGCACTGGCTTAGCACCTGCAGATCCTTCCTCTTCCTGCGGACCAACCTCTCTCATTGCGCTTGTCTGTTCTGATTCTGCATGGCTGAATTCACTTGTTGGAGCTCCTCCTGCAATAAGCAGCGCCAAAGAGCCCACAGCAGCACGCACTAATCTTCCTGGAGACCGAAGCATCCTAGAAAAAACACCTTCTTTTTCAGCTTCAGCTTTCGCATCTAATTCAGCCAGAGCAATATTCCTTTCTTTCTCAGCTTCAGCTTGGCGCTTCCTTTCTCTCAAACTAATTTCATGAAACAGTGCCAATCGTGCATGGTTCAAGCGCCGAAGATCTTCTCGATGACTTTCTGCATCTAAATCCTTAAGTTTTTCTATATACGCTTTCTCTATTTCATCCGCTGTTGCGCCATGCGAAACCCCAAGAACATCGAGATGGATCTTCAATCGATTTTCTTCGTGTGCATCAACCTCAGATACAACCGGAGCAACCGGCTTTCGCACACGGCGCAAATCCATGGTCTCTTCTTGATGACTTTCTGCGCCTAAATCATCTACAAGTCTTTCTGTATGTAAAACTTCTGCTTCTTCCACTGCTGAAACTCCAAGAGCATCTCGCACGCGGTTCGGTGCTTCTGCGATCGCTTTTTCAAGTGCCAAAATCCTACAACGTGAATCAATAATTATTCGTACAGAATTGTTAAATGCAGAGGGATCATTACCAGTATGCTCAAAAGCAAAAAGATATGATTCAAAAAAATTATTCGCAAGCCTTGCGCCAATAAGACCTTCTTCAATTCCTTGGCTCATGGAAGCTTTCTCATTCTCAATTGTCATCTTTGCATCTTCCAATGACTCCTGAAGATTTAATCCAGGCCTCTCAATAAAACTGTTTGCTGCAATATTTGCTAGCACGAAAATTGCCTCAATCCTTGAACGATCCATCGGTGCCGCATTCTCGAGCGAGGGAGATTCTTCTTCCGTATCAGATGGAATACTCTCCACTGGATCTTCCAGCTGTCTAAACTGACTTCCAGCTTCCAAAGCAGAATGACCTGAATCCGCTAAAACAAAAGAGGCTGGAGAAGGCGAAGCTCGAACTACTGATGGTATTGGCCTGCTAAATTCAACATCTTCTTCTCCAAAAAAACGATGAATATTCATCACAACGGCTTCACGTGATTCTCTCGACAAAAGCCAAGAATTGATTTTATTCTCAAGGGCTGAACCGATATCCTGCAAAGACCGATGCCTCTCTATCAAAAATCGTTTCAAGAGATAAATAAGCTCTGTGCAAGCAGCGTGATCTTCAGCAGGGAATGAAGGGAAAAGTCTACCGAATTCAAGAAGAGCCTCATCGATCATTTGATCTCTGTTCTGATATTTTTCCGTTTCTCTTTTGATGTGTTCCACGAAAATTTCTGCTGCTCGCAATTGAGCAGCTTCGCTTTCTTGCAAGCCTGCTCCCTCTATCCGAGCTCTTAAAATAGCAATGCGTTCTGCCAGGCGGCCTTTCTTTTCATGCCAAAAAATGTCTGCAAAAGAAGGGTGAGCTTCTTCGGCAGAAGCTATTTGACGCGAAGCAATCTCTTCTCCTTTCTGCTTCCATGTTCTCGATTCGGACTCTAATCGAGTCTCATCTTGTGCCCTTTCAAAACGATCAAAACTCAATGACATATGGTCACATTTTATCACGAACAAAAAAATCGCCGCAGATATTCTGCAACGATTTTTTTTCTTTTCTTATTCTTTTTCAGCTATCGCGCTCGCGACTACTGTCGCCGTTGCGACAGTGTCACCAGCTTGTTTGAATCGCATGACTCGAACCCCTTGCGTTGCGCGTCCAATCACCGAAACTGTGGTAACTGACGTACGGATAATCTGTCCGCCTTGAGACATAATGAGCAAATCTCGCGAGTCCTTCATTTCCGTCACATAAGCACACACAAGCTTTCCTGTTTTTGTGGTGATCTGCGCAGTTTTTATCCCCGAACCTCCACGACCCTGAACGCCGTACTCGTCAATATCTGTACGCTTTCCGTATCCATTTCCCATTATGGTCAATAACTGCCGTCCTTCTTTTTGCGCTTCAGGTGTAATAACTTCCATACCGACAACTTCATCACTTCCCTTCAATTTCATCCCACGAACTCCAGCAGCAACACGTCCCATTGGCCGCACGTCCTCTTCACTAAAACGTATCGACATTCCATTCGAAGAGGCTAACATGACGTGATCTTTTCCTGTTGACGTTCGCACCCACTGAAGATTGTCTCCGTCGTTCAATTTGATTGCAATCAGCCCAGACTTTCGAACGTTTTCAAAATCTTCAAGTTTTGTTTTCTTAATTGTTCCACGATTTGTCACCATCATGATGTATTTTGCGCCAAGCTGCTTCTTGAGATTTCCAACGAGCACAGAAGTTACACGCTCTCCCGGACCAAGCTCGAGAAAATTAACAATCGCTTGACCCTTCGCAGTACGTGATGCTTCTGGAATTTCATACGCCTTCAATCGAAATACCCTGCCTCGCGAAGTAAAGAACATCATGTCTTCATGCGTTGTTGCAGAATAGATTGCCTCAACAGAATCTTCTTCTTTTGTGGTCAGTCCAATGACGCCTTTTCCTCCGCGACCCTGTTGCGTAAACGTGTCTGGAGCAAGTCGCTTAATATATCCGTCCTTCGTCATCATGATCACCGCTGGAACATCGGCGATAATGTCTTCCATTGAAAACTCTTTTACTCCAGCTTTTACGATTTTTGTTCGGCGCGCGTCACCAAACCGCTCTGCAAGAACAACGAGCTCTTCGCGCAATACAGCTAACAGCTTTTTCTCGCTCTTTAAAATTGCCTCCAGCGTTTCCTTGATCTTCATCTTTTCCTCAAACTCTTGCTCAATCTTCATTCGTTCAAGGTTCGCAAGCGATTGAAGACGCATTTCAAGAATTGCAACAGCCTGACGCTCGCTCATCTTAAAACGCTTCATGAGATTCTCTCGCGCTTCATCCTTATCCTTTGACTTCTTGATCGTTGCAATGACCTCGTCAATATTCGCAAGAGCAATCCGAAGCCCATCCAAAATGTGCAGTCGTTCATCAATTTTTGCTAAATCGTATTCAGTACGACGTCGCACGACTTCCTTTCGGTGCTTTATATGCTCTTCTAAAATCTGCTTCACATTCAAAACACGCGGCTGAATTCCGTCGATCAGTGCGATCATGTTGTAATGAAACATGGTCTGTAACTGCGTTAACTGGAACAAACGATTCAAGACCTTTCGCGGATATGCGTCCTTCTTTAACTCAATAACAATGCGAACACCGTCTTTATTCGACTCATCACGTAAATCGCGAATTCCCTCAAGCTTTTTTTCACGTACTAAATCTGCCATCTTCTCGATTAACGTACTTTTATTCACCAAATACGGAACCTCAGTAACAATAATTGTTGAAGTATCCTTTTTCCCTTCTACAATTTCCGTCTTTGCCCGCACAACAACGCCACCCCTTCCTGTTGAATACGCCGTTCGCAAATCATTCGCGCCGTACACAATTCCACCGGTTGGAAAGTCTGGCCCTGGCATTGAATCAATAATGTCGTCAATCGACGTTTCTGGATTGTCGATAAGCTTCAAAATCGCCTCAGACATTTCCTTCACATTGTGCGGAGGAATGTTCGTTGCCATACCGACCGCAATTCCAATCATGCCGTTCAGTAATAAATTTGGAAGTTTTGCTGGTAAAACCGAAGGCTCCTCATGGCTCCCGTCATAATTCGGAACAAAATTAACCGTGTTCTTTTCAATATCAATCAACATCTCCTCTGCAATTGGAGACAGCTTTGCTTCGGTATATCGGTAAGCAGCGGCGCTGTCACCGTCCATAGAACCGAAGTTTCCCTGGCCAGCAACAAGCGGATAACGAAATGAAAAATCCTGCGCCATACGAACCATGGATTCGTAAACTGAACTGTCACCATGCGGATGATATTTCCCAAGAACTTCACCAACAATTGTTGCTGACTTACGAAATTTGGTATTCGCACGAAGCCCCGTATTCCACATGGCATACAAAATACGACGGTGTACCGGCTTCATGCCGTCCCGAACGTCTGGAAGCGCACGAGAAACAATAACGGACATGGCGTAGTCCAAATACGCCCGACGCATTTCATCCGTAATACTCTGATTGATAATATTCCCAATTGGCATCAAATCTGCGACTGGTTCTATGCCTTCTGGAGTTGATTGTACTTTTGCCATACTTTATTGAGGAGTAGTTTCAGAAAATTCTTGAAACAATTGAAGGAGTGGTTCGAATGGGTTCTTATCAGGTTTCATGACTTTTGCACCAGTCTCTACGGCAGCAACAGCATCATGAGCGTCACTCGTAATCCCCCATATATGTTCACGAGACCAAGTCATCCGAAGCTGAATGACTACACCAATACACAGCAGAAGAACACATGTGGCAAAAATCCAAGTTGTTTTTCCAACGAAGAACCGTCGTTTTACGACGACGATGCTCTGAGGAGTCATATTACCCTCGAGTTAAGATCACCACGCGCATCTCCTCTTCCGGAAGTAATGCGCGTGTTATTTTGAATTTTGCAACAGTTTCCTGCGGAACAGAAACCTCTCGCACGAATGCGGCAACATCTCCGACACCGTCGTCGTCTCCTGCAGAAACATACATTGGAATCAAAATGCGTGGCTCAATCTGCGCCGCAACTTGTGCAGCGGCAGAAGCGCTCAACACATACTCTCCACCGGCAGGAATCATCAATATGTCTACAGCGCCAAGGGAATCCTGCTCCTTCGTTGTTAATGGACGATCAATTGCACCAAGAAAACCAACGTGCATCCCTTCAGCGTCAAATCGATAAATCGTATGGTCGCTTCCATCTTTTTTTGGCGCGTTAATACCAGTAACAAACAATCCACGCACTTCATACTCACCGGCATGGTCAATAACAAATGGAGGCTTCCCACCCTCATGTTCCGGAACCACAGCGTCACTATTTTCTGTGTCTTCACCCTTATGACTCTTCACAAGTATCGATGCGGCAATTTGTTTTGGAAACTTTAAACTCCCAGCAACTGTAAAAGGATTTGTTACCAAAGAAACATCGTCTTGACCAATCTTTGCAGTCACCACCACGCTTCCAAGTCCATTCCATGTAATGTTCATAAGACGTTTCAAATTCGGGGGAACAGTAACACAGCAAAGCAAAATCTGCGAGGCTCTATTCAACGGTTTCCCCAGCCGATTCTGAGTCTCCCAAAACCCCAGCCCAATAGGAAATCTCCTTTTCAACTGCCTCTCTTGTTGGGTCCTCTTCTATCATAGAAAATCCATTCTCAAATTGACGAGCGCGAGAAAGAATCTCGTCGCGCCACTGCGGATCTCTCTCAGCCATATCTTTCAAAACGTCTATAAGCTTTTGAACATTTTCCGCTTCTAAGGCCCAATGAGCAACGAGTGTCTTATATGACTCTGCTCGGCTTGCCGCGCGCTCATCACACTGCCGATTCACTAAGTCATGCGCAACACGAATAGCATTATCAATCGCAACCTTTGCATCATCAGAAAACTCCTCAAACTGAGAACTTTTCACAAAGTCCAAAATATGGACTCCATACTTTGTGACTGGCTCAAGAAGCGCCTTTGTGGCGTCATCAAGTTTATGCAAAACAATCTCTTGCAATCGAGCCTCCTCATCTCCAGCACAAAGCTCTAAATACGCTTTTCTGTATGGAAATTCCTTTCTACCGATATAGACAAGCGCTTGTCGAATCTGTTCTGGTGTTGATGCCTCATTTGATTCTAGGCCTTCCGCTAATTTCTTCGCCTCGTCAATGACCTCTTTTGGCGTCAACGGAACAAGTCGCTCAATTGCATTTCGAAATTCCTGAAATATCTCTTCTTGTTGATGTGCCATATGGCCGTAGTGTAACAAAAAAGACGAAACATTTTGTTTCGTCTTTTGAATTCTCAATCACGGAATCATTGCCACACGCCGTTCCAACCGAGTAATCCGAGCATCGAAACGATCTAGTTGTGGAAGTATTCCCGTATTTATCAAATCAATGATGTCATCACGAATGGCATGTATTTCTCCTAAAATCCTGTGCTCGAAAATAGTCATCCTTTCTTCGAGCCCAGTCATCCTCTCTTCAATGACGACTATCCTTTGATCAATCACGAGTACCTTTTGCTCTAACCGAACAATGCCTCCACGAAGCTCCATGAAACTATGCTCAAATCGCTTCTCCTGACGTTCAAACATTCCTTCCAACACACTCACATCTTCTGCAGTAAGCATATAAATAAATATGCTACGCGAACCTCCGTTATCCCTTTAAAACGTGTCGCGAGAATAAATCACTGTCACAAAGGAATATTTTTACACTACCAAAAAACTCACACCTTTTCCATTCCAAAATACGCCTTCAAAATCGCCCGATAAATGTCGCCTCTGCCAACCATTCCGACTAAAACATCCTTATCGACAACTGGAATGTGATGAATGCCGGAAGAAACCATGAGCGCTCCGACCTTTAAGATTGGCGTGTCTGGACCGGCGGTAAGAACTCGAGTCGACATTACCTCTCGAACCGTCTTCGAACCTGCCGCAGCAGCACCCTGCTCCATTTCTGAAAAATCTAAATACGACTCCGGTGCCTGAACCCAGTCTCGAAAACTCGGAAACAATCCTCTGAAAAGATCTTTTTCTGAAAGAATCCCGACCAAATGTCCTAAGTCATCAACCACTGGCGCTGCAGAAACCCGATGATCGAAAAAAAGTTGTGCTGCCTCCTTCCACGACGTGTCCGGCCCTACCGTCGCTGTGGTTCCTTTCATGAGCTCGCGAATAATCATAAGGGTCGAGATTATTGGCTTATGTTGGCTTATGAATGATGTATATCACAGAATTATTTTTGTATCGATCTGATAAAAATCGATGAATAAAGCCCTAAACAAAAAGAGTTCATACGTGTATGACGCGGACTTTCATCAAAAAGCCCAAAAAGTCAAACTTTTCCGCTTATATTAGCCAATCTTAGGGACTTTTTCTTGATTCTTTTCGTGGATTGAACTACAGTCCCACCGCTTCATAACTCTTAGTCCCGGAAGACGTATGTGCTGAAATAGCGCATGCCATCGTCCGGAAATTTTTTATGAGCGATAGTGCAAAAGCGTTAGATGAATTGCTGAAAGATGAGGATTTGTTCGTGGTGCCGAAGGTAGGAGACACCATTAAAGGCCGTGTGCTTTCTACAAAAGGGCGCGAAATCCGCATCGACATCATGGGTCTTACCACTGGTGTTGTGCGCGGTCGCGAGCTTTATGCAGAGGCAGAAGCCTACAAGAACCTCAAAGATGGTGACGAGGTCGAAGCAACGGTTGTCGATATTGAAAACGAGAACGGCGAAGTCGAACTTTCATTCCGTTACGCTGGTCAACAGCGTGCTTGGAAGGATTTGAACGAACTCTCAACGTCTGGCGACCCAATCTCTGTAAAGGTATTGGACGCGAATAAGGGCGGGCTTATTGTTCGTGTAAACCACGTTCAAGGCTTCTTGCCAGTTTCACAGCTTGCTCCAGAGCACTATCCACGTGTTGCCGGAGGCGATAAGCAAAAGATTTTCGAGAAACTCCGGAGCTTTGTTGGCGAATCCATGCGCGTTCGCGTGCTGGACGTTCATGAAGATGACGGAAAGCTCATTGTTTCTGAAAAGGCGGTGTGGGAAGAAGAACAGAAGAATGTTATTGCACAATGTCATATTGGCGACATCATCGCCGGTGACGTTTCTGCAGTCGCGGACTTTGGCGCATTCGTGAAGTTCTACCCAACTGGCAGTGCTACCCCACTCGAAGGATTAGTTCACATCTCCGAAATTGCATGGCAGCGTATTGACCATCCACGCGACGTTCTCAAGATTAACGACAACGTTCGTGCAGAAATCATTGGAATCGAAGGAAGCAAAATTTTCCTTTCCATGAAAAAGCTTACCGAAGATCCTTGGAAGTCCGTAAGCAAGCGATACAAGGTAGGAACTTGGGTGGAAGGAAAGATCATCAAAGTCAATCCATTTGGGTTCTTCGTTGAACTTGATTCTGACATTCAAGGCCTTGCTCACGTTTCAGAACTTTCAGACAAGCCGGTAGAAGATCCAACCACATTGGCAAAACCAGGCGAAATCAAAAAGTTCCGGATTGTCTCCGTTGAACCAAACGAACATCGCCTCGGCCTTTCACTCAAGGAAGAGAGCGAAGAGGCTCCAGAAGCAGCAACAGAAGCTGCCAAAGAAATCGCACCAGAAGAAAAAGAGTAATCACTTCCAAAAAAACCGCCAGCATTGGCGGTTTTTTTGATTGACAAAATGAAAAAATAATGGTGCCATACTCCTCGCCAATTCCAGCAAAAGGAAAAACAGTGACTGCACACCAAAGTAAACCGCTTTCACCGCCTCGAACAGAAGCAGAAGAGGCAGAATATGATGCCGTCTTCGACTCAATCGCAACGGAAAACCTCGTCGCCAATATCAGTGCCATTTGCAAAGCTAGACTAAGAATCCTCGACCAGATCCTTGAGTGGATCATCCGCATCCGGCCGGAATCGAACATGAAAGACGTGACTCAAACCCTCTTCAATATCGGCATTCTTCAAGCGGAAGCACTCGCGCTCTGCGAAATGCTCAATGCACGATCGGAAGAGGAAAAGCAAATCGGCGTTGAGCTCATTCTCAAGCAGGCATTCTCGCTTTACGAGATGAACAATCCAGACCTGATCATGGACTACTTCGATCGTCCAGACTGGAAAGAAGTCGTCAAAGAGTGGCGAGGATCAGGAACCAAGAAGATCAGACATGTCATGGAAAGGATTGCGCGAGCGTCGATTCCTAGGGTTACGTCAGGAGCGACTCCTATCGAAGCTCCAAAGATCGTGGTCGAAAAGCGACAAGATCCGAAGGCGGGGGTGAAAAAAGTGCTTCCAGGAAAACTGAAAGGACAAGCCGGTAACGTTCAAGCGGCGCTCGAGATCCTGGCTCGAAGTCCAACGATGTCGCTCACAGAAGCCGAACTCTCTGCCGCGGTCGAACGAGAGAGACATTCCTGCGGAGCAAGTTTCCCTACACATGTCGTCAGAGAAGTGCTGCCGATTCTCGAACGATCTGGTCTAATCCGGAGCAACGGAAACGGCACGTATCGCCACAAGCCCAACGCGCCAAACCTCTAAAACAGAGGCGAGGTCGACAACAGAGCCGCTCTACAACGTGTAGGGCGGCTCGCTTGCTTCATGGGCTTTTTTCTGCCATGCTGGCGCAGAACTTCTTGCAAAAATCTTTTATGAAACCCCTGTCAAAAAGCGTCATTTTCTTCCTTCTCGGCGTGCTTCTTCTCGGCGTGCTTTTCTCAAATAGTGCAATCCGTCCATCGACTACAGAATCTGTAGCGCTGTCTTCCCTTATACAAAAAATCCAAAATCACGAAATTACATCCATCGACATTTTAGAAGACAAAATCACCGCAACGGGAACTGACGGAAAAATCTTCGTCACAAGCAAAGAAGCTGGACAGACATTCACTGAAGTCCTTGAAGGATCTGGCGTTACCGCAGAAACAGTAAAGGATATAAGCGTAACAGTTTCCCAGCCAAGTCAAACCACGGAATTCATTCGGAATATTCTCCCAACCGCAATTGTAGTAGTCATTCTGTCTGTGATTCTTTGGTTCTTTTTAAAGCAAATGCAAGGAGCGAATAATCGAGCAATGACGTTTGGCCAAAGCAATGCACGCGAAGTCACAAACAAAAAGAATCGCGTTGCATTTGCGGACGTTGCTGGAAATCCAGAAGCAAAAGAAGAGCTTGCTGAAGTTGTTGAATTCTTAAAAACACCAAAAAAGTTTTCAGATCTTGGTGCAAAAATTCCAAAAGGCGTTCTTTTAATGGGCCCGCCAGGAACAGGAAAAACACTCATGGCCCGCGCGGTTGCTGGCGAAGCAAACGTTCCATTCTTTCATATTTCTGGCTCTGAATTTGTTGAAATGTTTGTTGGTGTTGGTGCAAGTCGCGTTCGTGATCTTTTTGCAAAGGCAAAGAAGGCCGCACCATGCATTGTCTTCATTGACGAAATTGATGCTGTGGGCCGACAACGAGGAGCAGGACTTGGTGGCGGACATGACGAACGCGAACAAACACTCAACCAAATTCTTGTCGAAATGGACGGCTTCGATCCAAATCTTGGCGTCATTGTTATCGCCGCAACAAATCGTCCAGACGTTTTAGACTCTGCACTGCTTCGTCCAGGTCGCTTTGACCGTCGGGTTATTCTCGATCGCCCAGACTTGAAAGACCGCGAAGCCATTCTTAAAATCCATTCTGAAAACAAACCACTCGCTCCAGACGTAGACCTTCACCGCATTGCTGAACGAACCACCGGACTTTCTGGCGCAGACCTCATGAACGTCATGAATGAAGCCGCAATCTTTGCAGCACGACGTGATCAAAAAACCATCGCTCAAAAAGATCTTCTTGATTCTATTGAAAAAGTTCTCATTGGACCGGAACGAAAAAGTCACATTCTTTCAGAAGCAGAACGCGCAGTGACTGCGTATCACGAGTCCGGTCACGCAATAATTGGCCACATGCTTCCCTATTGTGATGACGTTCACAAAGTATCAATCATCTCTCGTGGTCGTGCCGCTGGATACACCATGAGCATTCCGGATGAAGAGAAAAAGATGCATTCACGCAAGGAGTTCGTCGACGAACTCGCAATGATCCTTGGTGGCTATGTTGCAGAAACCGAAATCTTCGGCGACCTTACAACTGGCGCAAGCAACGACCTTCAACGAGCAACACAACTCGCCATTGAACTCGTCACCCAATACGGCATGAGTGACGCTCTTGGTCCTCGAACATATGGAGAACACGAGGAGATGATCTTCCTCGGCAAACAAATTCACGAAAATCGAAACTATTCAGAAAAGACTGCGGAAAGAATTGACGAAGAGATCAACATTCTGCTGAATAATGCAAAAGAAACAGCACGAGCGATCATTCGCAAAGAACGACCTCGAATAGATGCAATCGTAAAACATCTTCTTGAAAAAGAAACCATCGAAAAAGAAGAATTTATTGCACTCGTCGGCCCAGCGATTAAGGCAGAAGTTTCAAAAGCACTTCCAGTCAACCTCTAGAAAAAAGGATCGCCTCTGCGCGATCCTTTTTGAACGGATTTCTCTACAAAAAAATCTTAAAATCAGCGCAGCCATCCTTTACTTCAATGGTATACTTTTCATATTCAAGGAGGAATATGAAACGAGGAATACCTGCACCAATTTATCGCCCAATGCTTTGGCGTGCACTTAAAACTGCATGGCAAAATAAAGAATTGTGGCCATTCGCACTTTTTGCTGGCCTTGCGGGTAGCGGAGTTATTGTGAATGACCTCTTGCAACAGGCGCAAATCGCATTAAATCCAAAAGATAATCTCATCACAATGTTCGGCGGAAGCATCGGAACATTTGTGCAACAATACGCAAAACTCATCATATCGTCAGGCACGAATAACATTATTTACACCACACTTGGTGCGCTCATCATTCTTTTCGGCGGAACTTTTCTTGTTATTCTCTGCCAACAGCTCTTACTCGTTGCACTTCATAAAGCAGTTCACAAAAAAATAAGGCTCACAAGCAGAGAATTGCTTCACTCTCTACATCATCACCACTTCCTTCGCATATTAGGCGTTGACCTTCTTTTTCACGTTCTCATCTTCCTCGTTCTTGGCGGCGGAGCAACGCTCATGCGAAATCTGCCGTTAGACCTTCCTGCAGCCGGCATAATTACAGTCATTCTCGCAGCAGGAACACTCTTCATTGCTTTTGTTTTAAACATCCTCACGATGCTTACATTAATCGCGGTCGGGGAAGAGCGCGTAAATATCATTAATGGAGTCCTTGAAGGCGTTGATCGTTTTCTTCGTCATCCTCTCGTGGCATGCGAAACTGCACTTCTTGTTTTCGCAACAAATCTCTGTCTTTCTGTTCTCTATCTTTTTGGTCTTTGTATCTTAAGCATACCTATTGGACTTCTCTTTGCAGAAGCAATAAACCAATCCGCACTCTTTCCAATGATTCTTATTTCATTCCTCGGCGTTCTTTCCGCAGCTATTTTTACTATAATCAGCGCGGGATTCATAACAACATTCACTTACAGTATTTGGACACTTCTCGCTGAACAGCTCGATCGCGCACCATTTACGTCACGATTTCATCACCATATTCAGCGACGTCTTACACGCTAGTCATGTCTCAGAATCTTCCTTCCATTAGCGATCTTCTGAAACAAAAAACCACCAGCAGTACGCCGGCGGTTATTACCACACCACAAAAACCTTCTTCAGAAGCGCCTGAGCCAGTAGCATCAACAATAGCGCCGACACCACCAACGCCAACACCACCACCCGCAACATCAACAATCGTTCTTGCAGATAAAGAAGTCAGCGCAAAGCTTTCAGAAAAAATTCAAACCATTGGGCTTCGAGAAAGAGAAACGGAAGTTGAGCGCAATGCACAAACGCTAAAAATTCCTTATATCAATCTCAAAGGATTCCCGATTAGCCCAGACGCGCTCACGCTCATTCCAGAAGAACAAGCAAAACAACTCAAAGCAATCTGTTTTTTATTTACTGGTCCAGAATTACGCGTCGCAACAACCCAGCCAAATGACGCTCGCGTCAAAGAACTCGTCTTCGAACTTGGAGAAAGACATAAAACAAATGCCGAAATCTATCTCATGAGCGCAGAGAGTTTTTCACAAGGCATAAAAATGTACGACGCACTGCCAAAGATCAAGCCGATTATTAAAGGCGTCCAGATTACCGAAGAAGAGATAGAAAAGTATCAGGCACAAATGACTGATTTTTCCTCAATCGCTGGCGTTTTAGAACATGCGAATGTTACCGATGTTATTGCAGTCGTTATTGCCGCATCGCTCAAGCTCGGTTCTTCTGACATTCATATTGAAGCAGAAGAGCGAGGAATCGCCGTTCGTTTTCGCGTTGACGGCATTCTGCAAGACGTTGCAAAACTTGCCCCAGAACAATGGAAAAAAATCATCAATCGCATCAAACTCATTGCGAGTTTAAAGATGAACATTAACGACCAAGCGCAAGACGGACGCTTTACCATCTATCAAAAAAATAAAGAAATCGACGTTCGAACCTCAACAATCCCAACGTCATTCGGCGAATCAATCGTGATGCGTTTGTTAAATCCAGAATCGATTGCTGTCGACTTTGAACAGCTCGGTTTCCGTCCAGCATCATTAAAAAAACTTCAAAAAGAAATAGACAAGCCAAACGGCATGATCATTACCACTGGTCCAACTGGAAGTGGTAAAACCACCACTCTGTACGCAATCTTACGCAAGCTCAACACATCTGACGTCAAAATCATCACGCTCGAAGACCCGGTGGAATACAAAGTTCAAGGCATCAACCAAAGCCAAATTGACTACAGCAAAGACTACACATTTGCCAAAGGGCTTCGTTCAATTCTCCGCCAAGATCCAGACATTGTGATGGTGGGAGAAATCCGTGATCTCGATACTGCAGAAATTGCAGTTCAAGCTTCGCTCACTGGTCACCTTCTCCTTTCCACCATCCACACCAACGACGCCGCAGGAGCAATCCCCCGCTTCTTGTCGATGGGTCTTGCACCGCACCTTCTCGCCCCAGCGCTCAACGCCATCATGGGTCAACGTCTTCTCCGTCGACTTTGCTCATGCAAACAACCGACCGTTCCGCCAGAAGAACTCATGGCCGACGTAAAGAAACAGCTCGAAAGCATTCCAGAAAGTTCTGGAGAGGCAAAAGTCGACACATCGCAACTTACTTTCTACGGACCAAAAGGATGCGAAAAATGTAACAACACTGGTTACAAAGGCCGAATTGGTGCATACGAAATTCTTATCAAAACACCGGAATTGGAAAAAACAATCATTGAAAAAGGAACCGTCTCCGAATATGACATGCGTGCTCTTGCCGTTCAACAAGGCATGGTAACCATGACTCAAGACGGTCTTCTGAAAGCAATCGACGGAATGACTTCAATCGAAGAAGTAAAACGTACTCTCGGAATCTAACCTCACCAAAAACAAATCCGCCTGCAGAACACCGTTTCGGTTCTGCAGGCGGACGTTTTTTTACGGAATCTCCTCGAGCATGTAAGCGCAGATCCGAACGCTGTGCAGACCATGACTATCGGAAACGCAGACATCTACCACCTCAAGATCCTCGGCACTAACGCCAACCACTTTACTTTCATTGGCGATAAGAGACAACACAAGATCTGCAAGCTCTGGATGGCCGAGCAGGAACCCGGCAACCAAGGAGGCTCGGTTTCGTGAAAACGTAAAGAGCGTCTGTTTAATCGTCAAAGTTGCAGATTCTCCCCAGTGGAAAACAAGAGAATCTTCGGCATCATCTTGCGTTCTAACCACCAATGAGCGCCAACGATCTCGAACGCGAACTCTTGTTCCTGGCAGGAACCTTGCCTTCTCCCACTGATCTACGAAAGAGAAGGAAACGGTCTGTGAGGCGCACGCTCTCTCCACGTAGAAGAGGTGGCAGTCTTGTCCCCGCAACATCAGCTTCAGCAATCCATTATTTCTTTGGGGATAAACTACTTGAAGAGTCCTGCCTCCCCCGATCGATTCATGGGGAAGAATTGTGCATTTCGCGCTTTCAGACCCCTTGTAATCAAAGACACGGTAGGCTTCAGCTAAGACATCTTCATCCGTGAATGCTGAATCTAGCCCACGAAGGTCGAAGCAGAGGCTAGATGGATGAACTCCCCTGAAGAGTTCCTCGATGACGGTCCGCTTGTTCTCCGCCGATTCATCACTCTTCCAGTCGTACTTAAGGCCATGTTTCGTTTCGATTCCAGACATTTCGTCTCCATTGAGCTCTTCGCTCAAAGTCAGTTGTTGCGTTCAGTCACGGCAGTAAAATACATGAAAATAAGGGAAAAGTCAATATAAAAAGGAAAGACGCGCCAGTTTTTAGAAGACGCGTCGTTGCAATGAAAATGTTTTTTAGTCACACAGACCCCATTGCCGTTCCTCCGGCCCATATTCGACGATGCGTTCCAAGAGGCATTCTTGAAAAACATCGACCAAGAACCGTAACGGAAACTGGAAAAACGGTCAATGCTATACCCTACCTAATCGTACAAATGCTGTGGCCACCACCGCGGCAGTTTCGGCGCGAAGGACCAGTGAACCAAGTTGAACAACTTTTGTGTTTGCGCCCTTTGTTTTCTCAATCTCCGAATCTGTAAATCCACCTTCTGGACCAATAAACAATGCAATATGATCCATTTCACGAACTTTCGGCATGTCAGTAGACTCTCCAACAGATTCATGAAGCACGATTCTGTCGTACGCTTTCATGTGTTCAAACGCTTCTAAAAATGACATCGGCTCACTAACTGTTGGCAGGGTCATCCGTCCAGACTGCTCGCTCGCCTCTCGGACAATGTCTCGCCACCGAGCAGGAACGTCTTTAATTTTTTTAATCACTCTATCTGTAATCATGGGAATAAATGCAGACGCTCCAAGTTCTGTGCATTTTTGAAGCACCCATTCAAAAGTGTCTCGCTTTGTTACCGCAACGCACACCGTTACTTGTGGGCGTAGAGGCTTTCCTGTTTTTACACCGTTAATAGAGCCGAGAATTGCCGCCTTCGTCATTTCTGTAATTCTACAATCAAGTTCGCTTCCGTCATTTGGACACAAGCTCAACACGTCGCCGACCTTCATTCTAAGAACAGTCACAATCTGCCGATACATCGGACCTGCAGGAATAGAGAAAGCCTGCGCTCCGAGCGCGATCCATTCTGGCGAGACAAAAAACCGTGCAGTACGCATATAGACGACGATATACCACGGAGTATAACACTGGGCAACTTCTCTACTTTTCGCAAATTTCAATGGTTCGAGCGTCATTTCCTGCGTGCAAAATAGAAACGATAATATCCGGAGTCCAGTCAACGTCAGGAAGCATGTCTGTCCATTCTGCAAGAATGACCGTGTCTAAACTGCGATACTCTTCAAGCTCTAAAGCGCGAATCTCTTCGGCCTTTGTAAAACGATAAAGGTCACAATGGACCACTCGTCGAATCGATGCATGACCAGTTACAGGATATTCGTGCATGACGGTAAATGTTGGCGACTTCACTCGCGCCAACGAACCAAGTGCCGCAACAAGGCCCTGAGCAAACGTGGTCTTTCCTGCTCCAAGGTCACCAATAAGCGAAATGAATTCACCGCCGTAAAGCTGCTTTGCCAGATTCGCTGCAATAACCTGAGTTTCTGCAGCAGATGTTGTGGTGTACGTCATACAATGTCGAGATTTGGATCAGCAACAAGCTCTAACGGATTCATAAATCTCTCTTGCTTCGCACGAAAATATCCTGCAGCGCCAATCATCGCGGCATTGTCGAGCGAATATTTGAAATCTGGAAGATACAAAGGCATGCCGATACTTTCTGCAGCACCCTGTAATCGCTCACGCAATGCGACATTTGCCGCAACTCCACCAGCAAGCACAATCGAAGCTGGTGCGTACTTCCCTGCGGCACGCATGGTTTTCTGTACGAGCACATCAACCACCGCCTCTTGGAATGACGCTGCAATATCAGATCGAAACGCGTCGTCTCCCATTCGTGCCTCTTGCCGACGAAGCTCATACAACACCGATGTTTTTACCCCAGAAAAACTAAACATAAAATCATCACGATCAAGCAACGCACGAGGAAACGTGAAAGATTTCGGATCTCCAGATTGCGCAAATGCCGCAATTTCTGGCCCACCAGGATATGGCAGCCCAAGCATTTTCGCGACCTTGTCGAACGCCTCCCCTGCGGCATCGTCGAGTGTCTCACCAAGTCGTTCGAACTTGCCGTGATCATGCATCAAAATAAGCTCTGTGTGCCCTCCAGAAACAATAAGAGCGAGCACGGGGAACGTCGGGAGCATTTCTCGATCAATCCAATTCGCATAAATATGACCCTCGAGATGACATACTGGAATCAACGGTTTGTTCCAAGCCCACGCTAAAGTCTTCGCAGTTTCTACACCAACCCGTAATGCTGGAGCTAATCCAGGGCCATACGTCACAGCAATCGCGTCGATTCCCTCTCCATCATGCCGAACAGTTCGCAGAAGCATTGGCATAATCATTTCCAAATGCTCCCGAGCGGCAACCTCTGGCACGACTCCCCCATATGCCTGATGAATATCAATTTGCGAACGAACAAGAGACGTTTCGACTGTCACACGATCTCCTTCACCAACAAGAATAGCAATCGCCGTTTCGTCACAACTTGTTTCAATTGCTAATACGCGCATAAAATGGAACGGAAAGGGCGCACATAAGCCCCAATAAATCATCTCGAAGTATGCCTTACATTGAACAGTCATTCAACCTTCAATCAATAAACGGCATCTCTGAAAAACAAATGGAAATTCATTTAAAGCTTTATGCCGGATATGTAAAAAATGTAAATGATATTAGCACAAAAATAGATGAGCTCCGTGAAGATACTGGAAAAAATCTCATAGCAATTTCCGAACTCACCCGCCGATATGCCTTTGAATGGAACGGCATGCGACTCCACGAGCTCTATTTCTCAAATCTTGGGGGTAAAGATGAAGCGATCGAAGGAGAACTCGCTAATCTCATCACGAAACAATTCAGTTCAATCGAGGCATGGAAGAAAGAGATCAAGGCGATTGCGATGATGCGCGGCACTGGTTGGGCGCTCCTTGTTCTTGATCAATCAACAAACACACTCAAAAACATCTGGATTTCCGACCACGAAGTCGGACATTTAGCCGGATGCGACGTTCTCTTCGCGCTCGATGTTTGGGAACATGCCTATCTCATTGATTACATTCCAGCACAACGAACTGACTACATCGACGCAGTATTAGCGAATATACATTGGGCCACAGTAGAAAATCGATTCATGAAATAGCTAAAAAAAGAGACACCTCATCGTGTCTCTTTTTTCATTCCGCGTCATTACTTGATCGCCACGCAATCTCGAAAAGCATTCGCATCGAGTCTGCAAGCGGCTTGCTTTCAATGATGATTGTTGTTAAGCGCGTGGTGAACGTCACCACAGAAACAAAGTTTCCATAAAGCGCCAAATTTCCACGAAAGATTCCCCAGGAAGGACTTAATCGACGCTGCACAAAAATCGGATTCGGATTTCTGCGCTTTCCCGAAGATAAAACTCTGCCAGATTTTGGTTGCCAATGATATTTTTTTCGTGCGGCAATTAACGTCTTTTCATCAATCCAACTATAAATATCATCCGCATGCACAATCTCATCAACAACTCGCGGCTTTACGGACTCTAAATGCATAAAATATGCATCGACTGCCTCTGCGCCTTCATAAATCATGGTTGACGGTCTGTCGCCACCCTGCAATGCCGCAAACAATGGCAAGGCTCGAGCAACGTCGTCGATCATTGCAGACTGTTCTGCAACAGCATTCCGAAGCAGAGCGACCACATGTTCCGCATCCACCATGCAATATCGCACCGCCTTTACTCGACGAGTAATTCGAACAAATTTTCGTTCGTGTAAACAATTCAATGCTTCAAACGTTGTGGTTTTAGAAAGTCCTGAACGTTTTGAAATATCACCAAGCGACGCATTTCCAAGCTCAAGCCCCGCTAAGTACACCCTTGCCTGAGAAGACGGTATACAAGCCGCTTTTAGAAGTCCTTCAAGGTTCCCCAAAATTGCCATACGTCATTTTCTGCAAGTTTCTCAATCTTTTTTCAATAGTACCAAATCATTCCCCTGCCCCACATTTTTGACGAAATTCATTTTTTTGGTACACTATTCCCGCTGAAATAAGGGTTCGATCAAGTCGAATCCCTGTCCAGTTTCATCGACGCAAAAACTTCGCCGTCTTACGGCTCCATCGTCTAATGGTTAGGACACGGGCTTTTCAAGCCTGTAACCGGGGTTCGACTCCCCGTGGAGTCACCAAATGCGACTCACCCACAAGGTGAGCCGTTTTTGTTTCTAAAATCAGCGCAGTTTTGGCGATTCAATATTTTCCATCGTTGAAAATGATGCACCATAAAACAAGCAAAAGGCCGCACTGCTCGAGTATGAGCGGCGCGGCCACGGAACTTCCAGCGCAAAGAGCCAACCGTATCACGCAAACGACAAGAGTCCAGGGCTATCCTTAATATTCGATGATCACTACTCCCGTCCCAAGCGTTGGGCTGTAGTCTCTAGCCGAGAAACGATATTCGCCATGATCTTTAAATATCAAATACCCTTCAAGATCAAATGTCTCACCAGACCCGTCACAGCGTTTTATACTCTTGATCATCGCAGGGACGTTATCCAAGAGCTTAGGAGTAAGCGAATCTGGCAAAGAGCCAGAAGTCAGCTTCAGGAACAATGCCACACGTGGTGTCATTGACCCCCTATAGGAAAGTAGTGCTTCCCCGAGACTGTATCTATCTGGGCCGATGAAGATTTCTAGCACAGCTCTTCCCATGTAAACACCTCCTCTGAATGACACGAACGGAATCGTCCGTGACGAAAAAGTATCGCATGTAAACAACTTTCTGTAAACCGTGCCAGATTACCTCTTCGAAAATAAATCACCAATAACAAGGCTTTCCGAAGCCATATCAAGCCTTCGTTTTTTCTAAAATTCCCGATCGATACAGCTCAATCATCACCAAGAATGCTGCCAAGATTGTCGGTCCAAAAATGAAACCAATCGGACCAAAAGCATTCAATCCTCCGAGCATAGAAAGGAGAATAAGAAGCGCGTGCATTCGTGTTCGACTTCCAACAATAAACGGTTGCAGCATGTTATCTACGAGGCCGACGGCAACCATCGACCATACTAATAATCCGATTGCTTGAGGAACGTGGCCAGAAAGAGCAAGATAAGCGACTGCTGGAATCATAATAACGGACGTGCCGAGCATTGGAATTTGAGCGGCAACAACAACGAGAGCCGCCCAAATTAACGCGCCAGGAACGCCGAAGATTGTAAGACCGATTGCCGCAAGAATTCCCTGAATAATGGCAATGATAAGCGAGCCAAACACCACACCCCGAACTGTGGTCACAAGTCGATTTACAATATTTTCATCGATCGTATTCCTTAGCGGACTCAGTGCAATGAATTCTGCATGAATCTTTTCTCGATCAACCAAAAAGAAATACAAAGAAACAAAGAAAATAAAGGTTTTGAAAATAATGTCTGCAGAACTTGCGAATATTGTTCCAACATTTTGAACGATCCACGTGGCAACGCCACGCAAAAGCTCCGAAACATTTATCGCGGCAATCTGAGTAACGAGAATGTCTGGCAAAACTTTTACCAACGGAAACGCATATATATCAAATGACTGCACCCAGGAAGGATTCGCGACAGTATCTTGAATAATCTGCATTGCCTGACCTGCAATAAGCAATGCCGCTGTTATTAATGGAATCACCATTGCAGCAAGAACCAAAGCCAACATAATGATTGCAGAAATCTTTGGATGCCCAATCCAAGAACGAACATGTCGTTCAACTGGCGTCACAATGATTGCAACAATCCCAGCAGTAAGTAACACCATTGCAAATGGCTCAATCACTTTCCAAAAAAGTGCAGACACTCCAATGAGCAAAATGAGAAAGAACCAACGAGCAAGATCTGCGTGATCAAAGGCTTTAGACATAGAAAATATATCGTGAGTATAACAAAACTCCCACATCCTTTCGGACGTGGGAGTTTTGCGGTAACCCAGCGATTACTCGCGTGGGCGTGCCTCGGAAACGCTGATTGTGCGACCACCGAAATCGGTTTGGTCGAACATCTTCACAGCGTTGCCCTGCTCGTCTGGGGTGTTGAATTCGACGAAGCCG
>Ga0172379_10003765_pt1 | contig 23561 bp, 18 predicted proteins | sample GrowelOW334metaG_FD_119756 | JGI IMG/M metagenome (GOLD analysis project Ga0172379, IMG submission 119756) | Groundwater microbial communities from an aquifer near a municipal landfill in Southern Ontario, Canada - Groundwater well OW334 metaG | ecosystem: Environmental > Aquatic > Deep...
TCTCCGCTATGAACTCAAGCCCGTTCGGCGACACCGAAACATTTGCCCCCGCCTTAAGCGTCACGTCCATTCCCCATTCGCCCGGCAGCTTCTGCCCGAAAACCGTCATGCCTCCCTCGCCCTGCGCCGCAGGCGTTTTTGTCGCAACCACCTCACCCGGCTTCACGCTCACTATCGAGCCGATGTTGCGAAAATCTATCCGCTGGCGCCCCGCAAGGTCTTCCTCCGCTTCGCTCCGCGAGTCGCTCTCGAAACAATATTTTATCCGCGCGTCCGTGCCGAGCGTGAACGGTTTTCCAGTCGCTATGATCAGCGTGTGGTCGTACAATTCCGTGTTTTCGAGAAACAGCCGCACCTTATCGGAGTCCTTGATTCCGTGGACGATTTTCTCCGCCGCAAGCAGCCGCATCACATCCTCCAAAGCTGGCTTAGCGCTCGGCTTCACGTGCAGATACGCCGTGAAATGGTCCCGCGAAACCTCGATCTCCAGCGGCGCGCTCGTGAATACATTTTTATATGGCGGCATCTCTCAACCTCATCCTGTCTCGTGATTTGAAAGCTCCATCATGTCCGTGTCCGTAAAAAGATAAGCGGCCCGCTATATCGGCTCCTGTCTTATTTTTTTGCGCGCTTGACCCTCAAATTGTCCGAATTTTCATATTTATGCTGTCATTACCCCGGTGAACATCTTTTCAAACATCTTAATAATAATTTATTATACAGAAATATGGAATGAGTGTAAAATACGAGAACAAATTATGTTGATTCTTTTCATGGCGCCAGGGAGGCCAACATGAAATACGATCCGATGTGCGCGGCGTGCCTGAACGATTGCAAGCAGCCGTCGACGGCGAAACTCGTCGCCTGCCCGCATTTCAAACAGGCCAGCCGCAACCTCGATATGTTCAGCATGACCGGCGAGGTGCGCAAAGACCTCGCGAAGCGCATGAAGTCGGGCGCGAAAAAGCAACGGAGCGATTCCTGATCCCGCATTTTTCACAGGCGGATATTTTGCGCGGGCACAGCATCCCGAGCCCATGACGATCGGAAAATAAATACAAAACAGATCGCAATTCTTTCGTAGGGGCACAGCATGCTGTGCCCATGCAGCATGGATAACAAATGGCCGGAACTGAAAAAACGAAAAGCGCCGATAAAAAAGAACGCGCGACGCGTTCTAAGAAGCGGCCGCTCTGCCGCTCTTTCGAGTTCGCCGCGCGCTCAATCGGTTTCGAAAACGTCGCCGGCGCCGACGAGGCCGGCCGCGGCCCGCTCGCAGGCCCGGTCGTCGCCGCCGCAGTCATTCTCCCTACAGTCTGCCCTCTGCTAACCATCAACGATTCGAAAAAACTCACGCCGAAACAGCGCGAAAAGCTCTACGGCCAGATCATAGACACGGCGGTCTCGTTCAAGATCGTTTCGGTCGGCGTCGTCGCCGTGGACAACATGAACATCTACCGCGCTGCGCTGCACGCGATGAAACTCGCCGCAGAGGGGCTGGACCCTCTGCCCGACTTTGTTTACATAGACGGCCCGGCGCGCGTCGATATCAAGATTCCGCAACACGCGCTCGTAGACGGCGACGCGCTCTGCTTCTCCGTCGCCGCCGCCTCCATCCTCGCCAAAGTGTCGCGCGACCGCCAGATGGTCGAGTACGACGACATATTTCCCGGATACGGGTTCGCAAAACACAAGGGCTACGGCACCGCCGAGCACATGGAAGCGCTCCGGCGGCTCGGGCCGTGTCCCATTCACCGGCGCTCGTTCGCGCCGGTCAAGGAGCTGATCGGCGATTGAAATGGCCGCCGTTCTTTAAGTTCAAAAACAAGAAACTCGGCGCCACCGGCGAAGACCTCGCCGCGGCACATCTCCGCTCTCAGGGCTTCCTTATTCTCGACCGCAATTTCCGCTGCAAGATCGGCGAACTCGACATCGTCGCGAGAAAAAACAACGTCATCGTTTTCGCGGAAGTCAAAACCAGAAGATCGGAACAGCGCGGAGGCCCTGAAGCGGCCGTCACCTATAGAAAACAGCAGCGAATCGTCAAGCTCGCCCACGTTTACCTAAAACAAAAACATCTCTACCATCTTCAGCCCCGGTTCGACGTCATCGCCATCCTCTGGCGCGAAAACGGAAAACCCGAAATCAAACATATCCCCGCCGCTTTCATGGCAAGGTCGCATTAAAACCGGGTTTCGGGGTAAGATCACATTCGCAGTAGGGGCGCAGAATGCTGCGCCCAATATGTGTTTAAAAGCAAAAAGGGGCGGATTTGAAATCCGCCCCTGCGTTTTCTCGGAGTTTCAGCTGTTATCTTTTCGAAAAAACAGGGACTGGCATCTCTTTTCGCGCCTGTCCCGTTTTTTTAACGTGCCGCTATCATCATTTCACTTTATACACTTTATACGAATGGCTGATCGGATAGAACATCACCGGATGCGTGGCGTCCTGCGGCTTGATCGACATGGAGCCCGTGTTCACGGCGATGGTCAGCCCGACTACCTTCAGGCCGCTCACATAGTCGCTGCGGATCAGCGACGGCGCGAACGAGAAGCACAGCCTGTTTTCCTTCTTCATGAAATCCGCGCGCTTTTCCTTCTTTCCGGCCGGCGCCAGCATGGACATCATTTCAGCCGCCGGAACCAAATCCGAAACTGAAAACGCGGGCAGATAGGCGCCGAGCCACGCCGATGTAAGTTCCGATTCGGTAAGTTCCGGCTTGTAACGCACGTCCCTGCCGAAAATGCCTATCGCGTAGGCAACGAGGTCCTTGCCGGACATTTTTTCCGGCTTCGCCCCGAGTTCCATGCAGAGGCGGACATTGTTCTCGGAGGGAAACGACGCCTCGACTTTTCTCACGTCCATCGCCGGCGAAAGAGTTTTGTCCTCGTCGTCGTCCATGAGCAGTTGCCAATCGGAGCCGGGATATACCTCGCGGGCGGCCGCGCCCCAGTTGTCGACCGCGCTGACGGCATAAAAGAACTCGTCGCCTTCGGCGCCGGATAGTATCGTCGCGCTGTAGATGCCGGCCTGCGCATCCTCAGCTTTCATCTCCACCGTCTTTTTCTCGCCGCCGGTCTTCCAATACGTCAGTTCGACTTTCTCTATCTTATAGCCGACCATCGAGTTGTAGCAGCCGACTTTCGCGCGCACGATGACGTCCTCGCCGGGCCCCGGTCGCAACGGATATTGATTGACGGAAAAAATCTCGGGCGCGGCGAAGCCGCCTATGTCTGCGGCGGGCGGGCTGGCGTTCTCGATCAGCGATCGGAAATTCGCCATGGAGTCCTGCGCCCGCGCGGCCCCCGCGCACAATATTAAAACAGCGGCAGTGATTATCAGTCGTTTCATTTCTCCTCCTTCAGGTCTTTAAGGAAAGTGGCCGAGCTTGCTTCGAGCGCGGCGGCGTCATTTGCGTTTGCGGCGTCGCGCACTTTTTTCAGGTCCGCGGCCAGCTTCTCGAAATACGTCTTTCCGCCGTTGACCACCTTGAACAGCGCGGCGCCGACCTCCGCGTTCCTGCTTCCGGAATTCATCAGCTCCTGCTGCGTGAGCGCCTTTTCCAGCAGAGGCAGCGCGCGGTCCGCGATCTTCGCGAGCGCCTTAGGGTCCTTGGCCGCGGAGGCAGCGCTGAATTCCTTTTCGAGCGGCGTCGCATAGCCCGCCGTTTTCAGCGAAACCAGCGCGTTGAAATCGTAAAAGTCCTTCATCATCACCAGCTTGAAAACGTCGCGCGCCTGCGGCTCGAAATAAAGCTCGGCTATCGCGTCGACTGTTTTGTCCGGATCGTAAGCGTTCGGGTTCCACGTGAATTCGGCGAGCGAAGCGCCCTGAATGTGCATCAGCTCGGGCAGCGAAGCGCCTTCCGCGCCGGGTATGGGAAGCTCGCCCTGCAGGTTGAACGGATTCATCAGGAACTGCGTCGTGCCCTTATTGATGTCCGGCGCACGGCCGACCATCGGATACATGCCGCCCCAGTTGTCTCCGAACGACATCATTCGCCCATAGAAATCGTTTGCCTTTACTACATCAGCGCCGTTCAGCGTCGGCGTGCAAATCTCGTTGCCCGTCCAGCCGATCGTGATATCCCTGTCCAGCGTCTTCGCTATCGTGTCTGTATATTCCATCGGGTAAACGCCGGCGTAAATCTCCGGAACGAGCACGAGAACCGTCTCCGGATCGAATGCCTTGAGCGCCTTGTTCAGCTTGTTCGCGACGTAAACCTCGGCGTAGGCGAGAGACTTGAATTTCTTCATGTCGCTCTTGTAATAGAGCATTCCCATCGAGTCGTCGAACGCGAGAATGATGTTCTTCGCGCCGAGAGCCTGAATCTGGCGGATTTTAGTCAAAAGAACTTTGAAGTCAGCTTCCGAACTGTATTCGAAGCCGAGCGACGGGCCGATCGTATAGCCGAACTGAATGTGGTTCTGCTTCGCCGCGTCGATCATCCGCTTGAAGCCGAACAGTTCGAGATCGTCGTACGGCTCGCGCCAGCGGCGCCGCATCTTCGAGTCGCCTTTCGGGCCGTATGCGTAGGAATTCAGCTTGTTCTGGCCCATCCACTCGAAAATCTTCAGGCGTCCTTCGAGTTCCCACTTGCCGTAGCCGCCCTCGAACACGCCACGGATCGGGAACACCGGATAGTCCGTGATGTCGGCTCCGTAAAGCGAAACGCCGCCCTCGGCGTCCTTCCACATGTTGCGCAATGTCATCAGCGCGTAGAAGAAGCCGTCCTCTCCGCAGGCGGTCACCGAAACCGCGCCCGCGTCCGACTTCAGGAAATACGCCTGCAACTCGGGGTATTCCAGAAAAATCGTCTTGCGGTAGGGCGGAGTCGTAACCTTCGCGCATTCGGAAGCCGGCAGGCGCTTGAGAGAGATCGCCATGCCGCCGTCGGCGTCCTTGAAACCCCATTTGAACAGGTTCGTTTTATACTCGCGCACAGTCGAGTCCGGCACAGAGGCGTCGGCTGAAATCCTGAACGCCTTTTTCACCACCGTCGGCGCCGTCCAAGTCGCCTTCTGCGGCGCCGGCAGGAACAGCGGGCCTTCAGCCGCCCCCGCGCGACCGGCAACGAATGACGCTGCGACACAAATCGCGGCGCACGCCAGCGTTTTCAGAAAACCGCGCGCGCTTCCTTTCGTTCTGGTTTTACGGCCCAAAAGCGCTCCCGTTTTTGTCTCCATATACATACTCCTGTAAGGGAATAAGCGTGTCCGGCCACACGCCGTATCGGCTTTCACGAACGACAACCGATAAACTCACCCTTTTATATTAGTTATGCCATGTGTTTGTCAATGATAATCGGGATACATGGCGCAAATGCAAAGACGTCGTTTGGCCTTTGGCGTCAGGCTTAAAGCAAAAGAATTAAAACGCACTGCCAAGACGGTCATAAACATACATCTGCAAAAGACGTCATTTCTGAATACTTGTTTACGGAGAATTGTCATTGCGAGCGCATGCCACAGCCTTTTAATCGCTTCATATTAGAAATTGCGCCTGTTCGGCTAAACGAATCTGAGTATACATTTCTAACGCCTGCCGTTTCGACCGCTTTTTTTCCTTTCAATGCATATCTGCAGGTATCAACGAAAACGATTTTTGAATACGGGTCTTTAAGATAAATTGTATCCGCGTCGGAAATCGCGGATGAGACAATTTTAAAAACCGGATAACCGAAAGTTGGTTTTTTTCTGTATGCGGCGAAGGCGGCGTTTACTCGAAAAATATAAGAGTCGGAGACCACGGCTTTTGACGAGTCTTTTACGGCAATTCCGTATCTGCAATCGGAAATTATATTTCCGCTTGCCTTTATGTCCGAGTTCTCGCCAACGCTCATCCCCTTGTCGACGCATTCAGAAATAATGTTGTTGTTGACAATAAGATCCGAACCGCTTAAGTCCATAGCGTCTCCGCCGCTCTTCAAAATTTCGTTGCCGCTTATAGTTCCGCGGCAGAAATCGCAATCCAGAGAGTCGTCCGAAGCGTTTTCAAATGTGTTGTCCGAAATATTAACCGAACTATATTTTATGTTCACGCCGTCATCAGACTGGCCCGAATAAAAATGACAGTTTTTGATTGTAACAGCCGAATCAATCACGGTCAGAACGCCGGTGAACCTGGCGGATTCATCCTTACCCGCGGAGCCGCCGTAAAAGAAGACATGTTCGAGGAGCGCTCGCCGGGGCGCAGTTCGAACTCCGTGAACTTTCAGGCCGCCCCAAAGCAATGACTTGCCGGAGCCCTCGAGGATAATGGGGTTTTGCGCGGTTCCCTTTCCGGTCAGATCTCCGAAAATCACCAATGAGCTTCCCGGAGAAAATATCAGCCGCAGTCCGGGCGTCAAAATGACATTAATTGACTGAGGGATTATCAAAGTCTCGCGGATTTCAACCTGTCCGGGTCCGATATGCAAAACGCCTCCTTTAATGCTCATCCCCGGAGGAATCGGTATTGCAGGCGGTTTGTTTCCGGAAGAATTTTCAGCGATTTCAATAGGAACGGCGCTTCTTTCAATTTTAATTTCTTTATCCGCCATCGCCGCGCCGGTCACGCCATTGGTCATGCTTATTTTTTTGACATCAATATCGCAGCCTCCGGTGAATCGGCTGTTTTTTTTCAGATTTATGGCGATCCCCAGATAGCCTGCTTCTCCATACCATAATCCATCAACAATTTGCGGAGGAACGACATTATAGGAAAAAGATTCCCCTCCATGAGCAACTGCGATGCCGTGAACTTCCGCGAAGGATTTGCCGTTGTTGTTAAAAGCGATTTTCAGCATTCCGTTTTCACAGCTCCATGCTGAAACAACATTATTCTCCTCGAACATGCGCCTCAATATTCCGGCATTTGAAGTAAGGTCATCTACGTATCTGAGATGGGGCTGCGGGTCCCAGAACGGGCTTGAGCTATTCTTTTTTATTATAGATGAGCCCGAGGAAAATGCGCTTTCAAGAAAGGCGAACAATTTGCCGGCGTTCTCAGCTATAGGTTCCACGCGTTCGCTGATCAGCATCCACAGCCTCTTGTCCCTCGCTCGTCGGAATTCAGGGATTTTCAGCATCCACAACAATCCGGTATAAGCCGCTTTTTCGCCTTCCGGAAAACTATCGGTTTCCAACTTATAGCTGTAGTAATCCCAGGGAATAGGTTCGAATCTCTCTCTTGCCGGATCATAATACAGTCTTAGATTTTCGCCGATCCAGGCGTGGAATGATCCCAGCAGGGTTGTCATTGCGGATGCCCAAGCCATTTTGTCGACATCAAAATACTTTTGGATGTAAGCCCAGTTGCAGATTTCGGGGTTGGGAGGATATGGCGCCTTGTAAGTGCAATAATAGAATTGATTTAATCCTTTCTTCGCTCCCGGCATAATGTCTCCCGACGCATCGAAAGTCTGGCCGAACACGCTCAGAATCACGCCTTCAGACCGGCGGTTCCTGTCCGTTATTGAGACTCCGAATTGCTCGAATTCCTGAAAAATGCCCATCGGCCGCCCGTTGATTTTAAGGCCGACGAAACGACTCTCCAAGGTAAGAATGCCATGCCGCGCCATTTCCAGGTTTGTCGTGGCGTCTCCGGTAAGCGCCTTGTCATACGGATCGATGAGATTGATCATTTTTTTTCTGTTGTAATACTGGTTGTCCGTAAATTTTATCCGCAGAGACGGATGCTCTCTCATATAATGATTTGGAATCAATCCCCTGAGCTTAACGTCCACATCGATCCACCTGCCGTCCATCAGGAATTTAGCGGGCACATATTCACGCGGTATTCCTGATGAAGAGCCTTTTTCCAGAACCGCTTCAATGGTCTGTTTGAGCCTGGCGTAGTCTTTAGGTCTGATCCGCAACTCAAGAACCGGCATTCCAAGCCTTTTCAACGCGTCGTCGCGAAAAGGGCGGCCAAGCATGTACATTGCGTTGTCCATCATGTGGCTTGCCGGAGCGGTCTTGTGGTAACCAGGAAACTTTTCATCGATGCTGTAAAAATAAGTGCGCTGAGCGAATTCGGCAAAAACAAATATGGCGACCATCGCGGCTGTCAGCGCGACAATCAAAACCAGGCGCTTGATCAATAAGAGATTCTTCTTCATTCCGCCGTCTTGAAATTAAATATTCGAGTTCTGATCGGTTTCAAAAAAAGAAATGCTGGAAACGCCTCCGATTTCTTTCAGCATAAGCTCTAATTCGTCTTTTTTTGTTTTTTTCGCCGGTTGAGTGACGTAAACGTTTGTCGCAAGCCCGTCTCCGAAATCCAAGAGACGGTTGATCAGCGTGTATCTCTTGAATTGTTTCTTAAGAACGGATTCGATCGCTTTTTGCGAATCCGTCTCGCCCTCCCTCGAAAAAGTGATTTTCAGTATCATGTCCAAACGCTGTTTGGACCCATAGTCGAAGTGATAAAGCGCGGTTACAAGGACAGAGACGAAAACCGTCAACGCTATAGCCGGCATATAGAACTGCGTCCCGCAGCCCATTCCGGCGACGATTGCGGTAAAGAGAAAACCGGTGTCTCTCGGATCTTTTACCGCGGTTCTAAAGCGAATGATCGACAGCGCTCCGACCAGGCTGAAAGCCCTGGCTATATTGCTTCCGATTATCATCATGACAACGGAAGTGGAGGTCCCCATGAGAAACAGCGTCAAGAGAAACGACTGCGAGTAACTCGTTCCCCTGTGCGTTTCCCGGTATGCGCCCGCCAGCATGAAACATAGTATTGCGGATACCGTCATCGCGAGAACAACGTCCGCGAGTCCGAAATTAACAGCTTCAGAAGGCCGGAAAAGCTGTGACAAAAAATAATCAGTTTGTTTCATAGGTACGCTCCGGTTATAAATTCTGACATTCTTAATTTATCCATCGCCAAAACATATTTCGGGACCGGCTTTTGAACCAGTTCGCCCGCCATTACGCCTTTCGACACCCAGGCCGGTATTCTTTCCGTCGCTTTTACTTCCAGAATCATGTATGAATCCGGCATCACGCTTCCACGCTGTTCAACAACCGCCGTTCTGGTTAAATCCTCGCCCGGATACAATGCTGTAACCGAACTGTCGAACGTAACTCTGACATCCGGCTCGATGATGCTGTAATACGCTTCCCGAAGATACCAAACCTGCGCCGACTTTCTAAGTAGGTAGCGCTCTTTTAATGTTTCCAATACGCTATTTTCCTTCGACTCCGGAAAATTCCAGTTTCCGGGCTCCAGACAATCGCAACTGAACCCCGGCAGCGGCATCCTTATTTTTCGTATCAGATCGTATTTTTTCTGTTTTATTTCCAGAAAACAAGCGGCTCCCGCCTTGAAAGAGTGGCTGTATGTCCTCAGCCTAACCTTGTTTCGAACTACCAGCCCGTCGTATTTATCTCTATAAAACGCAAAATCAGGAGAATCATAGTATTGGCTCAAAACCGGAGTCGTCGCAAATTCATTGGCATAAGGGTCTTTCACGAGGTGGCGCCGCCACCTTTCCAGCAAAAACGCCTTGTCGTCGTGTTTGACAACGTACTTTAATTCATGCCTGTATGATCCGAACATATCGCCTTTCTTCCGCGAATCTCGACGCCTACCTTGCCTGCGGATTCAGAATATTTTTTCCAATCGGCGATTATCTCCGAAGACACGTTTGCCAACAGGTGCGTTCCGAGCGAATTGCAGAATTTCTTCCGGTAAAGGGCAAAGGAACTATTGAACCGGTTATTTGTCGCTCTATTTAATTTGTTAGCCAAAGCCAAATAACCGTCTTCCCGCCCGCTGTCCCATCCGGCGAATCTTTCGTCGAAAAACGCCGGCAAAGAAGCGCCATGGAATTCCTCGTATAGCGCGTTGATGGAAACAGGGAGAGGCAGCGGCGATACGGCAAAAGGCGGCTTGCCGCTTAAAATATAAATAGCTTCCCGGGTCGGCCTATTCGCCGCAAGCCAAGCCAAAGGTTCGCTCTGTGTTGCTAATACAGGAATTATGCCGTCGGAAACGCATGAGCTATAAAGCGGCCAGTTCATGTTAAATCTGGAATCCACGGCTGTCATTTTCGGGCCGTCAACAGATAATATTTCTCTCAATTCTCCGGTTCGGCCTTCCTTTTTTTTCGGATCGTAAGGAAGCTCGACTCTCAGGAAAAGGCCGGCGTAAATCCTGTCTACGAACAATTGATTCCATTCCACTTTCGGCAAATCGATATTCTTGTAGCCGGATTCTTCGGCAATGAAGCGGTACAGAAAAGGATATCGCCAGTCCGTCGCCTTTTCGACAGGTATAAAAAAAACAGTTCCGTATTTTTTTGACCTAAGAAGCCAAAGATTCGCCGATCCATTTGAATTAATTTTTTCAGCGCTAATGAGCTCGCGATCGCTTCCGGGAATATTACTTCTGGAGCGTCTTATTGTTGAATTTCGACGATCTGAAAGATAACATCTGTTCGCCTCAGTTTTGCTTCTCATAATATATATGTCTTTGAAGCAGTCTTTTTCGAGTTGAATATTTGCAATTTTTTGATTTCTCGACGCTTGCCCGCCGAGCATTGCCAGAGAAATAGCCGCAGCTAATAAAACAACTGTCGGCCATATTTTTTTCATAACCTTCTTCGCCATTTGAAATATTATACATCAAAAGAAACATAAGAAAAACCGAGCCGTTCGCGGCCTCCGAGACTCTGTTTTTTGCGCGCTTCTTGGTATTTTACCCATGATATTCGCGCGTTTTACGCGCCATTTGGCAGCGAACATAACGTAATTATAAAACATTGTCGCCTATAATCTTTTGGCCTGATTTCCGACCGCAGCGTTTATAAATCACTGCCTTTGAGTGATTAGAATTTCCGACCAGGCAATTCCTCGCGCAATAAAAAAGAGCGACCTCTCGAGGCCGCTCTTTTTAAATATTTTTAAATCCTCAACTGCTGCTGCCGATGCCCTCTTTCCGTCTTTCCCCAGTCCCCGCCGTTTCAATCAGACAAACTGGCCGAGACCGAGTTCGCGGAGTTTTACAGGCGTCGGGTTTCCGGATGTTTCGTCCCAGCCCATGTATCCGTAGTAAGTTTTCTTAGCCTGTTCGAACGCCTCTCGCGGAACGCATTTGCCTTCGGCGATGCCGTCCGGGATGGGAACGAACATTCTTTCGGGAAGAATGTCGTCGGCAGAGGTGAACCCCTCGCGGGCGTTGAACGCGCGCATGAGGTTGATGCGCCGCTCGCCGAGTTTCATGATCTCCCACATCGTGACCTGCCAGCCGGTGACGGCTTTCAAAAGCGTTTCGAGATCGCTGTAGCCGAAAATGGCGTCGGGTCCCCAGACAAACGCGCACAGTGTGTAGGAGTCCAGCGCGCTGTAATACATTTGCGAGTAGGCAACAAGCCTGACCTTGGCGTCGTCGAGGTCGGCGAACTCGCGTTTTTCATAGAGGCCGAGAGAGTAGCCGGCCTCGATCGGGCCGGTGATAAGCCAGTCGTGCTCGGTGGACATGTGGTCGCCGCCGAACGAGTTCACCGAGTAGGTGAGCGCCTGCGATTTTTTGACCTGCGCCATGTGCACGGGAAAAGAAAGTCCTTTTGTGTGTATGGCGAACTTCGCGGTGTCCGCTCCGAGTTTCTCTATCGCGCCATACGGGCCCTCGGCGAGTATGTCGCCGAGCCCCTCGCGCTCGCCTATCCGGCGCAGCATCTCGACCATCGCGTCGGCGCTGCCGAATTTCAGGTCGAGTCCGCCCGTCTGCTCTTTCGTGATCAGTCCGTTCTCGTAGCTCTCCATCGCATAAGCTATCATCGCGCCCGAGCTGATGGTGTCTATCCCGTAGGCGTTGCAGATTTCGTTCCCCTTTGAAATAGCGACGGGGTCGTCAATCAGCAAATTCGAGCCGAGCAGCCCGATGGTTTCAAATTCCGGGCCGCCGTATTCAGGGTCGACGTTATATGGCGTTTCCGCCGCCACGACGTGCTTGCAGCTCACTATGCACGCATAGCAGGTTTCGGATTTAATCATGATGGAATCGCGGAACGACTCGCCGGAAATTTTTTCCATTCCCTCGAACGTGCCCGTCGAAAAATTCTTCGTGCAGAGATTGCCGACATTCGCCTGATTTCTCACTACGCCCGGCGTGCCCATCTCGCGCAGCGTTTTGGCAAAACCGGAATTATTGAATCCGGCTTTCGCTTTCTTCGCTATCTCTTTCACAACTTCCGGCTCCGCGTATTCATACGTCCGCTTTCCGCGCGCCGCCACCGCCTTGAGATTCTTCGATCCCATGACGGCGCCAGTGCCCGTGCGTCCCGCGTAGTGCGAGCCGTCGCCGCATACGTTGGCGAACCGCACCAGCTTTTCGCCGCCCGGCCCGATGCAGGCGATCTGTATCTTCTCGTCGCCGAGTTCGGCGCGAATCGCCTTGCGCGTGTCGCCTGTCGTCTTTCCCCAGACGCCTGTCGCGTCGCGGATTTCCGCTTCGCCGTTGTGCAGCCAAAGGTAGACAGGTTTGTCGGCTTTGCCGGTCACGACAATCGCGTCGTAGCCGGAAAATTTCAGTTCCGGCCCGAAGTCGCCGCCGCACTGCGCGTCGCCGATCGTGCCGCCCAGCGGCGAACGGGATGTCACATTGAAACGGCTCACGCCTGATACTGAAGCCCCGGTCAGAATGCTCGGCGCGATCACAAACACCGACTCCGGAGCCAGCGCATCGGTTCCCTTAGGCATTTCCTTCAGCAGGTAATAAACGCCCATCGCGCTGCCGCCGCCATACGCCCGGTAAAACATTGCGTCCGGCTCATCGACTGTGATCGTCCGGCTCGTCAGATCTACTTTTAGTATCTTTCCGTTGTAACCTTTGCGCTCCATTTGTAACTCCTTAAAGATAAGTGACTCAAGAGAAAACTTTTGAAAAAGTTTTCTCTTGAGAATCTCTTTCAAAACTTTCTGATCGCAAAACCGCAAAAGATGCGGCTTTGCTTTCTTTTATATCTATCGGCGCAGCAATCACTTTCTCAGGTCAACTTTGCCCTGTTTATAGATTGCGTCGGCCCTCGCTAAAGCTTTTGGGAAAGTTTGAAAACCTTTTTGCCGGCCGGCCGGCTTTTTATTCGGGCCTCTGTTATCCGCTTAAAGGCTCAATTGGTTTTCAAACCACGCTTCTAATCACAGATCGTAATACATTTCGTATTCGAGCGGATGCGGGCGCGCTTTGAGAGGCGCAATTTCCTTTTCGCGTTTGATGGCGATCCAGGCTTCTATGACTTCTTCCGGGAAAACGCCGCCGGCGGTGAGATAGGCGTGATCTTTTTCGAGCGCTTCGAGAGTCTCATCGAGAGAAGTCGGCGCTGTTTTGATCTTCGCTTTTTCCTCTGCGGAGAGCGTGTAGTTATTGAAATCGAACGGCCCGTAGCCTTCGGCCGTGGGATCGATCTTGTTGCGGACGCCGTCGAGTCCCGCCATGAGTTGCGCGGCCATAGCGAGGTAAGGATTTGCGAGAGCGTCGGGGAGCCTGTACTCGACGCGCGCTTCGATCTCGTTTTCGGCGTAGGCCGGGATGCGGATCGCTGAACTGCGGTTCGATTCGCCGTAGAACAGGCTCATCGGGGCAGCCATGCCGACGCCGAAGCGGCGGTAGGAATTCGTTCCGGGATTTGTGATCGCCATAAGCGACGGCGTGTGAACGAACAGGCCGCCGAGATAGTTGACGGCGAGTTTGCTGATCTTCGCGTAGCCTTTTGCGTCGTAGAAGAGCGACTTGTCATCTTTGCAGATGTACTGATGGAAGTGCATGCCGCTTCCCGGAACGTCAAAGAGCGGTTTAGGCATGAACGTCACGGTTTTCCCGAATTCGCGGGCTGTGTTGGCGACCATGTACTTCATGACCATGAGCGAGTCGGCCATCTTCATGAGCGGCCCGATATGGGGTTCGATCTCGCACTGGCCGGGACCGCCGAGTTCGTGGTGGTGATATTTGACGGGGTAGCCGGCGTTTTCGATGCGGCGCACCATTTCGGAGCGAATGTTGTTTAGCCGGTCGCGCGGGATGTCGACCTGTCCGCAGCCTGTGGCGGGCAGTTTCGATCCGGAGACAGAGCCCATATCGTCGTCCGCATTCCAGTAGGCCCATTCGCAGTCGACGTCATAGAAGCATTTGTTGATGCCGGCCGAGTATTTAACAGAGTCGAACATGTAGTATTCGAGTTCGGGCAGCCACATGGACTGGCCGTCGATGCCGCATTCGGCGATGAAGGCCTCTGCGCGGCGGGCGATGCGGCGCGGGTCGCGCACGTAAGGCGTCCCGTCGGGCATGACGATGTCGCAGATGACGCTGATTGTGAGCAGATCGCAGAACGGGTCCATGAACGCGGTTGTCACATCGGGAATGACCTTCATGTCGCCCGCCGTGATTTCGCGGTAGCCCGGATAGGGCGACAGGCTGATGCCCGTGCCATCCGTGAAAATCGATTCGCGCAGATGGCGCGTCGAGTAAGTCATGTGATGCCAGCGGCCGACGAGGTCGATCACCTTCAGGTCGAGCATCTCCACATTTTCGTCGCGGATAAATTTCATTAAATCTTCAGGAGATTTGAACATTTCAGTTCCTTTCAAAAATAAGATTAAACCAGCCGGCGCCAAAAGATGGCGTCACATGATCTATAGAGCCTTGTCCCCGCCGCTTAATGCGCACAGGAACGATTGTATTGCTTTTATCTGTTTACCCGGCTACTATCTTTTCCCTATCTCGCTACTCTATCCTCGCTACTTTTCATCACGTAGCCATGAAGCCGCCGTCGACAATCATTTCGGCGCCGGTCATGAACTTCGATTCGTCGCTGGCGAGATAGAGCGCCGCGTTGGCGATGTCCTGCGGTTCGCCGAAGATGCCGAGCGGGATGCACTCTTTGACGGCTTCCGTCCAGCCCGGTTTCGCCATGTATTTGTGCTGCATGGGCGTGTCGATCATCCCGGGATGGATGATATTGCAGCGGATATGGTCTTTGGCGAACTGAATTGCAACGGACTTAGTGAGAATGATGAGGGCGCCCTTTGAAGCGTTGTAGGCGTCCTGCGGAACAGTGGAGCCGGTCAGCGCGGAGATCGAGCCGATATTAATTATCGAGCCGCCGCCCGCCTTCTTCATCTCCGGAATTCCATAGCGCATCGTCCACACCGCGCTCATCAGGCAGATGTTCGTGATGCGGGTCCAGTCTTTCATCTTAATGTCAACGAGCGAGATGTCCTTATCTTTCCAGAGAACGCCCGCGTTGTTGTAAATAATGTCGAGCTTGCCGAACGATTTCACAGCCTTGTCAACGAGCAGCTTGCAGTCGGCTTCCTTGCCGACATCGCTCAGAACGAAGACGGCCTTTCCGCCGGCCTTCTTTATCAGCTTAACCGTTTCCTTGCCCGCGGTTTCGTTGATGTCGCCGACGACTACGCTCGCGCCTTCGCGCGCGAAAATTTGCGCCGCCGCGCGGCCCTGTCCCATTCCCGCTCCGGTGATGATCGCCACTTTGTTTTTCAGTCTCATTTCATTGCCCCCTTTTATCCTCAATGAAGATTCGTCTTCATTGTTTTTATTATAGTGATATTTAAATTCATACATAGGGCGGGACTCAGTCCCGCCCCTGCATTCTATTCATGCAAATTTCGTTTCCTTACGTCATCTCGAAATATTTGCGGCGCTCCCAGTCGGTCACGCTCGAATTGAACGTGTCGACTTCCCAGCGGCCGATTTTCACATAGTGGTCGATGACGTCGTCGCCGAACATCTCGCGGGCCGCCTCGCTTTTTTCAAGGTTCTTCACCGCGTCGCTGAGATTGTTCGGCAGCACCGGCAGCGATTTCTCCTCGTATGAGTCGCCCTCGATGAACGGGCCGACCGGTTCGAGTTTATGCTCGATTCCGTACAGGCCGGCGGCGAGAGACGCTGCGAGCGCGAGGTGCCCGTTCGCGTCGGCGCCGGGAATCCGGTTCTCGATCCTCAGGCTGTTGCCGCTTCCGCAGATGCGGAATGTCACCGTCCGGTTGTCGCCGCCCCAGCCGACATTGTAGGGCGCGAACGATTTCGGGCAGTATCGTTTGTACGAATTGATCAGCGGCGCATAGAAATACTGCATATCGTTCGCGAGCTGCATCTGGCCGCCGAGGAAGTAACGCATCGTGTCCGACATTCCATGCTCTTTTTTCTTGTCCGGGAACAGACTCTTCTTGGCATCTTTGTCCCACAGGCTTGTGTGAATGTGCAGCCCGCTTCCCGAATCGTCAGTTTTATATTTCGCCATGAACGAGGCCATCGCGCCTTTGAGCGCCGAGATTTCCTTCACCGCGTGCTTAACGAGCGCGTGGCGGTCGCCCATTTCGAGGGCTTCCGTATAGCGGATCGCAAGCTCGACCTGTCCGAATCCCCATTCGGCTTTCGTGCTCTCGACTTCCATTCCGAGCTCGTTCAGTCCGATGCGGATCGGCCCCAGAATCCATTCGTCCAGCGTAGATCTGAAGATCGAGTAGTCGGAATAATATTTAGAAATAGGTTCGAGGTTGATATATCCTTTTTCTCTGGCGGACTCGACGGTTTCCTTGAACATGAACCATTCGAGTTCGGACGCCATGTAAGGCGTATAGCCCATCTTTTTCGCTTTGTCGCTCACGCGGCGCAGAATGGTTCGAGGAGCGATGGAGAGCGGTTCGCCGCCCTCGTCGCAGGAGTCGCAGAGAACGATCGCTGTTTTTACGAGCCACGGGACCATGCGCAGCGTGTTCATGTCGGGCGCGGCCAGCATATCCTGATAGCCGGTGTGCCAGCCGGTGAATTTCAGGCCGGGGATCAGGATCAGGTCCATGTCCCATCCGAAATTGCAGGCGCACGTGTTGATTCCGCCCTTGAAACTCTCTATGAAACATGTGGCGGTGAATCGCTTTCCGAACAGCCGTCCCTGCATATCCACGCCGCAGACAATTATTGATTCTATCTCGCCGTCTTCAACAAGCTTGTTCAGATTCTTCGGGTCGATCTTTCCTTTTTGCGCCGTCATCTCAGTTCCCCTTTCGTTTTGTAGTCTCCATCCGATATTTTATCCGAAAACTTTCATTTTTAGCCTGTGTCCGATGCCTTGTTTTAGCCTAATGTCGCCTTTGCCTTTTGTTTTGCCTAATGCCTAATGCCCAATGCCGCTTTTTTATTACTTCACCATTCTCGCGCCGCGCTTATCCATGTTGCAGATATGCACGGTCGATTCGATGCCATGCTTCAGGAACGCGAGCTTCATAGCTTCGCCGATCCGGCAGACGGGCGACTCGCGTTTTGCCAGCGCGAAAATAGTCGAGCCTGCGCCGGCGATCGAGCAGCCGAGCGCTTTTTTGCCCAGCGCCGCCGCCTTCACGTCGTCGAAACCGGCTATCAAATGCTTGCGCGCCGGCTCCACAATTCTATCGTTAAGTGAACGACCGAACAGGACTGGATCTTTCTTGCCGACCGCGGCGACCATCATCGCCGTCGCCGCCATGTTCGCGACGAAGTCCTTCATCGGAACCTCTTTCGGGAGCACGCCGCGCGATTTTTTCGTCGGCATCGGTATCTCCGGCGTCGCGACGACAATCAGCGTGTTCGGTATCGTTCCAAGCGGAGTCGCCTTGATCGTTCCGTTCTCCGTAAACGTGACGACAACGCCGCCGTAGAGCGCCGCCGCCGTGTTGTCCGCAAAGAAACCGCCGCTCACCGCCGCTTCAGCTTCCGTCGCCGCTTCGAGCAGTTCCTCGTTCGACAACGGTTCTCCGTACAGCAGATTAACCGCTTTCGCCGCCGCCACCGCGCTCGCCGCGCTGCTTCCGAGTCCGCAGGGATAGGGTATCCCTTTTTCAATCACGAGATTCACGCCGCTGCTGACCCGAATCCGCTCCAGCGTCTTCAGCGCCGCCATTCCCGCAGTGTTTTTCTCGGCCTCATACGGCAGCTTTTCGGCGCCGTAACCCGTCATGCTCAGTATTTCAACTCCCGGCCCGCGCTTCCTGCGCGCCTCAACCACATCGCCGAGATTCGTTATCGCCATTCCCAATACATCAAATCCGGGGCCGACATTTCCTATCGTCGCCGGCGCATAAACCTTCACTCGCTGCATGATGCAATTCCCTTCGTCTGTTTTTCGGTCCTTGCCCGTTTCAGTTTAAATCTGTTCCGCCATATCCGTAGAGGCGCAGCATGCTTCGCCCATGCTATTAACTCAGCAACTTATTATAGTCACCATTTATTACAAAGTCTTTTCTATAATCCTAAAAAAATTGCGCATCACTTTCGGGCCTTCCGAGCGCTCGAAATCTGAATCCGGCAAACTCAGCCAATCCGAATCGTATATCTTGATATCTTTGTCCATCTCCGGGTGGAACTGAACGCCGTAGACCGGAAGCGACATGTGCCGCATCGCTTGAACCGGACAATCTTCCGACGCCGCCGTGACAAGGTAACCCTGCGGGACTGCTGACACCATAACCGAGTGGGCCACCGGCTGCAAAGTGGCCGGGCCGAGGCCGTCGAACAGCGGATCGCTTTCGAGCAAATGAACCTCGCGGAGCGCGACCGTCAACTCCGTCCTCCGCGCCAGTTCGCCGCCGAGCGCTGACGCCAGAATCTCAAGCCCGAAGCAGATTCCGAGAACGGGCAGCCCGGTCAGCGAGAAATCGGCGATAAACCGTTCAAGCGCTGGCAGCCACGGCTCCGGGTCCAGTGGCGAAAGATGCGAGCCGCCGATCACCATGCCCGCGGCGCCGGACTCGCGAGCATAAGCCGCCGCGTCGGTCGGGATCGCGTCCTTGTCCGCCGCTATTCTCAAAGCGCGGAACTCAGGCTCGAAATATCCCGCAATTCGCCTGTAGCAGTAATCGGCAAGCTCGCCGTCCAGACAATCCACTATGATAATCGTTCGCGCGGCCATGCAGTCCATCCATTCGTGTTGTGCCTTCCGCGGCCACGGAATGCAGTAAAATCAAATAGGTTTGGAATTGTAGCATAAGGGATATCCCGCTACAAATTTAGCGTTATGCTTTTAAAGACATGATTTTCCGCCCGATTTGTTTTATAATCTTTCTCCGGAGCGAGAGAATGGGCGGCGAGATTAAGATCAGGATATTATTGTTCGTGTCGGTGTCGGTGTTTCTGCATGCGCTGCTGTTCGCCGCGCTGCCTAAGAACTTTTCCGGCCCGAACGACAGAGTGGCCGGCACGGTCACTGTCACGGTTAGATCGCAGAAGGCCGCCGAGCAACGCCTCGCGCAACCCAAGCCGGAAGTTAAGCCGCCGGAACCCAAACCGGCGCCGGAATCGAAACCGGTTGTTACTCAGAAGAAACCCGAGCCGCTGAAAAACCAGGAGAAGCCTCGTACGGTTCAGCCGGCGGCCGCCCCGGCGATGCTGCCAGAGTCGGCCGTCACGTCACGCGGCGCGGATTCCGAGGCGAACACTCCGAGCGTTCCCGTCGGCAAGGGAAACGACACCGGCGGAACCGGGTTCACCGACTCGAAAGGCACATCCCGCGAAATCCGCCGCATCGAAACAGGCGAGGCTCCGTCCGCCGCGCCAGCGCCTCCGCCGGTTCAGCGCAAAGTTGAAGTTGAAAAAACCGCGCCGCCCAAGCCCCCGGCGAATGTCGATCTCAACGCTGTGCGCATGGCTTATGCGCGCGCTGTTCGCGAGCGCATCGAATCGCTCAAAGAATACCCGCAGGGCGCTCGCCGCCGGGGACAGGAAGGCGTCGCTTCCGTGCAGTTCACGCTCAACCGCAACGGCAGCGTCAGCGGCGTTTCCATAGCTAAAACCAGCGGCTACGATTCGCTCGACAACGCCGCTCTGGATGCAGTCCGAAAAGCCGCGCCGTTTCAGCCGATCCCGAAGGAACTCGACCGCGACGAATTCGCCCTCCGCGTTTCCATCGTCTTCAAATTAAATCAGGAATAAATCCGGATTCGCCAATAGGACGGCGGATTCGGTATAAAACCGCCTCTTTCGTCATTGCGAGGCGCTTTGTAAGTTTTTTTCCGGCCGCCAACTAAAAATTCCAATTATTGGCATTCCCGGTCTGTCGCAGGCAAATAGATGTTTACGCTGGTTCCTTCGCCGGCTTTGCTTGAGATATCTATCGCGCCGTTGTGGCTTTTGACAATGCCGAGGCTTACGGAAAGGCCGAGGCCGCTTCCTTTGTCCCTGTCTTTTGTCGTGAACAGCGGCTCGAAGATTTTATCTTTAATGCCGTCCGGAATGCCGTGCCCGGAGTCGCTGATCTGAATCAGGATGGAGTGTTCCTGATCGAAGCCGGGCTGTCTTTTTGCTAACTCGCCGTCATGGGGCGCGGCGGAAGCGGAGATTGTCAGCCTGCCGCCGTCCGGCATGGCTTCCGCAGCGTTGAAGCAGATGTTCAGAAGCGCCTGCAGGAGCAGGTTGGCGTCCGCCAACACGCATAAATCGCTTTCCGGCAATTTCGTTTCTATCGCTATATTCTTAGGTATGCCGCCTCTCGCCATATCTGCGAGTTCCGCAATAATTCCGCTTATGGACGCCGGCTCGATGTTCGCTCTCTCGTCTCGGGCAAACGTGAGAAGACGCAGCGTGAGCCGTTGCGCGCGCTCGACCGATTTAAGAATTCTGTCGACATTTTCGCGGTTCACATCGTCCTGCTTCATATTCATGAGCGCCAGCTGCGCGTAGCCGTCGATTACCGATATGATGTTTTTAAAATCGTGCGCCATTCCGCCCGCGAGAAGACCAACAGCCTCCATCTTTTGCGAATGGTTCAACTGATTAATAAGCGCCTCTTTCTCCAATTGCTCTTCTTTTATTTCAGTGATGTCCCTGAGTATGCCCTGAATAGCCGGCTTTCCGCTGATTGTAATCATCGAAGAGGAAACGTGGGCGGGAATGATTCTGCCCGACTTCGTGACGATCTGAGTCTCGACGTCCGGCTGGATTTCGGCGCCGGAATGCCGCGCGGCGTATTTCAAAAAGCCGGCCGAAACGCGCTCTTTGTTCTCGGGCGGATAAAGAATTGAAACGTGGCGGCCGATCAACTCCTCTTTTGCCATACCGAGCAGTTTTTCGGCGCTTTTGTTGCAATTGATAATCGCGCCTGTTTCGGGATCCGCCCAGAAGATGCTGTCTTTTGTGTTTTCAATCAGCAACCTAAGTTCTTCCTCGTTTCTCCTAAGCGTCTCTACATATTTCTTGCGCTCCGTTATGTCTTTCGAAATAATTACGAACGATGTAGGCTCGCCGTCCGCGTTTCTGATTATGCTGGCGGAAAATTCCACCTCGAATTCTGCGCCGTCTTTTTTCAGGCATGTGAATTCCATGTTCTTCGCCGGACCCCGCTCCAACATATCCTTAAGAGTTTCCACTGCGCGAAGACGGTCTTTCGGCGCGATCAGCATAAACCCGCTCTGCCCCACCAGCTCTTCCTTTGATTTGTATCCATGAAGCTTCACTGTAGCGGCGTTACAATCCGTTATAATGCCGGCTATATCCGAAACGGTTATTGCGTCCGGCGACGATTCGAATATTTGCAGCAGCGTCTCCCGGCTTTCGTACAGAGCTTTGCTCTCGGCTTTTCTCAGCCCTATCTGGCGACCCAAACTTTTGCTGGTCGACAGCATTTGTTCTATAAGATCTTCCTGCGTAAGCTGATCGCTCATGGCGCCACTTCCTCTCTGCCCGCAAATAAAGCCGAATGATTCCAGCAATATCTCCTAACTGCTTTGACAGTTTATTAGCTGAAACGGACACATACCTGTCAATAAACTATCAACCACTAAAATTGCTTGTTTGTTTCACGGTTTTCAATATATATGACAAAATCGACAAAATTCGCTTGTGGCGTTAAAATAAAACGCTTTTTGTCCATATTTACCGGTTTTTTTCGAATGTTTAAATTTGAAGCAATTCATATATAATGCACAATTGCAGGGCTGCGGAAACAGCCGCGCCCTAAAACGAAACAGGGGATGCAAAATGAGCGAAAAAATCAAGATCGGGTTTGTGCCGGCCAGCCGGAGCGTGTTCAGTCAGGAATTGGCGGCGAAATCGCGCGCGGAAACGCTTGAAGCGATGCGCGCTGCTGGAATCGAGCCGATCGTGCCTAACGAGGACATGACGCCGCTCGGTTTGGTGGACAGTTTCGATGACGCGGCGGCCGCGGCGGCGCTGTTCCGGCGCGAGAAAGTCAGCGGCGTGATAATCGGCGCGGTGAATTTCGGCAACGAGACGCCGGCGGTGACAGCGGCTGTCGAAGGCGCGGCAGGCAACCCGATTTTCATTTTCGGCTGCACGGAGGAAGGCGAACTGAGCTACAACGGCGACCGCCGCGACGCTCTCTGCGGGCTTCTCTCTATAGCCACCGGCCTGAGGCAGCGGCAGGTAAAATATATGTTCCCAAAAGTGGCGAACTGTTCGCCGAAGGACCCGGATTTCATAGAGGAATTGAAAAATTTCGCGGCCGTCTGCGCCGTCGCCGCGGGCGTGCGCGGAAAAGTGTACGGCCAGTTCGGCCCGCGCCCGATGGCGTTCGAAACCTGCGCGTTCGATGAGCTGTCGCTGCTGCGCAAGTTCGGCATCCGCACGGTTCCTATCCCGCTGTCGGAAATTTTCGGCAAGGCCGCCGCGCTCCCGCCGGCTGACTTCGCAGAAGCGGTCGCGTCCATAAAGGCGACGCTCGACACCGAAGGCATCCCTGATAAAGTCATTGAGAAACTGGCGCGTCTGGAGACGGTATTTCTGGACGCGGCGGAGAACCACAATATGGCAGCGATGGCCGTGCAGTGCTGGGACAGCATGCAGGACGATTACGGCGTGTGCGCATGCTCGGTGATGGCGCGGATCAATGAAGCGCGCGGAATACCGGTCGCGTGCGAAGTGGACATTCACGGCGCGCTATCGATGCACATGCTGGCGCTCGCCACCGGCAACACCGCGATTCTGATGGACTGGAACAACCGGCATTACAAGGAAAAGGACGTGTTCTCCGCATGGCACTGCGGCGTTCTGCCGTCGTGCGTGTGCGATGGCGGCTGCAAGCTGCGCCCGAACGCGCTGACGACGAAGCTGCGCGGCGGCCCCGAACAGGTGACCGGCGTGCTGGACGGAACGTTCAAGTCCGGGCCTGTGACGATGGCGCGGGTGACCGAAACGCCGGAAGGCGCGTGGAAACTGCTGGTGGTCGAGGGCGAAGTCGGCGACTATCCGGGCAACCCGCCGGGCGGAAACGCATGGGTGCGCGTGGCCGGATTCGACAAACTGTATCGGGCGCTGCTGAGCGATTTCCCGCACCACGGCGCAATGGTTCGGGGCCACGCCGGCAAAGCGATAGTCGACGCCGCGAAGTTCCTCGGCCTCGAAGTCGTCGCCCCGCTGCCTCTCAAAGGCGTCGAAATCTGACAACGCAAAACGCTTCTGTCCGCAACACAATTTAACATTGGCTGTATTGCCTGTGTTTACACTTTAATCGAAGAGAATTCCTCGGACTTCAGTCCGGGGTGCCCTCCCTTGGGGGAGGGCTGGGAGGGGGATAAAAAGAAAGGGAATAATCTGATAGAATAGGGATATGAGCGATCATGTGTTAA
>Ga0172379_10003766_pt1 | contig 23555 bp, 23 predicted proteins | sample GrowelOW334metaG_FD_119756 | JGI IMG/M metagenome (GOLD analysis project Ga0172379, IMG submission 119756) | Groundwater microbial communities from an aquifer near a municipal landfill in Southern Ontario, Canada - Groundwater well OW334 metaG | ecosystem: Environmental > Aquatic > Deep...
TGAGTTCGGCTGGATTCGGTCAGAAAACTTATGGATTTTGGCGCTCTGCTCATTATTTCTTTGCATTTTTCATCTTCGCACAACAGTATTTCAAATGCATCTCTTTTTAAAGCTTGCCTGCACGGCGCGTGCAAATCGTTTATATTTTTTCTGCAATAATTTACAAATTCTTTTATAAATCTTGCTACCGAATCTTTGTCTCCGACGCTGTTTAATTCAACAATAACGTCTTGCCAGCCGGCTTCTTTCAAAATTTCTATTGAGGTTTGAATCAAAATTGCTTCTGCGATGCTTTTTGTCGTTCCCAAAATTTCAAGCTCAATGCTTTTGTCAATTCCGGAATGGCTTTTTGTTAAATGTTCGCAGATGGGATGCTCAAAATAAAGGCAAACCGGCTGGGGCATTGAAATCATATTTTTTTCGGTGTAGGCGCGGAGAATGGCAATTTTACTTTCCGGACAAATGGAATATTCTCTCCAAAGATTTTTTGAAGTCGTCACCTCCTCCAAAGATTTTTTCATTTTCGCGATGTCTTCTTTGTTTACAGCTAGATTTTCTCGGAAAGGAACAAAACCGTAATACATCGCGATTTCCGCGGTTTTATCAAGACCCTTGTACAAATCATCCGTTCTTTTGGCTTCCTTTTTTTCAAATCGGGATTCCTTCTTTGATTTGACTTTGATTATTTTTATCGGTTTGGGCATAGGTTTAGTAAAACAATTTTTAATTTTTAATTTACCCTCAGGAGGGCAGGCAATTTTTAAAAAATGTCTTAATTTCTTAATATTTAAAAATTAGGAAATTGAAAATTATTTAAAAATTAAAAATTTTGAATTAAAAATTACTAAAGCTTAAATTATTACTTTTTGATACCCAAACTAATTTGTCGATGGTGTGGTGGAAGCCCTACCAATCGAATCGCTTTCATCTCCCGGAAACAATCCAATTCTTGAAAATGGGTAGAGTCTAAAAAGCGGTCGGCCGATTATCAGATTTTTTTTAAGCGGTCCCCAACTTCTTGAATCTGAACTGACGAGCCGATTGTCTCCCATGACAAAATATTCATCACTGGCCAATTTAATTTCGCGTTTTTCATCACTCATCTTATTTTTATCTTGGATGAAATCTTGATTTAGCAAAAAACCGTTTGGATTTTCAGAATTTACTATTTTTATGGTTTCGCCGTCCAAAATAACCGTTTCTCCCGGCAGTCCTATGATTCTTTTTATCAAATCTCTGGTAAGTTGCGTGGGGAATTTAAAAATAATGACTTCTCCGCGTTTTAGTTCTTCAAATCTATAGCTGATTTCGTCAACAATGAGATAATTTCCGTTATCAAAAGTCGGATCCATTGAGGGACCGGAGACCAAAAACGGCTGGGCGATGAAAATTCTGAAAGGAACGACGATAATTACGGCCAAGACTATGAACTCAATAAGCTCTCTCCAAATACTTTTTGGTTTTGGAGTTGTTTTATTAGATACAATTTCATTTTTCGCGTTTGGAACTTCTACACTGTTATTTTTTTCTTCTTGATTATCCATTTTTGCGAAAAATTACTTTTTATTACCAAGATTTTACTCCCAATGTTTGCTGGACACAAGAGCGAAAGGCGTTGCGGGGTGAATCCCGTTAGAAGTTTTCTCTAAATGAATGTAATTTTTCTTTATTAACTTCCTCACGAAAATTTTTAATATACATTTTATTTGCTGAACTTCTAACGGGATGAATTAAGGAAAAAAATAAATAAAAATTCCCCGCCGACGCGAAGTGTCGGCGGGGAAAGAAAAAGGCTTCGCGATTGTGTTCGCGAAGCCTTGTGAAAACTGTATGGATCAGTGCATACAGGGTTGAATATTGCCGGACGGTAGAATATGGCAATGCAAGGACAACTCTCCATTCTTGATTTTTTTCTGATCTCCAAAAAGCGTGATGCAAAGAGTTGTACAACCGTCATGTGCGGTACCGATTAAAATCTCCAGTCTCCGTGCTGACTTGCATAGACTGACGAATTCGACTGAAAACACGCAAGGATGACCGTGTTGAGTGTATTGGTCAAGAAGTTGTGATTGTTGGTGTGATGATCGTACATTCATACCGCAAGAGGCAAGGAAAATCTCGGAAGAAATCTCACATGCTTTTGAATGGACACTTTTTACTGTTCCAGCGTCAGCGGTTTTTTGGAACTTCCTGTCAACGAACACACTTATTTTCTTCAGCATAATTTATCCTTTCGGAATGGCTTACTATGGCCGGTTTGTGTAGGAATTGCACCTACGGTTCTTTTTGTAATCTATCATACATAATATCATTCTGTCAACCCAGTAGTGAAATTTTGGCTTGTTTGCTTGCTTTTTAACAAGATTATCAAAAAACCCTTATTTTATAACATATTTTAGATATACGACTTAATCACGATTTGCAAACAAAAAAGCAAGCCAAAATTCTACTACTGGGTCAAGCATTCACGCCAATTCTTTTTTCTGCTATTATTTTATTACTCTTACATTTCTTTTGTTTTTAAACTTATCAACTTATAAACTAAAAAACTTACAAACTAATTTCATGTCTTACATCATCGTCGGTCTTGGCAATCCGGGAGAAGAATATTTAAACACTCGCCACAATACTGGGCGAATGGCGCTTGAAGCTTTCAGAAAAAAAATGGATTTTTCGGATTGGCAGGAAGACAAAAAATTAAAAGCGGAAGTTTCGGAAGGCAAAACGGCAAAAGAGAAAACAACTTTGATTTGCCCGGACACTTTTATGAATAAGTCCGGAGAAGCAGTGAAGAAGATTAAAGATTTAAAATTAAAGATTATAGGAAAGGGAAAAGACAAAAGAAGCGAGCTGGCCAATCTGGTTGTCATTCATGATGACTTGGACATTCCTTTTGGCAAATTTAAAATTTCTTTCAATAAAAGTTCCGGCGGACACAAAGGAGTGGAATCAATTATGAAGGCGGTCAAAACAGAAGGATTTATCAGAATTCGTGTCGGCATTTCTCCGGTAAACGCAAAAGGCGTTGTAAAAAAACCCTTGGGAGAGGAAGCTGTTGGAGATTTTATTTTGGGAAAATTCAAACCGGTGGAATTGGAAGCGTTTAATAAGATGGGGAAAGTGATTGCTGAAGCGATTGAAATGATAGTTTCGGAGGGAAGGGAAAGGGCGATGGGGATTTTTAATCAAGTATAAGGGAATAGTATAAGTATATGGAATGCAAGAAGACAGATGGGCATCTTCTGCAAAAAGCATTTTGCAGAAGATGCCCATCTGTCTTTTGTTAAAGGATTAAGAATTATGAATAATGCCCCGAAATCTGCCTTGGCGGATTTCGGGGCATTAAAATATCCCCGCATTCGCCTTGGCGAATGCGGGGGATAAAATTTAAGAGCAGAATGTTCTAGCATTTTGGCGAGTTTGGTTCCGGGTTTTTTCGCCGATATTCATTGTCTGCTCTGAGGCGGTTTTCTGCCAGCCCCATTTCCCAAAACGTCTGGTTAATTTCTCGTGTGGATTCCTCATCTTCACTTTTTCTTTTTTCCTTCAGAAAAGCATCTTTCGTTTTGAAATGACCGGCCAAAATTTCTTTCGCAAGTTTTTCCGGAAGTGGTTTTTTTGGGGTTTTTTCGTACCTCTTCCTGAATTCGTGCCAGAAGGTCATTGTACGGAGCTGAAACGCACTCAGGACAATAACTACTGTTAACCGTTTGTTCGCCACAAACCAAACATTGAGATATATGTGCCATAATTAACTCCCATTTTTGATTGTTTTTGTTCTTTCTATTTTTAATGCTAAAACTTTTTGCGATAAAAATCAACCAGCCGCGGCATTCCGGGGAAGCGTTTAGGGTTTACCCTGTGAAATAAAATTAAGAAATTTTAATTTTGTCAGACAAAATTTTTCACAGGGTTTAGCGGTTAGGGTATAGTGGAAGAAAGCAGGAAGCCCGTTTTGCCAAAGGCAAAACGGGCTTCCTTGTGTCGTATTTTGTATTTAACTAAACGCTAAACGCTTTACCCTAAACCCTTCTTTAACCCTTTTTTTCCTGTACGAATGACAGCGCCATTTTCTGTTCCTTCGCGTCAAACAAAGTTATTTTGAACGAGTATGTCTTGCCAAGTTCCAAAGCTTCGCGGAGCTTGCTTTCGCTTCCGAACTCGGAAATGTGAACCAAGCCCGCAACACCTTCTTCAATTGAAGCTAAAGCGCCATGCTTGTTGAATTTGATTATAACGCCCTTGACCATATCGTCTTTCTTGTATTTTTTGGCCGCTTCTATCCAAGGATTTTCTTTCAAAGCTTTGATTGATAGCGAAATTTTTCCTTCTTTTATATCAATGATTTTGACTTTGACTTTTTCTCCGACTTTAAACATTTTTTTCAAATCTTCAACCAAAGCCCAGTCAATCTCGGAAATGTGAACCAAGCCTTCAAGGCCGTCTTCAACTTTAACGAAAATTCCGAAATCAACAATTCCTGTAACTTCGCCTTCCACGCTGTCGCCGACGGCGTATTTGCTGATCATTTTTTCTTTTTCTTTCTGTTCAAGATTTTTCTCGGAGAAAATCAATTTGCCTTCTTTCGGCAAAGCGGAAATTATACAAACGGCGATTTTTTGATTGACTAATTTTTTCAACTCTTCCAAAATGCGATCTTTGTCGCCATCTTCAACTCTCGGATAATGCTCTGTTTTGAGCTGTGAAGCGGGAAGAAAACCCTGAATGCCTTGCCATTCTATTATAAGGCCGCCTTTGTTGGCTTCTTTGACCGGCAATTCCAGAACCTTCTTTTCTCTAATCAAGCTGTCCGCTTCGCTCCAAATCAAAGCTTGGCGAGCTTCTTTCAAAGAAAGCTCCATATAGCCGTCTTTGTTTTCAGCTTCAACAATTTTGGCGGCAATTTTGTCGCCGATATTTATTTTCTTGATAACGTCTCTGGCGTTATTGTATTCGCGTCCATAAATGACGCCTGTTCCGAATGGAGGCAGATCAACATAAACCTTGGCTTTTTCAATGCCGATAACGGTTCCTTCAATCAAATCTCCGTCTGACGGAGGATTGGCCGATTCCAAAACCAGTTTGGACATCAAAGTTTCCTTTTTAACCGAAATAGCCGAACCCTTGTCTTTAAGTTCGGAATCTATGGAGTCAATAGTGTCCAGATCTTTCTTTGAAAGATCAACTACCGCAGTATCATTTTTCATAATAAAATTTGATAGGATTTCCGCCGCCCGATTTGTCGGGCGTACTCGCCCGACAAATCGGGCGGCTTCGCGGTTTTAATTCCCACCATTGCCAATAATTGCCTTTTTAATCGCTCTATTGCGAATCCTTCGGCCACGAAAACTGGCTCAGGACAGACGTGGGGAACAGTATACATTAAATTTAAAAAATCACAATAGATTAAGAGAGAGATAGAAACGCTTGCCATATATCCGCTTATATTTTATATAAAAAATTAGATCGCGATATTTGTTGTGATATTTATTTCGCCAAACTCAGCGATCGCTGAGTTTGGCGAAAATTACATAAAATGTGTTAAAATAAATAAATGACAGTCATTATAATGAAAAGAGGGGAGTTAAAGCAAAAAATAATATTAATATTATTAAGCGGTTTAACCCTTGGACTTTCAAGGTCGCCAAAACAATATTTCAAAGTTCTTAATTTGACCGGTAAAGCATGGGAAGGAATAAGACAAGATAGTATCAGACGCACAATCAAGTCTTTATACAAAGGCGGTTTTGTAAATGAGCGTTTAAACAAAGATGGAACTGTTAGCATTGTTATCAACGACAAAGGGAGAAAACTGGCGGAATTTTACAGTCTTGATAATTTGAAAATCAATATACCGGCAATTTGGGACGGGAATTGGAGGATTGTTATTTTTGATATTCCGGAAAAATTCAAAAAAGTACGCGAGGCTTTACGAATGCATTTGAGAAATTTGGGGTTCTATGAATTGCAAAAATCAGTTTTTGTTTACCCTTTTCCTTGTTTGAGAGAAATTGATTTGGTTGTGAAGTTCTATAATGCAAGAAAATATATTAGATTAATTGCGGCCAGTTCAATTGATAATGAACTTGAATTGCAAAGAAAATTCAATTTAAAAAACAAATAATAAAACCTATCGGTATTTTTTAGCGCGCTGCACTCTTTCTTTTTTGTTAGTTTTTGTAATATTTCGCCTAACTTTGCTATCGCAAAGTTAGGCGAAATTTAATAAAATAAGAAACAAATAAGAAACATAAGAAACAAAAAATTAAGAAAAGCCATCAAGAATTTAATCTGACGGCTATTATTGCTCTCTCTTGTGTTTCCACAAGAGGACGGCCCGAAGGCATTTATGGCTAAATGCCAGCATAGACAATTATAAAAAGCAAATTTATTTTGATTTTTCACAATTTTATCTTATACTGTGTTTGTATTTTGCATTTATTCATGAATCCCCGACGATTCGCCTTGCGCATGTCGGGATCCCGACCGAAGCGTCGGGGCTTAAATCATAAATCTTGAATCTATTATGATCATCACCTACCACGGCATTGAATTTTTCAAAGTCCAATTCGGCGACACCATTGTCGCTTTTAATCCCGTATCCAAAGACTCAAAATTTAAAGCGGCAAAATTCGGCTCTGATATCGCTCTTGTTTCTTTAAACAATAAAGATATGAATGGCGCCGACAATCTTTCATTCGGCGAACGCCAGCCTTTTGTCATTTCCGGTCCGGGCGAATATGAAATTAAGGATATTTTTATAAAAGGACTGAAGTCAAATTCAGATTATGGAGAAAAAGGCAAAATCAACACTATTTATTCGGTAATTATGGAAAACATAAATATGTGTTTTTTGGGTGCGCTTGCAGACAAAGATCTTCCTGACGCGACAAAAGAAGCGCTCGGGGACATCGATATTCTTTTTGTGCCGATTGGAAGCGATGGCGTTCTTTCGCCCGCCGAATCTTACAAATTGGCGGTCAAGCTTGAACCGCGAATCATAATTCCTATGCACTACGGAGAAGTTGGCGACAAAAATGTCTTGAAAACATTTCTCAAAGAAGCCGGCGAAGATGATGTAAAACCGATTGACAAATTAACTCTCAAGAAAAAAGATTTGGAAGGGAAGGAAGCGGAAGTGATGGTTTTGAATTATGAAGCATAATTTAAAACAAGTCTAAAATCCAAATTACAAATGCCAAATCAATGACTAAAACCCAAAATCTAAATTTTGAGCTTTGAACTTTGGATTTGATTTGAAATTTGAATTTTGACATTTGGATTTATTTTTTAAAAAACATGTCTAACTTTATTGAGCGAATCCAGTCTTGGCCCGAGGCCAAACGAAAAAAGTTGCTGATAATAAGCACCACTTTGATTACTTTGGTTATTTTTGCCGGCTGGCTTTCAACTTTAAGTTCGGATTTCTTGTCGTTAAATGCCAATTCTGACGAGTCCAAAGCGGCGAATGTTGCCAGTCCAATTGAAGCCGTAGGAAGCGCTTTTTCAAGTTTTGTGAAGGACTTGAGTACAGATATTGCAGGATTGAAAGAAAATTTTGGATTCTAAATTAACGCGGACATACCCCATACCAAATTTTAAAGAATGGATGTCAGTTGAAACCGAAAAAGTTTACCCATTAGTTTAAATATCAAATATTACTTTGTTTTTGGTGAAATTGGTACGGGGCAAGTGCGGAATTTACCCGCCAAAATTTTTGTACACCAAAAACTTAGGCGGGCGAGCGCAGATTTGTGCGGAAAAAAGCCGTGATTTGCCAAAGGCAAATCACGGCTTTTGAACTCTCAAAATCGCTTCCTTTTTTGTTCGTAATTTGCTATACTAACAGAGTAAAAAGCTTTGAAAAGGCTTTCATTTTCTTTAATTATTTCTTTCATTCTTTCTAACAGCTATCTCTTATGCCCAAATCCGATAAAAACAAAAAAACTGAAAGCGCTCCGGAAATTCCTTTTGCAAATATCATTGATCAGGGAATTTCCAGCGAAATGCGCAAGTCGTATCTTGACTATGCCATGACTGTTATTACAGCGCGCGCTTTGCCGGATGTTCGCGATGGATTAAAGCCCGTTCACAGAAGAATTCTTCACGCTATGAATGAAATGGGACTGCCCGCTTCCGCCAAAACCAGAAAATCGGCTGCGGTAGTCGGAGAAGTGCTTGGAAAATATCATCCTCACGGCGATATTGCTGTTTATGACGCTATAACAAAAATGGCCCAGAATTTTTCTTTCAGGTACCCATTAATCATTGGTCAAGGCAACTGGGGTTCAGTCGATGGCGACTCCCCGGCGGCCATGAGGTATTGCATTACGGGCGATTCTTTAGTCGTTACTGATAAAGGACTTGTGCCTATTGAAAAAATTTCTCCGACTTTAAGCGAAAATATAGATATTAAAATTCTTTCCAAAGATCAACAAATAAACAAAGCCATAAAATGGTTTGGCAGCGGAAAACATCCGACAATTGAAATTACCACAGGACGGGGCTATTCAATAAAAGGTTCGCATAATCATCCTTTGTTAATTTGGCAGCAAGGAGAGTTTGGCAAGCCCAAATTCGTCTGGAAACTTTTAAGCGAGATAAAAAAAGGCGATGTCGCGGTTTTGGACAGAAGCGAAATTCTTTGGCCTCTGGATTATTTCAGTTTGAAATCTTTTACTCCGATAGCGCGGTCAAAAAAAGTAGAAATTAAAAAACTTCCGGAATTTTTAACCGAAGATCTCGCTTTTATTTTAGGGCTGCTTGTTTCTGAAGGAACTATAAAAGAAAAGGAGTTGGAGTTTTGCAATTCCGACAAAAGCTTCATAGACCAATTTGCTTTAGCTTGGGAAAAAACTTTTCCAGATTGCCGTTTGCACAAATTTACCAGAAATCCGAGCTCTTTCGGCAAAAAGGTTTACTATACTCTTGAAATACACTCAACTTTCGTAATTGAATTTTTGCGCAATTTAGGTCTGTCCCCGGTCAAGTCAGCGGAAAAAAGAGTGCCATTTTCTATTCTTCACTCGCCAAAAAAGGTGGTTGCTTCTTTTTTGCGAGGTTATTTTGAAGGCGATGGAAGCATCAGTTTTTCTTCAAAAATGACGGAACTTTCCGCTATTTCCATGAGTTCAGATTTATTAAGGGAAATTCAAATAATCCTTCTCCGTTTTGGCATTATTTCAACTAAACGTTTTGACGCATATAGAACGATTCACAAACTCTATATCCGGGGTCTTGAGAATTATAAGATATTTGCCAAAGATATAGGTTTTTCTTCGTTGCGGAAAATATCTGTTTTGGAGTCTGCGATCAATCGGCTTGGCAAAACTTATTCAGCCACTGATTTTATACCGTATCTTTCAACATATGTAAGGTCTATTGAAACCAATTCGTATCAAGGCAAATCTTTTATTGAAAAACATAATTTTGACAGATATCCGGCTCTGAACGAACGGGCGGCACAAGTGTCTACTTATGTTGCGTCTAAATATCGTTCTTCTCTTCTTGAACTTTTTGAAAACCTTTTGTCGGCGAAGTATATTTTTGATCCGATTGTCCAAACAAAAAAAACAGGCATTGCGAAAGTATACTCAATTAAAGTTGACAGTTCTTGCCATTCTTTTGTGGCAAACGGTTTTGTTAATCATAATACGGAATGTAAGATGTCAAAAATTTCCGGCGAGCTTCTCCGCGATATTGAAAAAGAAACCGTTGATTGGCGTCCGAACTATGACGGAATGCACAAAGAACCGATTGTTTTGCCGACTGCCGTTCCGGCGCTTCTATTAAACGGAACTCTTGGCATTGCTGTCGGTATGGCTACAAACATCGCTCCGCACAATTTGCGCGAAGTCTGCCAAGCCACCGCTCATCTTATAGACAATAAAGAGGCGACTACCGAAGACCTTCTTCAATTTATAAAAGGTCCGGATTTTCCATTGGGCGGAATTGTTTTTGGTTCAAAAGATATGCATCACGCTTATGGTTCCGGAAAAGGACCGGTTGTGACGCGCGGTGTTGCGGAAATAGTTGAAAATAAAGCCGGAATGTTCCAAATTATCATCACTTCCATTCCTTTCAGAGTGAACAAGGCGGAAATGATTACTAAAATCGCCGATTTGGTCCACGAGAAAAAAATTGAAGGCATTAAGGGTTTGCGAGACGAATCAACAAAAGACATTCGCGTTGTCATTGATTTGAAGCAGGGAAGTTATCCGGAAAAAATTCTGAACTTCCTTTACAAACACACCCAACTTGAAGAAACTTTTCATTTTAATATGGTGGCGCTGGTCAAAGGCGTTCCGCAAACATTGTCGTTGAAGTCAATGCTTGAGGAATTTGTTGAATATAGAATCATCGTTGTCAGAAAACGCACCGAATTTGACTTGCGAAAGGCGGAAGCTCGCGAGCATATTTTGCTCGGTCTTAAAAAAGCGCTGGATCATATTGATGAAATCATAAAACTGATTAAAAAATCCAAAGATGTTGACGAGGCGCGCGCCAATTTGATGAAAGTTTTCAAGTTTTCCGAATTGCAGGCAAATGCCATTTTGGAAATGCGCTTGCAAAAATTGGCCGGCCTTGAAAGAAAGAAAATTGAGGATGAATTGGCTGAAGTCCAAGCACTCATCAAATCTCTCAAAGAAATTTTGGGCAGCCACAAGAAAATTTTGGAAATTATCAAGAAAGAATTGAGCGATATTGCCGAAAAATACGGCGATGACAGAAGGACAAAAGTTGTAAAAGGCGGAGCTCAAGAATTTTCCGAAGAAGATTTAATTCCAAATGAAGAAAGCGTTTTGGTTTTAACCAAAGGCGGCTATTTGAAGCGCACCGATCCGGAAGAATACAGAAAACAAAGAAGGGGCGGAGTCGGCGTGGTTGATTTGGACACAAAAGAAGAAGATTTTGTCACAAATTTCTTGACCACTACCACTCACAGCGACCTTTTGTTTTTCACAGACAAAGGAAAAGCGTATCAGATAAAAATGTATGAAATTCCGGAAGGCAAGCGCGCCACTCGCGGAAAATCCATTATGAATTTCTTGGCTCTGGCTTCCGAAGAAAAAGTCACTTCCATTCTGCCGATGCCGAAAGAAGTCAAAAAAAGCGGACTTTCTCTGATTATGATGACCAAACAAGGCGTTGGCAAAAAAGTTTCTGCTGATAATTTTCTTGATGTCAGGAGAAGCGGGCTTATTGCAATTAAATTATCAGATGGCGACGAGCTAATTTCCGCCGATTTTGTTGAGAAAGGCGATGAATCGGTGGTGGTTACCACAAACGGCCAAGCTATCAGGTTTAAAGAATCCGATATCAGAGAAATGGGAAGAAATGCCACCGGTGTCCGCGCCATAAAATTGCGTAAAGGCGATTTTGTGGTGGGCGCAAATGTCATCAAAAAAGATAAAAAAGAAGGAGCCGATCTTTTGGTTATTATGGAAAACGGCTACGGCAAGAAAACTAAGATTAAAGAATATAAAGTTCAAAAAAGAGGCGGCTCGGGCATTAAAACGGCCAAAATTACCGCTAAAACCGGCAAATTGATTTCGGCCAAAGTGGTTGTGGAAGGCGAAACGGAAGAGTTGATCGCCATTTCCAAAAAAAGCCAGGTCATCAGAGTCGATGTCAAAGAAGTTTCCGAATTGGGCAGACAGACTCAGGGAGTGAGGATTATGAAGTTGTATGAAGGAGACTCAATCGCGTCGCTAACTTGCCTATAATTTTCCACTGTTTGAATTTCAATATTTTTCCTTGATGGTATACTTTAAATGTAAAGTGTAAAAATCAAAGTGGAAAATGACAATTTAAAATGCAAAGTTTTTAAAATCCTAATTGGATTTGTTCCGCTTTGCGGAACTCCATAATTTTACATTTTGATTTTTGCATTTTTCATTAACAAAAGATGTTCTCTGACCCTTCCACAATCATCCCTCAACTTGATCTTCAATCTGGCGCCAGAGTCGCCGATCTTGGAGCCGGCTCGGGTTTTTTCGCTTTGGCTGCGGCCAAAGCGGTAGGCGGCGCTGGGCGAGTTTACGCCATTGATGTTAAAAAAGATCTTCCACAGAAGGTTAAAAATTCTGCTGTAAGCCAAGGATTATTAAATGTGGAGGCGGTCTGGGGAGATGTGGAAGTTGTGGGCGGAACAAAACTTAAAGATAAATCCGTGGACGCGGCTATTATCGCAAACTTACTTTTTCAGCTTCAGGACCAAGACGGTTTTTTCGCCGAAACGACACGAATTTTAAAAAATAAAGGAAAAATTTTAGTGATTGACTGGAAAGATTCATATGGCGGACTTGGTCCGAAAGCATCGGAGGTTATTACAGCTGACCAAGCCAAAACAATGTTTGAAAAAGCGGGATTCAGGTTTGAAAAGGAAATTAACGCCGGCAACCATCATTACGGGTTGGTATTTAGAAAAATTTAACCATACTAATCTACGAATTATACTAATTCACCCTGAATACTTTTTTACTGACCAAACATTTGTTAATTAAATTGGCGGTTGATACGAAATTTTATGCGAATATCATTTAATCAATATCTGTGAAAAAGTGTATAGGGTAAATACGAATACCGAACGAATGAAAATCCTCCGCCTCGCCCCGTTACAAATTTTACTGAAATCAAAATAATTACCTTTCTGACAGAATTATTTATAAATGTTTAGCAAGTTATTAAACAAACATTCGGTGAAATTTGTAACGGGGCGAGCAGACTCGACACCCGCCCGACTGAAACAGTCGTTTCGGGCGGGCCTCCTTTAGTAAAGGAGGAATTGAAATCGGGGTCGGAATTCTCCCTTTTTTAAAGGGTGAGAAGTGAAAGTCTTCACTTCGCAAGACTCATTGAGGATTTTTGCGAGTTCTGAATGAAGCAAAAAGCCCAATGAGTGGACAGCTTCTGTAAGAAGCACTCGTTCTTACGGGGAGGGATTTATTCGTAATTATTCGTATCTATTAGTATAATTCGTTGATTAGTATATTTTATGAGTAACAAAACTTTTCAAATAGTTCTTCTCGGTGCTTTCGGTTTTTTTATAATCGCCGGCCTCGTCGCCCTTGCCACCGCAAAATTTGGCGGTTCGAGTGCGGCGACGGTTACGGTTTGGGGCACTTTTGATTCAGATCAATACTCTTCGGTTATTACCAAAGTCCTTGGCGCAAACAGCAAGCTTAAAATAGATTACGTCCAAAAAAATGCCGACACCTTTGACCAAGATCTCATAGAAGCTCTGGCATCCCAAAGAGGTCCGGATCTTTTCTTTTTATCGGATGATTTGATTATCCGAGAACAAGATAAAGTTTATCCCATTCCTTACTCAAGTTTTTCCATCAGAAATTTTAAAGATGCTTTTATTCCGGAAGCCGAGCTTTATTTGAAAACAGACAGTTTTTTGGCAATGCCGATTTCAATTGATCCTCTGGTGATGTTCTGGAATCGCGATTTATTTGCCAATGCCGGCATTTCTGTCGCGCCGCAAAACTGGAGCGAATTTTTGACCTTGCCAAAATCTCTTACTGTTAGGAACAATGCCGGAGCAATATCGCAAAGCGCCGTAGCTCTCGGTTCTTTCAAGAATATAGCCAGCGCCAAAGAAATTTTATCGGCGATGATTCTTCAAACTGGGAATGGAATAATATCGGAAGATACGAATGGTTTGTTGTCTTGCACGTTAACTTCTACAAATGAACCGTCAACCGCCGTAAATTTCTTTACGGAGTTTGTTAATCCTCTGAAACCGGACTATTCTTGGAATAATTCTTTGCCTAATTCAAAAAATTATTTTCTTTCCGGAAACCTTGCCGTTTATTTCGGCTTTGCCAGCGAATTCGCGGAAATTAGAAGCAAAAATCCAAATTTGAATTTTGACGTGACATATTTTCCGCAAATTCTTGAGTCGCAAAACAAAATCACTTACGGCAAGATGCAAGCCATTGCCATTTCAAAAACCACGGCCAATTTTAACGCAGCTTTTGAAGCTATGGTTGCGCTTTCCGGAAGCGATATTGTCAAAGCTTGGAGCGATCAAACCGGCTTGCCTCCGGTTCGTCGCGACCTTTTAAAATCCACGAATCCGTCGGATCCAAACAGCGAAATTTTCTATAATTCCGCGATTTACGCTCGCGGCTGGCTTGATCCGAACAAAACATCCACAGGGAACATCTTTCAGACTATGGTAGAATCTGTAACCAGCGGAAGATTGCCGGTGTCGGAAGCGGTCAGTAATGCCACGAAAGACATCAACAATTTACTCCAATAGCATATGCTGTGTTCGTGAACGATTTATGTTATATAAGTTTTATTGCAGTCCAGATTTTTTAAATTTCAAATATCAAATTTCCAATTTCAAACAAAATGTCCGAACTGGAGAAATTTTAGAAATTGGACATTTCTTAATTTTATTTGAAATTTGATATTGGGAATTTGGAATTAAATTGAAGAAAATGTCCTCACCTCTTAACAAAATTTCAGCCACGTTTTTCCTCGCTTTTTTCCTTGCGATTACAGTTGTTCCCACTGCTGTTTTTTCAGAATCTTTCAAAGGCAAAGACTGCAGCATATTAACAGGAGCCAGCCAACAGCAGTGTTTTAAAGATAACAGCTTGATACCTTGTGGTTTTGATCTCAATGGCGATGGCACGTTAGGTCAAGGCGAAGCTTGTGATTTTAATAGTGCCGTAACTCTCGTTACCAACATCATTTCTTGGCTCATTTATGCCGGAACAGTTTTATCGGTCATTGCCTTTATTTACGTCGGCTGGATTTATTTATCGGCAGGAGGAGACCCGGGCAAAATAAAAGATGCCAAAACTATACTTTGGAAAGTCATTTGGGGTTTTGTTATTATGGTGGCGGCATGGCTTATTATTAAAACAATTGAGACGACATTTATAGGCAAGAGCGGTATAGAGTCATTTTTGAAGTAGAATTTAATTCTCCCCTCCTTCCCTCAGATGAGGGAAGGTGCCGAGTCCGCGAGGCGGAAGGGTGTTGAAAACTTAACACCACCACCCCCGCTCGCAGACTTGCGTCCCCTCCTCAACTAAGGAGGGGAGGATGAAAACATTAAACTCATAATTTCAAAACCACAATGAAAAAAATAAAAAATATATTTTGGATAGCGATTTGTTTAGTTTTAAATAGTCCTGTTATTGTTTTCGGTCAAGTTGGAGATAAACAAACAAATTCAGGTGTGACTCTCCCCAACCCCCTCAGCGAAAACTGCCTCACCGCTCTCATCAGCAAACTTCTTGTATTAGTTACCTATATCGGCGGTATTGTTGCCGTATTTTTCATCATATATGCCGGTTTTCTGTTCGTTATGGCACAAGGCAACGAAGAAGGACTGAAAAAAGCCAAGAATACTCTCCTTTATACAGTTATCGGAGTTGCCATAATCCTCGGCGCTAACGCCATTCAGATAATGCTTACTGGAACCTTGACCAGCCTTGGTGTCACAAATGTCCCATCGGCAGTAATTTGCAATCCCGCTACCCCATAACAATTTAATTTGTCAGTTCTTAATTCTCCCTTTTTAAAGGGTGAGAAGTGAAAGTCTTCACTTCGCAAGACTTATTGAGATTTTTTATGAATTATTATGAAATAAAAAATCCAATGAGTGGACAGTTTCTGTAAGAAACACATTGTTCTGACAAGGAGGGATTTTAAAATCCTCCGGCCTACTGGCCACCCGCCCGAACGACTGAATAAGAATTCATTTGTTCACTCGGGCAGGCCTCCTTTAAGAAAGGAGGAATAAAAACAACACTATGACCACCATCATAAAAAAAACCACTCTTGTCATCACAGCTTTTTCTCCCGCTTTAGCTTTTGCCGCATCGGCAAATTTTAAAGATTTTGTGACAAATGTTATAAGTATTTTTAATAACACGATTGTTCCCGGAATCTTCGCCGTGGCAATATTTGCTTTTATTCTTGCCGCATTTAAATACACTATAGCTTCGGGTGACGAAGATAAAGTCAATGAGGCAAAAAAGACTTTAACCTATGGAATCTTTGCCATATTTGTAATGATTTCTCTTTGGGGTTTGGTTAATATATTAACAAATACTTTTGTTTTTCCGCCGAGTTAAGCAATCTGGTTTCTTTAGCGAGTTATCCACAGTAAAATTGCTATTTAGGACAATAAGAAGTATAATTTACGAAGCTTTTGAATTTAAATACTCAAAAGGTCGCGAATTATTCATTATTTATAAATTTAATAATTAAAAAATGAAAAAAGTTTTAGCTACAGCCTCTCTTTTTGTGTTACCAGTTTTATCATTAGCACAAACAAACGCCACGAAGTTTAGTGTAACCAATATAAATACAGCAGCAAATACCGTTGTTGGGGTGATAAATATCGTTGTAATGGTTCTGGTGGCGATAGCTGTTTTTTGGGTTATTTGGGGGGCATTTCAGTTTGTTTTAGCTGCTGGAGATGAAGAGAAAAGAAAAGAAGGCAAGAATAAAATATTATATGGTATAATCGGGATATTCATTATGTTGTCCGTCTATGGCCTTGTTAATATTTTAGTGAATAGCTTTCAATTTTCACCGGCGAATGTAAATGTACCTGCGGTGAAGTTACCGACCTCGAATAACTAGAAATATCAATAGTCTACATTTAAATAAAAAATTCCATTACGCTTAGGCATAATGGAATTTTTGTTATTCCACAGGCAACTAAAGCGGAATTGATTATAATTTGGTATCATTAAAGACAATCTTATCCTTAAATTGATCACATTATGAATCCATTACCGCAGGCAGCCAATGATTTTATTAGCAAAGTGCTTGTAAATATCGTTAATCCGCTTATTTATCTTATGTTTGGTGTAGCTTTTGTTGTTTTTATGTGGGGAGTAACCGAATATGTTTTGCATTTGGACGATGAAGACGCCAGAAAAAAAGGCACTCAGCATATGATTTGGGGTGTTATCGGTTTTTTTATAATGATTTCTGCTTACGGCATCGTGGCTTTAATCGGTGCGACGGTAAAAACGTTGTAGCACTTTGTTTTTTTATTTAAAAAAAATGAATGACAAACTAAAAATTATAACCGGCAGTGTAATAATTCTACTAATCGTTATCGGACTATCTCTCCTTGTTTATTCTTTTTGGGGATTTTTTACGGGAACCAATAATGGTAATTCTGTTAGTGGAAATTCTTTTCCAAGTTCTTCTGGTGAGTATGTTCAAAGTACGAGTAGCGGCAGTCAACTTGATAATTCAGATTCTTCGGTTAGCAATACTACAGATAATGAACCAGAGTCAAACAATATTTATGACACTTCCCGTAATATTATTCCTTCAATAAAAGATATAAATGGTTTAAACCCTGGTGATGGTAGCAATTATTCAAACTTAAACACTGGAACGAACCCTGTTTTGAACTCTCCTGCCGGCGCATCTGACAAGACATCGGTTTCTCCAACTTACGATAATAATATTAGTAATCAATACGGAAATGGAAACTCTTACGATTCAAACGGCAATCCGATTGTACCCGTTGACCCCAGATATTCTCAAATAAGAGGACAGATAACTATTACCGGTGTCAGCAGTTATTCAAACGATGCTTCTGGTGAATATGTAACTATTCAAGCATCAGCTCAAAATAGCGGAAAAATTTTAATTACCGGAATGCAGTTTCGAAGCGATGTAACCGGATCGGCTGTTCAAATTGGGAAGGGTGTCAACTTGCTTTTTGCAAAAAGTTCAAATATTTCAGAGCCGATATATTTGGAACCTGGCGAAACGGCTTATCTTTCCTCCATATTTTCTCCGGTTGTGTATTCTTTAAAACTTAATAAATGTATGGGCTATCTTTTTAATATTGTAAACCTTACGCCTTACGTTTCAGTGTCTTGTCCTTTAATAAAAGATGAGCCACTACCAAAAGCTCCGAACCAGCTGAATGATCAATGTTTGGATTATCTTGACGGTATGTCAAATTGCCAAATTCCACCGAGTTTTAACAGTTTAGGACCGACAGATACCGGAATAATAGACAATGGCGACGGCACGTATTCTTACAGCAACTATGATTTATACAACAGTTCAAACAGCGACCCATTTTTTAATCTTTCTCGCGAATGTCAAAATTTTATTACCGCTCGTTCCGACTATAGTTATTGCATTGAAAATCATAAAAGCGACTCTGACTTTTATTTGCCGGAATGGAGAGTTTTCTTAAATCACTCAGCCCGCATTTGGAAGAACTCAAGAGAAAAAATCCAGCTTTTGGATATTCAGGGGAAGATTGTGGATGAATATGTCATAAATTAAGCCCGTTCTGTTTTTTCCGCACCTGTCAGCGTTAGTTCCGCATTTTGTCCGCATTTATAAAAAAAGGCGAGGGAAGTAAAAACTTCGCCTCGCCTGTGTAAACTTTTTCTATCTTTGAGACCATTGTTTAACTCGGATCTCTGCCGAGTGATTTGTTGATGCAGACATGAACCTCAATGTGTCATGTTGAATATCGGGTTTGTTAATACCCGTTGCGACAAACACATTTGTGGTGTTGCCCTTAACAGACATGACGACCATTTTATCATCGTCATACTCACACTCGGTGTGATACCACTCTGGTGTGAAAACAGCCTCACTCCATTTACCTATTGGGGCAGTGACTGTCCATCTCCGCATATCTTTAACGACTTGCGGTCGCGGTTTCGCCATCTCCCTCACCACGCTTGTTGCGGTGAGATAACATATGTAAGCCACACCTACAATGGCTGCCCAGCCGATAAGAGTTCCGAAACTGAACCCAGAACCTTTCTTTTTTGCAGTCGGGGCGGCGGAAGAAGTTGTTGTGCTTTGTTCTTTTATCACCGGCTTTCTTTTGACCAATGTATTTCCGTCAAAATATTTCCAAATGATAATGATGACCAACACAATTCCCGCTATGATAAGCGGTAAAGGTATTTGCATATACCCGCCTTTCTTTTTAGGACGATTTTACTTTTTTCAGAGTTTCCTGAAGTCCAGCCACTAAACCATAGACATCCGGCGGAAGAACGCTGTATTGCGCTTTCTCCACAAAATCTCTGATGGTTTGGAGCTGTAAAGCGATTTTCCCTTCGCTCGTCCCCGCCGTTCTTGCCAGAGCCTCAATGCCCAGCGCTTCCGCAAGCAAGAGAGCTTTTTTAGCTTCAGCCAAGCCGATCCCGCGACTAGTTTCAAAGGCCTGTTCTCCTTCGCCTTCAAAAATTCTTTTCTGTTTTTGGGCTTCGGCATCAATTACAATCCGTCTGGCGTATAGTTTTGCCGCCGACACTTCTTTCAGTCTCGTATTGATTTCTCTTCCGAAGTCAACATCAACGATTGAAGCACTGGTGATTTCTATGCCCCAATCTCTTGAAGCTCGGTTTTTGTTTTCCGTATCTTCAGCCATCGCGATCAACTTTTCGGTCAATTCGCGATTCATTTCTTCAAGATCCGCAATGATAAGCGGAGCGGTTCGTTTGGCGAACTGGATTTTTAACACAGATTCATATAGGTCGCGCATCTGTTTGATCGCTTCTTCTATGCTTCCGATATTTACCAGGAAATCCATACATTTTAGAGAGCTGACTCTGAATCTGATGATACCGGACACTTCCGGTGTCATTCTCTGATTAATCGGATCTCCTTGAGCTGTTGCCAGTCTCGTTTTAAAAACTTCCGATATGGTTTCCCATGAACCGGTAGTTACTCGGATTGGCGCAATCATTCCGGGCGTAACAATATTCGCTCCGGTTTTGTCCACGATTTCCGGATCGCCTGGAAATTGCGCTTGGATTGTTTTTCTTGTAACTCTGCGAAGCTCGCATATTCCAAATGGAACAAGCGCCGGTCCGGAAGAAACAATGTATAAACCTCTGCCGATAAAAAGAACGGCGGCAAATTCAGACATATCTATTTTCCGAATGCTTAAAGCAAAGTAAACAATTTGAAATCCGAGAATGCTCCAGCCCAAGTTAAGCAAGTTTCCGCTGTCCACTGAAACTTTGTTTGTTACAAGATAATAGTCTAGGACAAATAACAGAATGTATATTGTCCAGAATGGAATCCTAATCCATGGTTTTATTGTGTTGTTCATTACTTTCTCCTTTATTTGGTTTTCAAAAATCAAAAAACTGTCTGACTAATATACTGGCACATTTGATAAACAAAGTCAAAAAAAAGGCGAGGGAAGTAAAAACTTCGCCTCGCCTGTGAAGTTGTAGGTTTACTTAACCCCAACTCTGATTACTATCGGAAAATTAGTCGCGGACTTGAATCGTAGTTCATGACCGTTGCCCAATTTAGTGTATTTTTCACTCCAATCTAAAATTGGAGGGTCATTGTCTGACTTTACCCACACTCTCGCAGTATCGTGCAAGATTTTATATGTGGTTGTTTGTCCAAGTGGACAGTTTATGACTGTCCAACCGTTGGGATCATCTGGTATTCCTGGTAAGGCCAAGTAATCTCCCTGAGGAGTTCCTGATATTGAGTTATTACTGATACTTGTCCTTGTTGCCGGTCGTGGCTTCGCCATCTCCTTCACCACGCTGTTTGCGCAACTGGTGAAAAGATAAATGACCGCCACAAACGCCGCCCAACCAACAAGCGTTCCAAACTTAAACTCAACCCCTTTCTTTTTTGTTGGGGGAGGAGTGGGGGAGGATGACGATGTGTTCCACGTTTCCTGTGGAACCGGTATTTCCGGCGTCACTTTTTCTTTCGGCTTTCTCCCCAAAACATTTTCAGTTTTTCTTTTTCCCTCCGAACTTCTCCATATAACTATCAAAATCACAATCACAATGGTAACGATAATCGGCAACGGTATCTGCATAAACAACCTTTCTTTTTAGTTTTCAAAAAATCGCTTGACGATTTGAGCTAATCTGAGTTTATATTGCCATATTTGCCAAACAAAGTCAAAAAAAAGGCGAGGGAAGTGTTTAGCTTTCCTCGCCTGTAGATTTATGGGGATGGCCATTGTTCAATGTCAACCCTCTCGCTATTACCAGACAAAGATCTAAACCTAAGAGCTTTGCCCTTGATTCCATCGTCGTCTTTGATTTTTGTTACAACAATTTCTTCCTTGCTGTCGTCTTTTTTGATGTTTAACACCAAAATTGACTTTGCATTTGGTGCAACCCATTGGGTTGTGTAGTTGTATGGGGTTGTTACCACTTCACTCCACCCATTTGTCGGTGCTATCACCGTCCACTTTCGCATATCTTTTACGACTTGCGGTCTCGGCTTCGTCATCTCTTTCACCACGCTGGTCATGCCGGTCGTGACTAGCCAAACTGCGGCTACGAACGCCGCCCAACCGATGAGAGTGCCGAACTTGAATTCAAACGCTTTCTTTTTGCCGTTCTGCTCCAAGGGTTTGCTTGGAGTCAAAACTTGCATAAGGATCAATGCGGTTGCTGCCAACAGCACTAATCCGAAAAGAAGCGGCTGCGAATTGAAGTAGCTCTGGATCATACCCGGCCAGTAGCTTGTTACAACCACCAAGATTGCGGCAATTGCCCAGATTGGCCAAAAGGCTTTAACCCATTTGTTCCTATCGTGAACCTTTACGGGAACCTTGTCTTTCTCTTTCCCATCTTTGTCGTCCTTATCGCCCTCTTTCTTCCTTTTCAGTCTTTGATAAACTAAGAATCCGACAAGACCAATAAGTAAGGGCACAAGGATACAGATGATGGTAATTGCCGTAACAACAGAATTTGGTAAATTCATGATCTACCTTCTTTCATTTCTTCACCTGTTTTATGATTGCGATCAGTTCAGACGGTCCGACGCCGTTCTCAGTCATTATTTTGGCAAGTTCGCTGACTCCTCCCTGTTGGAGGAAGTTATTCGCCCAAACAATGGTGTTGCCTTTTTCGCCGGATTTTTCTACCGCCTCAAACTGGCGGATAAGAATGCCCATATCTTTGTGAGATGTAATCTCGCCATAAACCGCCTTGATACGCTTAACTTCACCGTCAGCAAGTTTAGCAGCAACGTCGGCATCATAGTTTGCCTTTACCAAAGCAGCCTTGCCTTGCTCGGTGTTGATTGTCTGGGCAACCATGGCTTCACGAACTTTCGCGCCCGGCGTGTCATCAACCAGTTCAATCTGGTCGATTTTCAATGCGTCAATTCGGAGACCATAGTGGTCAATTGTCCCTGCCGGATTTCCTACTCCGTTTGTACGGGAGTTTAATAGGGTAGGGATGTCGTAATTGAGCTTATTTACAAGCTCTTCAAACCTTATGTCGGAAGCTCCCACTGGCGCTGCTGGCGATCCCGCAACAACTACCAAGGTATTTGCCGGGGCCGTCAGTTCGTCGTAGTTCCTTTTGTTTAGGTAGCTTCTCAAGGCATCTTGCACATGGCTTTCAACTTGAGTGAACCAATTTTCGTTTCTGAAGATTGCCGTGTCGGGGTTAACGCAACTTACAAAAAACGTGAAGTCCACATCAACTTGTTCCCGTCCGACAATCTCAACTCTTTTCATCTGAGAGGCGTAAGGGAAGCTTTTGACGAAAATGAAATTCGTCAACTCTCCTTTTTGGTTTCCTCGAGTCCAGACTTTATTTTCACCATTAGCTTCCGTTCTCCATTCTCTCCATACGAGCGGATAGTAGAGTGTTTTTACCGGAATTCCGAGGTAATAAATACCAAAGAATTTTAAGACAAAATTTCTTTTGTCTTCCCAATGCAACACATGACCATCTTTGTCGGCTGAGTCGTTAGGCAAAACTTGCCAAGGTCTATAATTGTCGTTGAACTGGCTTCCGTCTCTCGGGTCATTGAGATGATATCCATCGTAGGACATCACAAAACCTGCTTTGACATTTCCTCTGGTAAGAGGATAAGCCCGGCTTTCTTTTGGATATAGAAAGCAGAACTCGAATAAGGCAAGAATCGGAATGAGCACTACCTGAAGCATCACGAGCGATAAAAACAAGCTCATGAATACTATCCAACCGAGCCACGGCAGCTTCCCCCATACTACATAAAAATCCAGTATCAATATTACAGCCAGGACTATCCAAAGTACTGTCTGTTTTATCTCATTGAATTTTTTATTTTTGGGTGGAAGCGAAGATGGTGCATTGCCTCCCGAAGGAGTTGCGCCGCCTGCTGAAGATGTTCCTCCAGTCGGAGGTTGCGTTGGCGGCGGGGGATTTGATCCTCCACCGGCCGGCGGAACAGTTAATTCTCCTTTCCCAGACGGGGAAATTTGAATGTGAACCGCTCCATAGCTTGGCGGAACTTTAACCTGAATTGATTTATCGTCATCAGGTTTGGTTTGTTCCGGATTTCCTTTAGTCGGATTGCCCGGATCTCCTGAGTTCAATTCGTTCATAACTTCCTTTCATTTTTCAGTGTTTTCGTTTATTAAATTGTCAAAAGGACGCGTTTTGCGGCCGTGACTAATCTACCTATTATACTAGCATAATAGAGTAAAAAAGTCAAGGTTTTTTGAATAGAAAATATAGCTGAATTTCAGCCATATTTAAAGCCAAAAATGGTCGGGTTTTAGAGGGTTATTGTCTTGTGGGCAAACA